>Ga0210119_1000148_pt1 | contig 15615 bp, 17 predicted proteins | sample China_Bullhead_C_2_FD_184859 | JGI IMG/M metagenome (GOLD analysis project Ga0210119, IMG submission 184859) | Wetland microbial communities from San Francisco Bay, California, USA, that impact long-term carbon sequestration -... | ecosystem: Environmental > Aquatic > Marine > Wetlands ... | reverse complement strand
CCATTGCTGCCCTTCCTGCCATTAGGGGTGAAAAAATTGCGTCTGCTTTGGCAGGCAATGTTGGGCAAGGCTATAGATGTTCCATCCAATGAATATGATGATAATATGCTACTGCCTCCTTCTCCTTTAGCGTTGTTCAAAGAAATTGAATTACAGGGCAGGGGAGTCATTATGGCCATGGGTAAAGGAGGGGTCGGTAAAACCACCATTGCGACAGAATTGGCAAAATATCTGGCACATGAAGGCCATGCTGTTCTGCTTGCAACAACGGACCCTGCAACCCACCTCGACTTTTCCCTTGGCAGAACCTTAGAAAATTTGACAGTTGCCAGGATCGACCCTAAGGAGGAGACAAAGAAATATAGTGATAAAGTTATGGCTGAAGCGGGAAAAAATTTGGATGAGCAGGGTAAAAATCTACTGGCAGAAGATCTGCAGTCACCCTGCACCGAAGAGATAGCCGTATTCCAGGCCTTTGCCCAATTAGTTGATCAGGGAAAGGATCAATTCATAGTGCTTGATACGGCCCCCACCGGACATACATTATTGTTGCTGGACGCAGCGCGGGCTTATCACCGGGAAGTGGAGCGTACGACGCAGCATATACCAGAACCGGTGCAGAAGCTTCTCCCCCGTTTGCGCGACTCCGATTATACAAAAGTTTTGATCATAACCTTGCCGGAAATGACGCCTGTTCATGAAGCAAGGCAGCTTGAAAGAGATTTGGAGCGAGCTGGCATTTCACCCTATGCCTGGATTATTAACCAGAGTCTTGCCCCTCTGGACATTACCGATTCCTTTCTGGCTGCAAAACGACAGGAGGAATTTCAATACATCAGCCAGGTCATGACACACTATAGTGAGCATGTTTTCTTAGAAGCATGGCGTGATGACGAATAAAATAATTTCATCCGGCCCTTTGTGGCAGATATTAAAAAAAAGGACATTTGAATGATTTTAGAAAAAATTGCGAAGACTTTATCCGATCTTGACAAGGAGGAAACAATTTCCCTTACAGTACAGGCAGTACTGGAAGGTGTAACTTCCAAGAAAATTATTCTCCATGGCCTTTTTCCCGGTTTGGAAGAGGTGGCGAAACGTTATGGGAAAAAAGACCACCTGTATCCTGACATGTATAAGGCCTCCCTTATTTTCAGTGAAGCACTTGCAAAGATTAAACATCAAATTATTTCCATTGAGACAAAAACCGGAGTGAGGGGGGCAATTGGACTAGTCCAAGGTGATATGCAGGACTTCGGTAAAAATATTGTGCATATGACCCTGGAAACCAATGGATTTGATGTTAAGGATTTGGGGAAATCCGTTTCCGCAGAAGAGTTTCTGCAGGCTGCCCGGGAAGGTGCTGATTTCATAGCGATTTCAATTATGACAGATGAAGGGGTGGAAGAAGCGAAAAAAGTTGTGCAGGAATTAATAGACGCCGGAGTAAGGGAGCACGTAAAAATAATTGTAGGTGGCGCCGGGGTTAACGCTCAAAAAGCAGCTGAGATTATAGAAGCTGATGGCTATGCCGAAGACGCTGCAGAGGTGGTTGAGTTCTTGAAGATTTTTTTCCAGGTCGAGAAAGACATGTAGTTATTCTGGTGCAGTTTTTTTGATAGTTACTGTCTCTTCATAAGAGATCAGTGATGTTAATTAGCCCAAGGGACATTCTCCCTTGGGCTTTTTTATGCAAAAATCATCCTTTGGACGATTTACAGGAAAACAGCCTTTTTGTTAAACATATAGAATCGCAGAAATGGGCTGCAAGATTATCATTCTCTCAATTTTCACCTGTGAAGGTTTTTGGGAGGCCGGATAGTCTGGCATCACATTGTTTGTTTTGAGGTTGCAGTTTGAAGGATCATGGAAAAGCTGAATAAGGAGGAATGGATGTTTCAATTTGAGACGGAACAAAAAGTTTGCGAAGTGGGTGGGGTCAAGTTTGGCGGACAGCCGGGAGAGTATCCGACAGTTACCTGTTCATCTATCTTTCAGAAGGGGGACAAGGTATTTGAAGGCAAGCGCAAGGAGGGGTTTGACGAGAAAAGGGCCGCAGAACTTCTGCAGACTCAGGATAGTTTTTGGCAAGAAACAGGGATACCCGGGATGGCCGATATAGTTGCCAATACCGGAGATGAATTCAAGACCTATATTGATTTTGTTACCTCTGTAAGTGATATGCCCTTTTGTATTGACGCCTGGGTGATGAAACCGAAACTGGAAGGTGCTGCGTATTGTGCGGAGAAAGGTTTGCTTGACCGCATGTTCTACAACAGTCTTACAGTCTGGGAGCAGGACCTTGAGACTGAAATCAAGGAAATTGCCGATATAGGGGTTAAGCATGTTCTGCTTGTAGCCTATGACCAGGAAGACCAAATGCCGTCAGGCAGGATTACAGGAACACAGAAGCTCCTGGATGCTATTGAGAATGTGGGTGCAAATTTCGAGAGTGTCTTCGTAGACACTTCTGTGATGAACGGCCCGGCCACTGCTTTATGCGGCATGGCAAACAAAATGATCAAGGAAAAATGGGGCTTTCCCACCGGCAGTGCACCAAGCAATGGCTCGTATATGTGGAAACATGCAAGAGATAGTTGGGGATTCAAGGGGTGGGCTGCTGCAGATGCAGCCCTGGAGTCTCTTGCCTCCTTTTTCTATCACGACATAATTTTTTCCGGACCCATGGCAGGCGCGTCGCGGGTTATGCCCGCAGTGGCTATGGCTAATGCTTTCCAGGCAACAGCGGTTTTCAGTGAAACAGGACGACTGCCAAAGGAACCGAACCACCCTCTCTACAAACTGTTTCCCGAGTTTGTAGAACAGCTTAAAAGCTCTCTCTAAGAGCTATACAAGTTTTCACGCGGAGAACAAGAAAAGTGGTCGAGGATAATAAAAACATCTGCGAGACACATCAAGCTAAGGACGAAAAATATGACCCGGTTCAACCTCGCAAAGCCTCTGGTAAAGCACCGGTTCTTGTCGAAATAATCTGCGAACGTGTCCATTGCGTCCTCTATGATTTTGCGATTAACACTGTAGATATGATTGCGGAAAAATTTGATGGTCTGATCGATATTCGGACCGTAATCAGGCAAGGGGACGAAAAGGATGCCAAGTATTTTCTGACTTTATGTGAAAAGGCCGGAAAAATGCTGACAGTACCAACAATCCTTATAAACGGAGAAGTAATCTTTTCAACCGTCCCGCATCCCGATGAGCTTGAGGCAGCAATCGAGGCAGCATTGGCCCGGAATGGTATTGTACAGAAAAAATAAATAATCAAACACTATACCTGAGTAAATAATTTAAGAAATTGGAGGAGTTATGGCAGAACTAACCGGAAAAGAAAGAGTTCTAAAGATGTTCAGGCGAGAACCAATTGACAGGATGGCCTGTTTCAGTGGTCAGGGTACGGTCACTGTGCAGGCAATTGAGAAAATGGGCACCAATTTTGCCAAGATCCATGCCGATCCGGCATTAATGGCCGGGGCTGCACTTACCTCTGCCAGAATGTGGGGTCTAGATGGACTTGTTATTCCATATGACATGGCAACTGTGGCCGAGGCAATGGGTCGAGGGATCAGTTTGTATGACAATGTTGAGGGTATAATTTATCCCACTGTACCCAACAAATGGAAAGATCTTGATGAAATAGACATCCCTGACAATTACATGAGCCAGGGGCGCATGCCGGTGATCGATAAAGCCTTTGAGATTCTGAAAAATGATGCCCCTGATCTTGCTGTCGGTGCCTGGGTCCTTGGACCTTTTACCCTGGCCGGCCAGATAATGGAACTTGATATCCTGTTAAAAGGGCTGAAGAAGAAAAAAGATCAGATAGAATCATTCCTCGGAAAGGTAACCCTGGTAACCATTGACCTTTGCAAACATTACGAGAGCCTCGGAGTAGATTTTATCAGTGTAAGAGAAATGGGGTCAGGGACCGACCTGCTCTCACCGCGCATGTGGAAAACTCTCATCCAGCCGAATCTCACCAAGGTTTTTGATGCCATCTCAATTCCTTCTGTAAATCATATCTGCGGTTCCACTGATATGATCATTGAGATGATGCACGAGTGCGGTGCTGATGCCTTAAGCGTTGATCAGAAGAATGATGTTGCCGAAACCCGGAAAAAACTGGGGAATGATGTATTAATATTCGGCAATTTTGACCCCTATGGCACATTGACCACACTGGAAAATATTGGAGAAGTAGAAAATGTAATTAAGCAGTGTATTGACAATGGCGTTGATGCTGTATGGCCCGGTTGTGATATCTGGCCTGATGTCAAACAAGAAAACATGGAAGCCTATATCAGGACTGTAAAAGAATATGGGTTAAAAGCATCCCCGGCTGTGGGACGTATTTAATGGAGGAACGGATATGACAACTAAAGCAGAAATTTTAAAAGAGTTGATAGATGCTGTCGTTGAGTACGAAGAGGATGATTGCAAGGCTGCTGCCCAGAAGGTTCTTGACAATCCTGACCTGCTGACCCCCATGGATGGTGTGTTGGACGGTCTGGCCGCGGGGATGGAGAAAGTCGGGGTACTCTTTGATACGCATGAATATTTTGTTCCAGAGGTATTGATGTGTGCCGACGCTCTTTATGCAGGGCTCGACATTCTCAGGCCCCATATAACGGTTGACGAAAAGGGCCCGCGTGCCTCGGTAGTTCTCGGCAGTGTTCAGGGTGATGTTCACGATATCGGCAAGAACCTGGTCAAAATGATGTTCGATATTGCCGGCTGGGAAGTCTATGACCTGGGGCGTGATGTACCTCTTGAGCAGTTTGTGGAAAAGCAACTGGATACCAAGTCGGATGTTCTGGCTATGTCTGCCATGATGACTACCACCATGCTGGGCATGAAAAAAGTTATCGCCATGGTCAAAGAGAAGAATCCGGATTGTTTGATCATGCTGGGCGGTGCACCTTTGACAAGGGACGTGGCAAACCTTTTTGGAGCTGACGGCTATGCCGAATCAGCAGGAAATGCTGTATCCGAGGGTATTAAAATGATCAGCTCGTTGCGGAAATACCAGAAGGGAGACATACCCGAGTAACTCAAAGATAAAGGGTATTTGTGCCCGTGGCATGAAATGTTTTTTTTGAAATGCAGCGGTTCAGGGCACTTTAACTCCGCTAGTTTATTCAACTGTAGCTGCACGAGCGAGACAATTGGTTTCCCTCCGGACAATAAATTGTTTGCAGGGATGGAAGCAATACTATTTTCCTGTGTAGCATCCAGAATCACAACGAAAGAATGAAAAAGGCAACTTAACAAGGAGTTATAATATAAATGGGTGATGATAAAGTTATGGTGATATTCCAGCCTTCCGGCCGCCGTGGCGAGGTGCCGAAAGGTGTAAATATAATTGAGGCTTCGCGCCTGCTCGGGGTGGACATTGAAGCCCTTTGCGGCGAAAAGAAAGTCTGCGGTAAATGCGTAGTGCGGATTGAAGAGGGCCATTTCGAAAAATATAACATTCAATCCAGTATGGAGCACGTGAGCCCCTGGAAGGAAGAGGAAGCCAAATTCATTAATGAGGAACGCAGGAAAAAAGGGTTTCGCCTCGGCTGTGTTGCAAAGATTACCGGCGACATTTTAGTCTTCGTGCCTGAGGAGTCCCGGGCCGGGAAACAGATAGTGAGCAAGGCTGCCCGTGATATAAATATTGAACATAATCCGGCGGTCAAACTCTATACCGTGCAGCTTGACGGTCCTACTTTTGAAAATAAAATCGGTGATTTTGAGCGGCTGTGCAACGGCCTGGAAAGGGAGTTCGGACTTACAGATTTAACTATTGACATTCTTACCTTGCGCCAACTGCCCATGGTGTTGCGCCAGGAGAAATGGCTGGTGACGGTCAGCGTCTGGAACGATAAGGAAATTATACGGATACGACCCGGACGTTTAGAGGCCTCCTACGGCATAGCCATTGATGTTGGCACCACAACATGCGCCGGCTATCTGTGCAATCTGCAAACCATGGAAGTTATCAACACCGCTTCGCTCATGAACCCGCAGTGCAAATACGGTGAAGATGTCATGGCGCGCATTACTTTCAGTATGACCACGCCGGACGGCCTGCAGAGGATGAGCGATGATATTATCGAAGGGCTGAATGATCTGATTGGCAAGGCAATAGCTGATACACACCCTCCCAAAAAGAAAGTGAAAAAGAAAAAGGGCGAAAAAGGGCCTGATGAATTTGTTGAAGCACCTGAAGAGGGCAGGACGTATCTCCGTCTGATGAAAGAAGATATCGAAGACATTACCATCGGTTTTAACACCGCGATGAATCATATTCTTCTCGGTCTCAATCCTGAGTACGTCGGTCTTGCCCCCTTTCCGCCGGTTATCCACCATAGTCTTGATATCAGAGCCCGGGACCTGAAATTAAATATCAATCCTTCCTCATATGTTTTTGTACTTCCCAACGAGGCCGGCTTTGTCGGTGGTGATAACGTCGGTGTGTTGTTGGCGGAAGAACCCTATAAACATGATGAAACACAACTTATAATCGATATTGGCACCAATGGCGAATTGGTACTTGGAAACAGGCATAAGTTGATCTCGTCATCCTGTGCCACCGGACCGGCAATGGAGGGGGCCCAGCTTAGTTTCGGGATGCGGGCAGCACCTGGTGCCATAGAGCGAATTGAAATTGATCCGGAAACCCATGATGTTGACTATAAGGTCATCGGTCGGGAAGCAACCCGTAAATTTTCGAAACCTGAGGAAATGAAGGCCAAGGGAATCTGCGGTTCAGGTATTCTTGATGTTCTGGCCGAGCTTTACAGCTCAGGGGTCATTACCAAGACAGGCGTTTTCAACAAAAAAGCCCTTAAAGGTCATCCACGCTTCCGTAAAAACGCTGACACCGAGCAACCTGAATTTATTCTGGCTTTTAAGGAAGAATCAAGTATCGACAAGGACATTGTTATTACCCAGAAGGATATCAGGCAGATTCAGCTGGCAAAGGGTGCGCTGTATGCTGGCTGCAAGCTGATGATGAAGCGAATGGGTGTAGAGAAGGTTGACAAGGTGAAAATTGCCGGTGCTTTCGGCACCCATGTGGACCGCACCAAGGCTTTGGTTATGGGGCTTTTCCCGGACTGTAAAATTGAAAATATCTTTGGAGTCGGCAATGCCGCAGGCGATGGCTGTCGTGCAGCCCTTTTGAACATTCAGAAAAGGGTTGAGGCCAATTGGTGCTCCCGAAATGTTGAGTACCTAGAACTTACTGTGGAGCCGACTTTTGAGCAGGATTTTATGGAGGCTATGCAATTGCCACACATGACAGACAAATTTCCAAATCTTGAGGGTGTTGTGCCGGATTATATTTTGAACCAGAGCCCAAAAGGTCCCGTACGTCCAGAATGATCTGTGCTGTTAGAACTTGTGACAAGAGTAAAAAATATTGACGACTTAAGGGACTTGAACTGATCATGGAAAGTATTCATATCATTGTTGAACCAGGTATTTGCGGTTTTTCTTGCCAGGTGGAAGCCAGGCAGAAGGACAAGCATTGTGCTATCGTCGAGATCACAGGTTCTGAGTGTGAGTTGATCCACAAATTGGTCGAAAGTCTCAAAGAAGTAACACTGAGTGATATTTTTAAGCCGCACACCCGCAATCCGGTATTTAAAGCTGCAGAACTGGCGGGCTGCCATCTTACTTGTCCAGTTCCATTGGCTGTATTGAAGGCAGCAGAGGTTGCGCTGGAATTGGCCCTGCCACAGAACACGTGCATCAGTTTTGTGCAGCATGAAAAGAAGGAGACAACATGAATGCGTCTTCCATGGAAAAAGGGGAAATCGTAGGGTTTCCTGATAATTGTACTAAAAGCCCCCCTTCTTTTAGGAGCAATAAACAGATTTCCGATCATTTTTTGCGCAGGCTGTTGGAAAAAAACAGTGATTACGGCCTTGAAAGCATTATATCTTTTCCAATTGAAAAGATCGATGTAGCCGAGTGGGTCAGTCTTAAATGCCAGTTCGGCTGTTCGCAATACAATACCAACTGGTGCTGTCCTCCGGCCAGCCCTGAACTGCCAAAAGTTCGGGCTGTTCTGCAGGAATATTCACAAGCACTGCTTTTAATTGGCAGCCGCCAATGCAAAGATTTCTACCTGAATAATGCCAAGAGGCGGGCGGAGCAGGTCCGCTCCTGGAAAGAGGTTGTCGGGATAGAACGGCGGCTTTTTCTTGAAGGCTTCGATAAGGCAATAAGTTTGGTCAGCGGCTCCTGTGCACTTTGCAAGAAGTGTACATATCCCGAGGCCTGCCGGTTTCCCCAGGAAAGACGGCCGCCCATTGAAGCGTTTTCTATTGATTTGATCGGCACCCTCAAAAATTTGGGAAGAAGTACACCGGTTGCTCAGAATACTGACGATACATTTAATTATTATGCAATTATTCTTCTGGAATAAGAAATTGCAGTTTTTTGAAGGTGTAATGAATACAGGCCCATTTTTAATTTTTACACACAGTGACTGATATCATCATTACAAAGCTATATGGAGTGGGCAATTACTGTGAAAAAAAGGAGGTGCTTAACAAAAAAAGCAAAAGAAAAGAAGTTGGGAAATTTGCTAATTAAATTTAACTTTGGAGTAGATCTATGGCAAAACAAAAATTTATTGACGCTGTGAGAGGAAAAAGGACAGCATCGGCGCCCTGGGTACCCTATGCAGGGATGCACTGTGCTTTTGTTATCAATGAACCAGCTGATAAGTATTTGCAAGATCCTGAAATTTTAGCCAAAGGACTTGTAGAAACAGCAAAAAAATATAAGGCGGACGGCATTCCCCTTATTTTTGATCTTTCCATCGAAGCCAATGCCCTTGGCTGCGAACTGAAATGGTGGCCTGATAACGTACCCTCGGTAACCACTCATCCATGCTCCGACAAGACTCCTACCGAGGCAGGTTTGCAGATGCCAACCAAGGACTCAGGGCGCTGGCCGGTTATATTTGAAGCTGCAAGGATCGCCAAGCCACAATTGGATGCATTGGATTGCGGCTTAATAGGCGGGTTATGCGGTCCACTGACACTGGCTTCCCACTTGGCCGGTGTGCGTATCTTTACAGATGTTATTAAAAACCCGGGGTTTGCTGCTGAAGTCTGTGAATTTGCCGGCAGGGTCGGTGCAATCTCCGCTCAGTTCTACGCTGAGATGGGATGCGATGTTATTGCTATAATTGACCCTGTAGCCTCCCAAATCAGATCAGCAACATTTAAAGAGTTTGTGTCCCCGAATGTTGAGGCAGCAATCAACGCGATAAATGATTCAGGGAAAACATCCACATTTTTTATCTGCGGCGATGCCACCAAGGTACTCAAGGATGTTTGCGAATTGAAGACGCACGGTTTTGCCATTGACGAACAGTTGAACATGAACTTTGTCCGTGATTTGGCAAAGGAACACTGCAAGGGTTTCGGCGGCAACCTGAAACTGACACTTGCCCTTAGCCTGGGACTGCTTTCACCCCGTGAGGATGCTATTGTCAGCCTATCAGCAGGAGGGCATATCGGCTATACTTTTGCCCCTGGCTGAGACATGCCTTATGATGTTCCGTCGGAACATATAGCGCAAGTACTCGAAGCTAAGGAATGGTATGAAACCTATTACGCCAAGTATCCTGAATCTTGGTAGAAACTTGTATAAAGGAGAGTGGTCTAATGGCAGAAAAAATTCAGATTGATGTCTTGACCCTTGATAGTGTGCAGTGTGCTGCCTGTGGATACATGATGGAATCCATCGCGGCTCTGCCGGATGATATTCAGGATATGATTCAATATTCGGAATGGTCAATCAAGAATAAAGAAGGTATCGGAAAATTTATGGAATTGAAGGGCAAGGTTTTGCCAAGCATTTGCATCCAAGGGGATCTTGTTTTTGAAAGTATTATCCCTCAGTATGAGGAGCTTATTGATGAAATGGCAAAACGTGCGCCCGATGAGGCAATAAAAAACAGACTGATGTCACTCCGAGATGAAGGATTCAACTTTGCTAATATCGCAGAGAATCTCAAAAAAGCCGGTTCTGGACAGAAAACAAAAGCTGATTGAGCTATTTTTGTTCAGGCCTGGATTGATAATCAGGAAATTTAAAAGCCCCGTTCGGGACTCAGTTTAGTACCGTTTTGTGGGGTATAAGTGCTTTCACGAAATTGATTTTTTGTTTAAGAAACAAGAAATCAATTTCTAATACACTAAAGTTATTAGTCTTTTGACTGGACTGGAAATCTGCGAACGCAGCTTTCCAGTCCAGTCTTCCTTGTGATAATCATTGTTAAGTCTTAACTTATAAATATTGGCCATGGCAGAAAACACAAAAGTATTTCTTATCACCGGATTCCTGGGAAGCGGTAAAACAACATTGCTCAACAGGATTATTGCCCGGTTTCCCAAGGACAAAAAACTCACCATTCTCATGAATGAATTCGGTGAAATCGGCATTGACGGCACACTGGTGGAAGGCGATGACATAGATATGATGGAAATCAGCCGCGGTTCAATTTTCTGCGTTTGCGTCAAAACCGATTTTATCAAAGGCCTTTATGAACTGAATACAAAGATCAAACCTGACATTTTGCTTATGGAGTCAACCGGAGTTGCCAATCCCTCTGACTTGAAACGGGACCTGCAACTGCCGATATTCAATAATCGTTTTCAATTTAAGGAACAATTCTGCATTCTCGATGCGGTTCATTTTCATGATGCCTTTGAGGCTTTTGCCTCCCTGGAAAAACAGATTGCATCCTCCACTGTTTTTGTCATCAATAAAGTTGATCTTGCAACACCTGAATCCATCGACAGGGTTAAACAAATTGTGACTGAATTTCATCCTGACCCTGTTTTTATTGAAACAACTTACTCCGATATTTCCATAGAGCAGTTTTTTTTCGAGGAACTGCAGGAAGCAAACAGCAGCTTGCCTCCAGGCCCTGCTGAAAGTACTCAAAGAATTTTATCTGCATCGGAGCTCGAAACATATATTGATGACCTTTTAGACCAGCCCGACCTAGAGATAACACCTCCGGATGCATTGGTTTCTGTTACCTACAAATGGACAGGTGATGATCTCAACCAGATAAAAGCAATGGCGGACAGCCTGCCTTCCTCTGTTGTTCGGGCCAAGGGTTTTGTTGAGGCACAGGGCAGCATGTATATTTTCAGTTATGTCATGGGGGACTGGACTTTAGAGGACCCTGGAATACCGGCTGAGCGCATAAAGCACAAGAACATCGTGGTTTTTATCGGCCCCATCGATTCCATGGCAGAGATCGACAGGACTGTCGAAACTGGGAATTGGTCGAAAGGCTCAGTGTTCCAGCCAAAAAGCTAGAAAAGCAAGACGACGTTTATAGTGATCAAGAATAGGATGAATGACTAGCGCACCTTTTGAATACAACCCCCGGGCAGCCGATATTTTTACCCGGGAAGTGATGGCACGATCGGGTCAGAATCTTACCGCCTGTTACCAGTGCAAAAGATGCGCTTCCGGGTGCCCGGTTGCCGAAGATACAGACATGGTTACTCCCAACCGGTTGGTTCGCATGGTCGTGCTTGGAGATATTGAAAATTCCTTAACAAATAAATTAACCTGGAAGTGCCTGTTCTGTCATACCTGCGGTACCAGATGCCCCAACAATATCAAAACCGGCAGAATTGCCGACACCCTGAAAAAAATGGCGCTAGACGCCGGAATAGATCCGCAGCAGCCCGAATACAAAAATTTCCACAGGGCCTTTTTCAACTATAGCCTGCGCCACGGCCGTATAAATGAAATAGGCATGATGGGTGAATTTCAGCTTCGAAACATGTGGGATCATCTCAAAAAGGGAAATTACGTCGCCATTCTTTCCGAAATCATCAGTAAATCAACGTTAGCCTGGAATATGTTCAAACAAAAGCGGTTGCACCTCTCCTTTCATTCAAGCAAGGGACGTGATGAAATTTCCCGCCTCTATAAAAAATCGGCAGGTAGAAAATGGATTTAGCATATTATCCGGGATATTCACTTTATCAGTCCGCCAAACTTTATAATCATCAGACCAAACTGGTTTTTGGAATTCTTGACCTTAAATTAATAGAATTAGAAGACTGGAGCTGCTGCGGAGCGACATCAGCAGGCAAAATCAATGATTTCATGGCCGTCGCCCTGCCGGCCAGAAACCTGGGGAAAGCTGAGTCCACAGGAAGGCTACAATCGGCCTGCTACTCCGGTCCTATGAATACAAGGTTTCCCTATGATGTGCCCATTTCAGATAATGTTGAGAATCCCCAGGGAATGGAAACAGTCCTCAAGGCTATAGGGGTTACGGCTCTTGACTGGAACTATAAAATCCTCTGCTGTGGAGCTTCATCGATTATCTGCAACCCCGATAACGCCCTGGATTTGATCGCAAAAATCATGCGGGATGCACTATCCATGGGATCTGACTGCCTTGTGGTTAATTGCCCGATGTGCCAGATGAATATGGAATCCGGACCTCAACAAATTGGCTCAGTTGTTATCATCGGGGCAGGCATCGGCGGCATGCAGGCAGCCCTGGATCTGGCTGACAGTGGCTTTATGGTCCATCTGGTCAGTAAAGATTCAGCCGTTGGCGGGACCATGGCCATGCTGGATAAGACTTTTGCCAAAGAAAAACAGGCTGAAGAAGGAATAAAAATATGTCTGGAAACCATCGAACGCCTTAAGGAGGTGAAAGGCGTCAGCGGTTTCCATATCATGGCTATTGAGTGGGAGGAAAAGGTACCAGAGATTGTTGAGCGTGCGGGGCTTTTTCCAAGGCCGAAGATCATTGCATAGATATAAATAAAAGAAATTTAGAGGTATCAGTGGGTCCGTATGGCATGTAATAAAAAAATGGTTATCGAAGTGATGTATAAGGCTGACTACTGTCTGCTTTGTTATTATATGGATGAAGCTGTCCGTGATATCCTGCCTGATTATGCTGAGCACGTGGAATATCGCAGGGTGGATTTTCTGAAAGGAGAAGGCAAAAAACGGTTCCTGGAGCTTTCAGTATCGTTATTTGGCGAAGAAGGTGTCTATAAAAAAATGCGTATTGCCCCGATCCCCTCTCTTTTTATCAATGGAGAGCTTTTTTTCGATGCCATTCCTCCCCGTTATATGTTGGAAGAGGCCATTGAAGAAGTGCTTGCCGGCATCACAGACACGGCGAAACTGCAATGAAAAAAGTCCTTGTTGATGTTCTGGTAACCGATCCCAGGCAATGACTTGCCTGTGTCTACATGGCAAAATCGGTACAGGATTTACCGGACGAAACAAAAGAACTGATTGAGATAAGAGAGTGGGATATGCGCACCCTGGAAGGCAACCGACGATTCCTTGAACTCAAAGCAAAATCGTTGCCCTCCATAGCCCTTGACGGAGAGTTGGTTTATGAATCGCTGATCCCGGGGCAGGAAGAATTAACAGATGAGATATGGAGACGCTATCAATTGAAAGAGTAAAAGAAGTGAAGAGGTGACAATATGGGAAAAAGCAGGAATATAAAAGTAGACACCCCGGTAAAATTGATTTTTGTCGGCGGTTTTCTTGGTTCCGGCAAGACAACAGCCTTGGCTGGCATAGCCAAGCGCTTGCTTAGTCTAGGCAAGCGGGTTGGCATTGTTACCAATGACCAGAGTGATAATCTGGCAGATACTGTCATTGCCAGGGAAATGCTCGAAGGACTAGGAGTGCCGATCGAGGAAGTCGTGGCAGGATGTTTTTGCTGCAAATTCGAAGAGCTGATCGACAATATTGAAAAAATTCTGGTTCATAAACCGGATATATTGCTGGGAGAGCCGGTTGGCAGTTGCACCGACTTTGTTGCAGCGGTAGCAAACCCGATAAAAATACATTATCACGAAGCTTTCCGCTTTGCCCCGTTCTCCACCATGGTTGATCCGGACAGGGTCCGCGAGTTGCTGCTGGCTGAAACCGAAAGCAACTTCCCGGAAGAAGTGGCCTACCTGTTCGGAAAACAGCTGGAGGAAGCGGATATTTTGGTGCTGAACAAAATTGATCTTTTGCAAGAAGCAGAAGTGGAAAGGTTGGTTTCTGTATTAACCGGAAAATATCCCGAAAAGGAGATTCTTACAATTTGTGCCAGGGAGGGAGAGGGACTCGATAAATGGCTGGATATATTGCTTTCAGGCCGTCCTGGCGCAAATACCGTATTACGTCAAATAGATTATGACCGCTATGCCAGGGCTGAGGCAGTTCTTGGCTGGTTAAACGCTGCTATCAGGATTTCTTCTGACGAGTTATTTGCAGCCGATAAATTCGTCAATGATCTGTTTGTTGAGCTCCGTGAGTCCTTTAAACAGGAAAAGGGAGAAATAGGGCACTTGAAATCAGTCTTCACCAGTGGCGGAAAATCATTCTGGGTTAACCTGACGAACATGTCCGCAGACCCTATGGTAAGCGGTAAGCCCATGGCAACGCTTTCCAAGGGGTCCCTGATCCTCAATGCCAGGGTGCAGCTCGACCCGGATATCCTGGAAAAAATCGTCAGGGATGTACTTGCCACAGTTACTAAAAGGTTTAACGTGAAAGCGGAAATAGATGACCTTCAATGCTTCAGCCCGGCATATCCCAATCCACCTCATATGGTTCGGGAGACAGTCGACCCTGAGGGAAAAAGTTCGGGAGAGCCGTTATGATGAAAATTGAAGTTATCGGACTGGAGCCGCCATGCAAGAAATGCAATGAACTCCTTGAAAATGTTAGGAAGGCGGTTGAAGAGTTGGGCATTGAGGCTGAAGTAGTAAAAAAATGGACACTTTCCGAAGAAATGAGGGAGAAATACGGATTGCTGCTGAGCCCGGCCCTTGCAATTGAAGGAATCGTGGTAGCCCAGGGGAAAGTATACAAAACTGAAAGAATTATCGGACTTCTGCAGGGCTGATACTTTGTTGCCAGAAAATTGCAGGCTGATTTAATCGTTTCCCGATTTCCCTGTATTTTACCTGAAACCGACTGTCTTGTTTTTTTTGTCCTCGTCAATTTCCTTGATTCCAGACGTAACAGCATCATTCCCTTTAAAAAGTATCGGATTGTTATGGCAATTATTCCCGGGGATGAATAGATTTATAATCTGCAATGTAGGGAAAAAGAAAGTCCGATAACAGGAAAAACAGGGAATAAATGAAAGGATACATCCATATATATACCGGCAATGGAAAAGGGAAAACTACAGCAGCGCTTGGTTTAGCAGTCAGGGCTGCCGGTGCCGGTCTGCATGTTTTCCTGGCCCAGTTCATCAAGGGGCGGCAATACAGCGAATTGAACAGTTTGAGCAGACTTTCAGACCAGATTACGGTGGAACAGTATGGCCTGCCACAATTCCTTAACGGCAAACCTTCTGTTCCCGATATTGAAGCTGCTCACTATGGTCTCGAAAGGGTAAAGTCCTCCATGCTGTCGGGACGGTTTGATATGATTATAATTGATGAAGGAAATGTGGCGGTGACCTATGGCCTTATTTCGAAGCAGGATCTTCTTGATCTCATTGCTATGAAACCCGAAAATTTGGAGCTTATTATCACCGGCCGGGACGCATTGCCGGAAGTTATAGAGAAG
>Ga0210119_1000143_pt1 | contig 15868 bp, 15 predicted proteins | sample China_Bullhead_C_2_FD_184859 | JGI IMG/M metagenome (GOLD analysis project Ga0210119, IMG submission 184859) | Wetland microbial communities from San Francisco Bay, California, USA, that impact long-term carbon sequestration -... | ecosystem: Environmental > Aquatic > Marine > Wetlands ... | reverse complement strand
GAAGACAAAGAACAACAGTCATGAAGAAGGTAATAAAAACCTTCCGATTCTCAATCATCACCGTACTTTACCATGGGCCGGGCTTTGTGGCACTGGCCGCAAAGCATGGGCCGGTCCGTGGCACTGGCCGCAAAGCATGTTTTTTTGGTGGATACCGGCGCAATTAGGTTCAACATGACATTGCGAACATCTCAAAATCGTCCGATGATTGTCAGGATGACATTTAGTGCATTGCAGGGCTGAATGTTTTGTCTGACTCCGCTGCAATAGCTCATATTGACTACGGTGACAAACGGCGCATGCCTCTTTGGGAATATCCGCCGGTGAGACAACTTGCAGCGCCTTGTGAGGTGGATGGCAGGTTAAACATGCGTCCAAAAAGATGGACGCCTTGTCTGTGTGGCGCTGGTGGCATTCCAGGCACTGAGGAATATATCCATGCTTTGTATGATGACAGGTAGAGCAATAAAACTCAGTATGCCAGGTTAAATATGTCTTCATCTCCCTGTCCTGCTCAGCGTGGCAAGTGTTGCAGGCTTGATCCAGTTTGCGCCTGACGGCAGGGATTTCCCACGGCCTGTGGGGACTGTGACACTCTGTACATGCTTTATCCACCGAGGAATGGATATATTCCCCCACTGCAAATTCTTTATCGTGGCAGATCAAACATACATTTGCCCCTTCTTGACGCAGCATAAACTGGTAGGGAGACTGATGCGGATTATGACACCCGGTACAATAACCTTTTTCGGCCGGAGGATGGACAACCTTTCCGAAAAAATGACTGCTTTCGTGGCACACGTTACAGAGCTTTCCGGTATCGGTGATGGCTTTGAATTCATGAGAAGCCGTCGGTTTGTGGCATACGGCGCATTGGTTTACCGCTACAGGACCATGAACATACCCCTCCTTTCCCATAGATGCGTGACATTCGGCTGTCACGCAAGACGGTTTCTCAGCTGCTGAAACGTCTGCGTCTAACCAGACAAGATTAAGGACCAGACAGAACGGCGCGAGGACCGATATTATGTATCTTTTGAAATCCATTGCTATTTTGGCCCAAGGCAAATGTACTTCTCAATAAGTCCGGCCACTATCCGGACGTTAAGGGATTTTTTCAGCATACGGACCACCTGTGGCGCCCATGTCGTTTCTGAAAGAAGAAGTGTTGCTATCTTGATATATATCTTTGCCGGCCCCTATGGCCGGTGATTTATCCTGCAGGTAAAAGTTGTAATTACCCGGGTCGACGAACAGCGGATCACCAATCAAATCTCCCTTTTCTCTTCCCGGACAGCCTGCATACTGTTCCCATTCGATCCGAAAGGGGGCAGAACCGGGATCAGCGCAGCAATTACCTGTTTCGCCATTGGCATACAGCAGATTATATGAATATCCCCCGCAACCCTCGGTTCTTATACCGGTTTGGTAATTATAGGCGATTATATTGTTCATGATAATGACTTTCCCCTTGCTGTCGCTTCGAATGCCGCTCCCCTCATAGCTGCTGCCGTTGGATACGATAGTATTATTCATAATCTTAATATTATCCAGCTTGCTGATTGGACTGTGAAAGAGACCGGCACCGATACCGGAGAGGTAGTTGCCATAAATCCAATTGTTGCTGATTCCGATCCGGCCGGTAATCCCGTTAACGATTTGAATTCCTTCTCCATTATTAAAGCTTATTCTGTTCCAATAGATATCAAGTTCAGGCGGTATGACAGACTCGTGGGCAATAATTCCCGCTCCCCCGTTGTCATGGATTTGATTGCCTTCGGCTGTCAGCCGGGTATTATTCTCCACCCTCACCCCTGCCGTTTCATTTTGATATATGCTGTTCCCAACCACGGCCAAGTCAATCTTGCCGACAGGCCGGGGCATAGCTCGTATGCCGGCCCTCTGGTTCAAATATATTCTGTTGCCGGCAATCCTGACCAGTAATTTATGTTTTTCATTTTCAATGCTGCCCAGTATGCGAACGCCGGACAAAGGGTTTTTATAAATGCTGTTATTTTCTATGGTGATGCGGTCAGACTCGAGGATATTTATGCCTGTTCTGCCGTTTTGAAAGATGCTGGAGTCGCTCAATAAGGCCTGGGCCTGTGTATCAAATCGGATTCCCGTTTCTCCATTTGAATAGATTTGACATTTTTTGATAGTCACCGGTAAACTGCCTCTTATCCTGATGCCAACGAGATTGTTTTGGTATATTTCATTATCCTCAATTATGATGGAACCGGGCCCCCTTTTACCTGGAACATCTTCCATTGTCATGCTGCCGGTCTGCGCCCAACCAGGCGGAACCAGCGAAGCGATGAACACTATACCGACCAGGATAAAACCTATAAAAAGACAAGATCTATACACGGGCGCACCGTTTACCAAAGCGATTCATAAATTACCACCAATCCCAAAAACCTCTTATACCAAAGTTGACCACAAACTTTTCCGCCCACCCACCTTCCGGTTTTATAAGAGGAATTTGGACACCAACGTTCAGTCTAATATCTTTGTAAAAAATAAACTGAAAACCAGGTGAAAGGAACAGTGTATGTCCACTCTCTTCTTTCAGGGTGGTTTCAAATTTCTCTGGTCCACCCATCGATGGCGGTCTTACTCGATTTGTAATTAAAGTCTGTGGATGTATGTACGAGTTCCGCCACCGGTAGTTCAGTTCCATGAATGAATTAATATCAGGAGAAAATGGATAGCTGATCGCGAGGTCACAGCGCAGTTCATCGGGGACTACTTCGTCGTTCGTGATCCTATACGAAATATTGGAATGAATCGTGAGGGGGGCTTCAAGATATTCTTTCACTGTGGTAAAGGCTATACCCGGTCTAAAATTAAAACTTCCCGAGCCCAGAGGGACATTGGTCATAAATCTCCCGGCTTTCGTGTCTTCGTCACCCGTGGGAATACTCAGCAGACCAAATAGTGAAATACGCGTCTTTCTGGTTGCCCAGAACTGATATTTTGTCAATAAATTGGTGTCGCCGATTCCGGTTACAGAATCTCGCCCCGAGGAATCAAGCGTCCTATTAAACCAGACTGAAGACCATCTTGGAAACAGGCCGATGGTAAAATTATCGGTCAGGCCATAGCGGAGGTCCAGCACCGCTTGGAACACGTCTGTGCGCCTCTCGAGAGGGAGCTGCTCCTGGACGAGGTCGGGAATTTCCCCTATAAACATATCTTCCGTCAAGTCCGCCTCCTGCTGCCAGTATCTAAACAGAAAACCGAATGAGAAGATCCCCTTGGGAAGAGCCATGCCCGGTGTCCTCGTAAAGATAGGGGAGGATATTTTCTGCAGGAACGGGAGAATGATGTTGTCATACTTGCCTGACATTTTATTTACGTATTGCAGTTGATTCATTGCTACCCGCGAATCAGGATTGATTCTGAGCGCTCTTTTGAAATTTTCCGCAGCAAGATCATACCGGCCCTGCATTCTATAGATCTCGCCCTGATTAATAAATTGATCGACTAATAACGACCGGTTACCGCGCTGGTCCATGCCTGGTTCATTAAGTAGTGACCATTTCTTGGCTTCGTTAAACTCATTGAGGGCCGATTCATATTCTCCCCGGCTTTTGTATACCTCGCCCAACCGGTTATGTGCCGCGGCAAAATCCGGACACAGTTCGATCGCCCTTTGATAATATGCGGCCTCCTGTACGGAATCGTCAGACAGGTTCAATCCTTCTTTATACCATTTCCTGGCCTCGTCACAAGCATCGGCCCCTGCCGCATATTCCTGGAGTTTATCTAAGTTGTACTCCCCAAGAAGGGATTCCCCCTGCTGTGGTTCAAGAGCAAAGAATTTGTCCTCTGGTATCAATGGTGCCACTTCCTCATCGCCAGGGAGAGTTTGCCGCTTCAGGGGATTTTCTGTTTTAATTTCTTCCGTGACTTCAGCTGCAGCCGGTTCGATCACTGCCTCAGCCTGCAGTTCAGCTGCCGGTTCTGTATTTTCCGGTTCCGGCTCGACCGTAATCTCTGCAGTTTCAGTCTCCGCGGCCGGTTCAGCCGGTTCGATCTCAGCCACGGCCTGCGGTTCAGCCGCCGGTTCTGCTTTATCCGGCTCGGGTTCAGCTTTAATCTCAGCTGCTGCAATTTTCTCGGCCGTGGGAGAGTCCTGGCTGGCTGCTTTTTTATGCCAGTTGAGGGCCTGCTGAGAGTCCTTCTCTACCCCCAGCCCATTTTCGTACATTATTCCCTGATAGTTTTGCCCTCCGGCATCTCCCTGTTGGGCAGCCTTCAGATACCAGACAAAGTTGTTATTGAGATCAAGCTTGTCAGACGACTGCTTGTCTTTGCTCACCACCACAACATCAGCTTGACTTGGATTTTTAGGCATACCCTTTCTCTCCAGGTAAGCCTGGCCGAGCTCGATCTGAGCCTCGGCCGATCCTGATTGCGCCTGCTTTATAAGCATATCAAATTGATTGGCCTGCTCTGGAAGTGTATAAGCTTGTGCGGCAAAGACCGTAGTATACGGTAACACGGCTGCGCAGAGCAGTATATAAACAAGCTTTATCAAAACGTTATCCTGATCTCAAAACGTATTTTTATCAAATCATTGTCTATAACGTAACTAGACGATGTTGTACACTATAGTGATGATTATGATTTGACACCAGAGGAAAATCAAAAATATATAGAGAGTTAATAATTGCACTTTTAACTTTCATTAATTTCGCCTCATTTTTAAATATTTTTCATAAAAAATTGCTCAATAGGCAAACGGGCTGTCTTGTAAGACCCGTAGCTTTCCGTCCCTGCCTCACAGCAGGTTTGGCTTTTCGCCCAAAGCTAACTCGCTAATAATACATAATTTTACATGCAAAAAATGAGCCTCAATTGAGTTAAGAAATAATTAAAAAATAAATACTAATATTTTCAATATATTGTTAGACGTCAGTGGTTAGTCGGGTAATTGGCCCAGGAAATAAATTGGGCATATGGGAAGGTATGGGGTGGGGATATCACCAGCGGTTTTTACCGAAGAATGAGCTGGAATATAAACAATTTTTCACGTCATGCAAAAAAACAGGAAAATAATCCCTAAGGAACTAAAGGTTTGCGCAAACAGGGCAGCCGGGATTTTTCTCTGCCTCCAGTTCCTGAAAGCGCATGGTAGAGTAATCCATGATCAGCATGCGCCCTTTCAGGGTTGGGCCCGAGTTGACCAAATACTTTATTGCCTCAATGGCCTGGAGACTCCCGGTGGTAGAAGCGACAGCGCCCAGCACCGGGATTTCATGCCTGACAGGGGCCTTGGGAAAAAGACAGGCCAGGCAGGGGGTTTTCGGTGGGTGGAGGAAGGTGATCCGCCCTTCCATTCCCCATATTGCGCCATGAATCATGGGTATCCCCTTTCTGACGGAACACTGGTTTAAGGCATTGCGGCCGTCAAAGTTATCCAGACAATCGATGATAAGCTGGGCATCGCCTACAATATCATCTACATTGTGGTCAGTAATCTTCTGCGAAATCGGTTCAAGGGAAATTTCAGAATTTATGGCCGCGAGAGTCGTCTGGGCGGAAAGGGTTTTGCTGGAACCAATTCTTTGCTCCGTATGCAAGAACTGTCTATTAAGGTTGGTTATATCAACAGTATCGGAATCGCAGATCCGGATCCGCCCCACTCCGGCAACGGTGAGATTCACGGCGACGGGGGACCCAAGGCCGCCGGCCCCAGCGACAAAAACAGTGCTGCGGCGTAACTTCTCCTGCGCTTCTACGCCCCAGCACTGTTTTTGTCGCTGGGGCCGGAAAGAATTATCTGTCTTCGATAACGGCTTAAGTCAGGTCCTGATGAATTTTCACTGGACATTGCACCGGCCATCCTTTTCTGTCAAAGGACAGAGCCTTTCTCTTTCCGTAATTGTCCCGGTCGTCGACAATTTCTCTTTGACATGATCAATCGTCCGGCGGGTCAACTCCTGTGACATCCCGACATGGTTTGCGGGATCTATAGTTTTTTCAAGGTCCTCACGTTTGAACTTCCCGGCTATCTCTTTGCGAACCATCAACAGATCAAGCAAGGATTGGTTGGTCTCTTTGGCCTTCATGGCCGTCTCATAAATAATTCGATGAGCGGTCTGCTTGCCGATGACCTCTCCCAGGAAGAACATCAACGCCTCGGTTGAAATGAGAGTTGCCGCCTGATCGACATTTTGACGGATTCTATGTTCATGGATGATAAGATCTTTCAAGATGGCCTTCATCATGGACAACAGTCCGCAGACAAAAAGGGAAGTATCGGTGACCGTGACCCATTCCATTCTCACCGCCCGATAATCCCGTTCATGTTCATTAATCATACCTTCAAAACCCAAACCGGCATTGGCCTTGATCAGCCTTGCCAGGACGACAGCTTGCTCGCACATTTCAGGATTTCTCTTGTGCGGCATGGTGCTGCTGCCTACTTTCCCCATTTGAAAGGGTTCTTCCAGTTCTCCGGTTTCGTCCCGGGCCAGGCACCGGATTTCATCGGCAATCTTCGCCAGGGTCCCGGAGATTAGGGCCATGGTGGAGAGAAATTCAGCGATTCTGTCCCGTGAGGCGTGCCAGGCGGTTAAGGGTGGGGCAAGTCCCAGTCTCTGCGAAAATTTGTCCAATAATGCAAATCCTTTTTCAGCAAAGGCATCCATGGTGCCAACCCCGCCGAAGAGCTGACTTACCAATACCCGCTCACGCAACGCCGCAAGACGCTCCATGTTTCGCCATAACTCATCCAGCCACACTGCCATCTTTAATCCCAGGGTCATGGGCAAGGCATATTGGCAGTGGGTGCGGCCGATGGTTACCAGATCCATGCAGCGTTCCGCCAGTTGCATCACCTGCTGGGTAATGGAACTGAGATCACGCGTCACAATGGTCAATACATCGCGAATCTCCAGGCTCTGGGCGGTGTCCTGGATGTCCTGGGTTGTTGCGCCAAAGTGAATAAATTGTCCGGCACCATCATCACACGCCTGCTGTAATGCCCCCAGCAAGGGAAGTAGAGAATGACTGGACACCTTTAAGCCTTCTTTGACCGCATCCAGGTTGATATAGCAAAGGTGCGCCTTCTCATTGATGTTTTTTGCCGCCCAGGCCGGAATAATCCCCAGGTCAGCCTGGGCCAGGGCCAGGGCAGCCTCTACGTCCAACCAACGCTGGTACCGGTATCGGTCGCAGAAAATTTTTCGCGCTTCCGGCGTGGTATAGCCGCCGCTGTAAAACTGGGATTCAACAATGTGGCTGTTCGGTTCACAACCGTTCATCTGTTTCTCCAAGGGTTTTCGGATCCAGTTCCCTTTTCCTCTCAATGTCTTCTATGGCCTGCTCCACAATCTGTACAGCATGCCCCAGGTATCTTTCCGGTTGGTCAAGACACGCCATCTCTTCCCGGCCAAGAAGGGAACCAATCTCAGGGTCGTCCATGACCGCTTCCTTGAATGAAGTTCCGGCATCCATGGCCGTGTTTGACAGCTCATGGAGTTTCTCCAAAGACCTCATCTTGCCAATCGTGCCGCTCAGACGAAAGAGCAGCCATTCGGAGGTGATCAGGTTTTTTTGCAGATGAAGATTCGTCAGCATGCGATCAGCCCGCACCTCCAGGCCGGAAGTTACATCCACCATGTACTGCAAGGCAGTACCCGTATAAATGCACAGTTGCGGTACCGCCAACCACTCGGACCAGAGGCAGCGGCCATCTCGCTCATGTTCATGGGCCATACTTTCCATAATTGTTCCGGTAAGGGATCTTACATGCCGGGAAAGAGCCACAACCCGCTGACAGATAACGGGATTTTTTTTGTGCGGCATGGTGCTGCTGGCTACGGACCCTGCAGGTACGGGTTCCATTAATTCGCCGATTTCCGTCTTCTGAAGCTGAAAAATCTCATTGGCAATCTTTGCCAGAGTCGTAACCAAAAGGGAAAAGATAGATGCCAGTTCACCTATGTTATCCCGTGAATTATGCCAGGCTACGCTGGAATATTCAAGGCCCAGAAGGTTTAATGTGCCTTTGGCGATTTTCATCGCCTGCGGGCCGAGAGCGGCCATGGTTCCGACTGCGCCGCTTAATTGCCCGACGGCTATTCGCGGGAATATGTGTTTAAGGCGTTCGATATGACGTCGAATCTCGCCCAGCCAGATAACCACCTTCAGGCCAAGGGTGGTAGGCAATGCCTGTTGCCCGTGGGTGCGGGCGGCCATCGGTGTTGTCCGGTGGTTCCCGGCCAGTTTGAGGCAAATCGTTTCCAGAACCCGCAGGTCTCTATAGAGTATGGTGACGGTTGCTCTTAGCTCGAGAATTTCCGCCGTATCTATGACGTCCTGGGTGGTTGCCCCATAGTGAACATATTCCCCGTAACCCTTGCCGCATGCCCTGCGGAGACCACCCAACAAAGGCATGAGAGAATTGCGGCTGTGCAGATACCCCTCATGAACACTTTCCAAGTCCAACAATTCAAGCTTTGCCTTCCTGCCGATCTCCTCCGCTGCCTCTTGAGGTATAACCCCCATCTCCCCTTGAACCCTTGCCAGGGCAGCCTCAAAATCCAGCCAACGTTGGTACCTCGCTTTTTCATCAAAAATTTGCGTCAACTCAACCGTGCTGAACACAGCTGGATTTATCTCAAAGTCAATGGGGTGGGCGGGCATTGTTATATAGCCTCGGAGAAATAGGCAAAGCAACTATCCGCGGCTGTTACCACCTTACTTGTCCAATGGCCCATATGGTCTGGCCTCCGGATATATGGAGGCTTCCGAGCATAGTCTCAAGGCGGCTTCCCTTGTTGGCACTCCATCTTGCTGGCTGCGCTTTATGACCTTTTTGACTATTTTACGCATCCTTTTGTCCACGTGATTCAATACTTCCTGCGCAGAAGGCTCGATCTCGGGGCCAAACAGGCCATCCATGGACAAGGAGCCGCCGCATCCTGCCACAAAATCCGGTATAACAATGATGCCGCGGTCATTAAGCATTTTTTCCGCCTCATGGGTGACAGCAAGATTGGCACCGGTGACAACGGCCTTTATTGGTAAAACGCCGGCGTTATCCACAGTAATGACATTCTCAATGGCGGCCGGAATAAATACATCACACTTCACGTCAAATATTTCGCTTGGATCTCCGTACCGGCCATTTACCCCGGAGCTTGGTAAATACCCGGTGCCGCAATTTGTTGTTGCTGGCAGCATGGCCTTTATATCAAGCGATTGATTATTGGTACTGATGAGACTCTTTTTCTCATCAGCTATGGCTATAATTTTAATCCCGGCCTCGTGAAGAGTATAAGCAGCAGCGCTGCCCAACCCGCCAAAACCCTGAATGGCCACCGTCGCCTCTTGAGGGGGAATATTAAGAAACTCAAGCGCCCCCTGGCAGGCGGCGGCGAGTCCATAGCCCGCGCGAACCCTGCCGACCGTAGCATGACCGAAAGGCTGTTTCAGTATTTTGTAACGCTTAACGAAAGAAGGCAGATCAAAACCCTGGGCCTTGGCTATGGCCATCTTGACCGCAGGGATAGACAGTCTTTCGGCAATATCATCAAGTTCGCACATTGTCGTATTCAGGTCGGGTCCCAGAGAATAGCGCTCCATAATATGGGGACGGATGGCACGGATAAAGCGGTACATCGCCTCTTTCTTTCCAAGTGAGTGGGGGTCGTAATCGATGCCGCATTTGGCCCCGTCAGCCCTGATGCCGGCTATTCGCATCTTGGTAGTCATGTTGCTGGCCAAATCACACACGCAGTCAAGGGTAAGTCCCTTTTGAACTCTCACTCCGCCTGCGCAAAGCTTATGAGAAAGGGTATGAATGACCGCCCATCCCTTGAACCCCTCCAAAGGATCCGTATACTCCACTATCAATTCCGGTTTTCTGGTTAGAATTTCTGTCTTAACTTTAACCGTGCCGTGTTTTTTCTCCAGGTCAAAATTAATGATCTTCCCTGCTGAGTCAGCAGTAATTTTATCCTCTGACTCGTAACCGATCCGGTCGAACTGTTCCATGAGATGAGTATGCTGAATATCATCCATCTCAACATAAGCGGCACTTGGTTTAACAATTTTCATCGGAGATCTCCTTATAAAGTTCAGCTGTTTTCGGCTTGGATAAAGATGGGGGTCTCCTTTTCATTCTGCCCCTCATAAAAAGCCCTGATTATGGGATTGGTAATATCGACCATGGAGATAATGAACTGGAATAGGCAGCTGTTTCTTGCCAAGACGGTATCGAGGTGGGTGGGAGTATCCCTTATGGGATCTCCTTCCCAGGGGACAATATGCATGTGATAGGTACCCAGGACGATAAGGTTCTCACGGTCACATATGTCATAACACTCCTTGACTTCCAGAGGGTCTATGACCCACCCCCTCTGACTCAATGGTGTCTTTGAAGGTATGGCGTGCTGAGCCATGATCCTGTCCATATAGGTCTTGTAAGGCTCTTCACTCCTGACATTTTTTTTGCCCGGCAGTATGCGAGCTACCTCCAGCAGGTTTTCGTTTTGGGAGCCGGCTATTATGCCATAGGCCCGCTTGCCCTTAGATTCACCCGGCAGATAATCGCCCGCCAGTTTCCTCTTGCCGTGCGCCAAAATCTCTTGCCAATTGGAGTCAGGCAGTATTATGCGGTTTATTTGCGCAAGTGATGTCATATATCCCTGCCCCTTAACCGCCGGCAATTGGAATTATAAGAGCAATCTCGTCTTCCTTGTTTAAGGATACCGCATCCCATTTTTCGATTCCGGTGGTGACCAATCTGCTATTGACGAAAATGGATAGCATAGCGGTATCATCAAAAATAGTCTTCAATCCGGGATGTCGGCTCCAAAGACCTTCCATTATTTCTTCAAGGCTTTCGCCGTCCATGTTGATCTCGTGCTGATTGTCGGTATAGTTGCGACATGAAAAAGGGATAATAACTTTCGGCATAAGCTCATCCTTGCAGCGCAAGAACCTCCTCTAGGGCGGCGGGAATGAATTTTAATATATCCCTGATCTGGGTAGCGGGTGTGGGCTGGGATAGTTCGCCAGCCTTCCTGTTTACATGCCCGGCTATCCGACAGGCTTCGACCGGCGATTTTCCGGCATGGATCAAGCCGCTGATCATACCGGTTATTAAATCACCTGTTCCCCCTATCGGTTCCATTGTCGGCACGCTCGGCTCATCAATTGTATATAATATCTCGCTGTTATGGCAGATATAATCAACACTGCCCTTGACGAACATAGTTGGGGCAGCATTATTTGACGCATAGGCCCTGCGGATCAACTCCGGAACATTATTTTCCATATGGAAGATGAAGCCCCGAGTGAAGGTGGGGTGATCCGCCTTATCATCGGCCAGAAAAGCGGTTTCTCCAAGATCCGGGGTAAAAACATCGTAATAGTGGGAATCACCGCCGGCCTTGGCCACATACATGCTGCCGGCATCAGCGATTAAAATTGGTTTTTCTTTCATGGTGTCGATAGTTGCCAACACCTTCTTGTTCCTTTTTAAATCCGGCATGATGTAATGGAGAGTCAGGACCCGGACATTCAGTTTGGGAAGATTCTCTGCCAGATAATCATAGATTTTTTCACTTCCTTCCCTATTCCCTATATCACCGGCTACCAATCCAACCGGATTTTCCACTCCATATTCCTGACAAATCAGACAGGCAGCAGCCATCATGGCTTCATTGCCTCTGTTGAAAGCCAAGTCATGCCCCTCTATCTTGACTCCTTGTTCGTCAACCTCTATTTCCCCGATAAGCAGAGGAAGTTTATCAATAGGTACAGCGCCTGCTAACAAAAGCATATTTATTTATTAATCTCCTATCGTTTTGATTATTTCTTCACGGGCGGTGTTCAGAGAATAGGCACATAAAGAAAAGCCTACTTCTCCCGGATTAGGTGCATCCCGAAGCCGTTTTCCTAACATCTCAGTGGCCAGGTGAGGTACATCCGGACAGCCGCCCCCGGAAATATTGACAATTACCTTTGTTTCCTTGTCAACGGTCATTTTCATATTGGCCGCTCTAACCATCAGGTATTGGCCAAAGTCCTTTTTCCTGACAAACTGTAAGGGTTCCATTCCCTTTGAGGTTATGGGCACCACATCCAGGGGCTCTAACCCTGTTTTATTCAGTAATTCGGTTATGGCAGCTTCCTCATCCAGCGGAAACTCAACGCAGAGATCACAGCCTGTTCTATACTGGGTAGGCGGGCTAACCACCCTTATTTTATAGCCCTCATCTTTTAGTAGGTCCTCAACTGATATTACAGTTGTGGGATGGGCGAATATCAAAAGCCCCCTGGTCACTGATTCCTGGATGGGAGATGTGTCCTCTTTCTCTTTCAAGTTTGTCTTAAACCATTTCATCTTTTGTCATCCTTTTTTCATTTTTAACTTTTCACTTTCATCTTCATCTCAGGCCGGCTTTCTCTTTCTATACATCGTCACTAAAATCAATGAAAAGACCAGGCCTAATAACACCGTAATTTTTCCTTCAAAAGTCGGACCAGCCGAAGAGCTCCTGATGGCCCAGGATATTACCAGGGCAGCGCCGACAGTCATACCCAAAATGGTTATCCCGGCATCCACATCGCCCTGTCCGGCCTTGATTAACTGCCTGAAAGGGCAGCCGTCAATCAATGTGGAAGCAAGGCCGACAAGAACCATAGCCAGGAAAGTCCAGCCATGGCTCAGGTGGGATGATGGTTGGGCATTCATTCCCAAATTAAACTGCCCCATGATGAGGCTTAAGATAAGGGCTGTCACAAAGACCGTGATTACTCCGTTCAGCAGGGTTCTTTCCCCGACCAGAACGAAATTACGTATTCCACCGGTGATGCATAGTCCTGATTTCTGGGCAAACACTCCGATAGCCAGTCCCACCAATAATGATAAATATATTGGAGCGCGCATAGCGGCCGGCCCGGTTTCTCCTGTTATGATAAATGAAGGTTTGAGCAACAGAAAAAGGAGCGCGAGGACGGCAAAAGCAGGAATGATATAGCCGTTTATTTGGGGCAGCTCCTTCACCCTGTCCAGACTGAACCCCGCCCTGATATACTTGGCCCCCAGCCAGATACCGAATATAAGCCCTGCTGTGGCAGCAATTGCGGTTAGGTCACCAGCTGCCAAACGCAATATCATCTTGATTGGGCAACCGATGAAAACAGCACAGCCAACAAGTATAAAGAAACCCAGTAAAAATCGAATAATCGGTGAGGACCCGCCAGTTACTTTAAAACGGCGGGACTGTAAAGCCATAAAAAAAGCACCCAGTACAAACCCGATGAGCTCAGGCCGGATGTAGCTCATACGAATATTATCATGGAGTTGCAATGACCCGGCTAAATTTTCGAGAAAACAGGAGATACAGAATCCTGAATTCGCCGGGTTGCCCATATAGACCAGAAACACCCCGCCAAACCCCAGCAAGGCCCCGGTTATAATAGTAGCATCTATTAATCTTAACGCTTTCATTATTCACATCCCCCTGCCAATACTCTTTGCAGGTAGTAAAGATCTTCCAGAGTATTCCTGACTTCTTTATCGTTTGGTTTTAGTTTTTTCTCGCGTCCGAATTTCGGAAGACTCTCTTTGACCAGCTCTTTTACTTCGTGCCCTATGAACATGGGCGTTTTTTTATCCATATAATCAGGGTCATTCTCCACCGCCAGGCGGTAGTTATGGATGGTGTCGGATAATTTCCCGGTGTTGAACGACAGCTGGGCCAGATAGACATAGGATTGAGCTTTTCCCGGGTAGGTTTTCATTACCTCCTGCAGTTTGGTCATGGCCTCATCATAGAGCTCCTGTTCCTTTAAGGAAATAACATCCTGGTAGATCTTTGCATTTAACGCCATTTGCTCGGCGTAATATAGCGCCCTTTCTGCCGCTGCCGCCTCATTAAGACCCAGGCGCCTTTTTATTATTTCCTGGTTCGCCAACATGCCAATGGTTATCAGGGAGATAAGCGCGATAACAGTTATGTTAAATTTGTCAAATCGGTCCATAATTCATTCGTAGCCATTCCTTAATTTTCTTTTCGTCGGATTAAAATTTCTTATATGGTTCCATATTGTTGCGTTTAAGCTGCTCCCGGATAAGGTCGAATTCGCTGTCATCGGCTTCAGCGAATCCATGCAGCCAAGCCCTGTCCAAAACCTTTAATATTTCGCCTTCATGCAGCACGGTCTCATCCTGCTTAAGGTTCAAGAGCGCCTCCTTAACCTTTTGAACCAGGGCTGGATCGACGTCGGGCATGGCCCCCACCGTACAGTAAGGCATAGGTATGCTTTCGGCTATAATATGAAAATCATCCAAGTCGATCTTGCCCTCTTCTTCCATGAGATCCAAGTCAATGCGGGGGACAGACCCCAAATCGTAGCGCCCGTATAATACTGAATATATTACTTTCTCGTGCTTGTAGGAACCCGGGGCTATGGCGTAGTATGACAAATCCTCTTCCGGATTAAACCCGTTGGTTAACATAAGATAATACTGGGCCATATAACCGAACGGCGCCAGCGCAGGACCGAATACCATGGTTTTGCCCCGCATATCGTCAAAATTCTTGATACCACTATCCTTGAGCGTGATGATGGCACCAGAGTCCTTGTGGTCTTGCCGGCCCCTTTTATCCACCGTCAGAAGTTTGAGCCCGTAATTCTCATTGTAACTGATGGCTAGCATGGAATTTGTATGTGTAAAGTCAACCTTTTTATCCCGAACAAATTCTTCAAATTCGTAAGTATCGACCAGTATTGGTTCAAACTTACGGCCAAGCTTCTCGCTAAGATAGGCGGCTATCGGCTCAAACCTTGCCTTGCTTTCAGCTCTGCTGTTGCAGATCATAAAGCCTATTTTTATGGGTTTTTCATCCAAGCCAAGCACTCCATCTCCTTTCCCCTCGCAGCCAAAAAGAAAGGGTAATAGTATAAAAAACACCACAAAAGGGTAAATCCTCTTCATAAGAACTCCTACCGGTTATGTCCCGCCTACAAATTTTAGTTTTTCTTCTTTATTTACAAGTTCCTGTTTGTCCGTGACAAGGGAGCGGGCCCTGTCCAAGCCAGACACCCAAGCCTGCCTATATCAGTTTGTGGGACGTTAAAAACTCCCTTACCGTTATTTCGACATCCTGATTTGCAGACTTTACCCGGAGTTCCTCCAAGGTTTTATTATCCACCTGGCCGGCGAGTTTGTTTATCAGCCTGTCCAAAATCGGAAATTTTTTTATTACATCCTTCGTGGTTACAGGCACCGCCAAGGTTCCATCGATTTTCCCGGAAGGGGCTGCCTGGGGCAGCGGGCCTTGGAATCCGAAGGGTTTCAGCCAAACCATGCCGTATTTTTCCATGTAGGACCGGCTGACCAATATATATGCCTTTTGGGGCTCATCCAGAGCGTTTGGCCCTTCCGTGCCGGCCCCTGCCATTCCTACATAATTGATATAAATGTTAGCCTTTCCCTGCAATACCGCTTCGTGGCTGGCCTCTATATCTCCCGACTGAGCAATTTCAACCGTGGTCCCTGTCCTCTCATTAATCAGTATGGACAACATTTTTCCCATGATAACCTGATCAATGGAATCGCCCACCGCAACAACGAGAACGCGTCCTTTACAAGCAAACAGGGGGGTGGCCAGTAAGTGGAAAAATATAAGACCTGCAATGAGAATTAAATATTTTTTTCCTTTCATCTTCACTCTCTCCTCATACTCTCCCCATCAAAAGGAAGAGGTTTTAGTATTTAAGAAAGCAGATTAATCACTTATCGGTGATGAACTGCACATAAAGCGAGAAATAATATTTGCGGATACCTGCTATGTCAACAACTAATTTTCTCGGCCTCGCAACTAGCCCCCCA
>Ga0210119_1000142_pt1 | contig 15871 bp, 16 predicted proteins | sample China_Bullhead_C_2_FD_184859 | JGI IMG/M metagenome (GOLD analysis project Ga0210119, IMG submission 184859) | Wetland microbial communities from San Francisco Bay, California, USA, that impact long-term carbon sequestration -... | ecosystem: Environmental > Aquatic > Marine > Wetlands ... | reverse complement strand
GATTGTCGGCCTCGCAAAAAACGCTCCGCCGACAGGTATGACGCCCGCAAACAATATTTTTGGGGCCCTGCTGCTGACTGAGAGACTTTGAAGGGAGTTACTATGATTGACCTGCACACACATTCAATTTTTTCTGATGGAGAACTTGTCCCTGCCGAGCACCTCAGACGTGTCGAAGCGCTTGGGTATGAAGCCGTTGCCATCACCGATCACGCAGACTCTTCAAACCTTGATTTTATCATTCCAAGGATTGTTAAGGTTGCAGAGGACCTAAACCGCTTTTCCAAAACAAAACTCGTTCCAGGTATTGAACTTACCCATATCCCCCCGGAAATGTTTGTTGAGCTTGTGGCGCAATCACGTAAACTTGGAGCGAAGATCATCGTTGGTCATGGTGAAACAGTGATGGAGCCGGTGAAGGCCGGGACCAACATGGCAGCAATCCATGCAGGTGTTGACATCCTGGCCCATCCTGGTTTCATCACCAGAGAAGAGGCGCAACTTGCCGCTGAAAAAGGTGTTTATCTTGAACTGACAGCCAGAAAGGGCCATTCGTTGACCAACGGACATGTTGCGCAAATCGCCTCTGAAGCAGGAGCGCTGCTCGTTGTCAATGCCGATGCCCATGGCCCAAGCGACTTCATGTCCGTTAAAATGGCAGAAACTGTGGCACTTGGAGCCGGCCTGGACAGGGAACGCTATGAGAAACTGAGAAGAGATATGTCAGAGCTGGTTGGAAAGAAGGTTAAAGGTTAAAGGTTAAAGGTCAAAGGCTAAAGAAAGAGACTAAAGTTAGAAAAAAAAGGCACAGAGGCGCAAACACATAGTTTCAAAATCTTCAATATTCAATTTTTCAAATTTTCAATTTCCCTCACCAACATCCAGTAGCGAATTGCTGTTCTGCCGCTATCCTTCTCCCGCCCACTGATGGCAACCCTGTTTATTCTGCGGCTTAAGCTGCTGCTGTTGGTAATACTCGCAAAATCACCCTGCACGGATGCCTTGTGCCAGCCCAGCTCACTTACGTAGATACCAAGGGTTCCAGGAATATAACGCTCTGGATAAAGCAGTTGTGCTCCAAAGCGGTCGGGTACGGCATGAGATAACTGTCCGGCAGCCGGGATTTTCCCGATAATAGGCAGATCGACCCTTTGCAAAACCATTTGAAAGTGCTCCATGGTCGACCAGTCATTACCAAGGATAGGCTCACGCGGTATGGCAAAGGGTTCTGTATCACTACTGACAGAGCCAGGATCCTGCAAAAGAATAGCCTCGTAGCCGAAAGAACGGATCTCCTCAAGAAGGTCCATGTTATATTCTCCATATGGCACAGCAAAAAAACGGGGTCTTTCTTTAAGTTTCTCGGAAAGCGTCCTGGTGCTCACTTCCAGATCAGTCCTGATCCAGGCCCTGTATTCATCCATATCCATCCCCGAAGGCCTGAAAGCCATATGGTCATGGGCAAAGCCATGATTCTGGAAATCAACCCCTGCAGCCTTCATTTCCATAACCTGGTCCCAAGTCATGTAATTCCAGTGCTTATTGTCCGTGGCACTGACGTAGAGAAATACAGTGAATGGGAAGCCATATTCCCTTAAAACAGGCCAACCATTTTCATAGACACTCCTGTAGCCGTCATCAAAGGTAATTACTACGCTCCGCTCGGGCAGGCTTATCCCGTTCTGCAGAAACTGAAGCAATTGCTGCAGGGAGATGACCGTATAGTCGTTATTCTTCAAATACTCCAATTGCTCCCTGAAACGCTCAACTGCAATATTGGTCGTGGGATACTTGTCCTCACCGATTCGATGATAGATGAGCACAGTAACAGCGGTTTCTTCTGCTTCCGCAGTACCTGTTATTTCCTCAGCAAAACAAGGTGAAGTGGTGGAAAAAACAAGAAATAAAATAAAAAGTAACAAAGCAGGTCGCATGAATTGTAAACTAGAGAGATGCCTTAGCCGGTTCGACACCAACAGTGGGCTTTGTTTCAGGACCGTATAATCCCGATGTGTCGGGATCTGAGAGGCGGCAACTGTCATATTTCTGTAGGTTATTGGCCAAAATTATATTTTTAATTTCCTCAACATACTCTTTCCCTCTTGCAGAATAGCGGGTGAGCCCCTCGGCCAGAACCAGGGGGTCATCTGAATACCTGCGAAGCTGCCTGAACTTGTCATAAGAATCCAGGCGGTTCAGGGTAAGATGATAGGCCCAAACCGAGGCAAGAATATTCGCGTAGACTTTGACCTTATGGCTTTTTCCTTCATCACGCCTTGAGGGGATTATACCGCTGGTCTTCCAGGTCCACATCCCAAAAACATTGTTGCCTTCCCGGGCAAAGCGCGAACTCCCCCAGGAAGACTCAAGGGCTCCCTGGGCAAGAATTATACTTGTCGGCACTGCATCAACTCGTTCCAGAAGATCTGCAGCATTCGTTGTGCGGTATTTCCTGCAGAGGTTCTGAATAAAGCTTACCTCATCTTCAGCCAGGAAATCGGACCAGGAACACCGGCTTTCATAGTCAAGTCCGGTGTCAAAATTAATATCTTCCAGCGAACATTCAATCTTTTCCAGTATCGACTCAAGACTGTCCCTTTTTTGCAGTGTGTCCTGGCGCACAAAAAGTGCATGGGGCAGCAGGGAATGAAAAAATACCCTCTTCCTGATGGCAATATCTTCAACAGTATGTATGTCATCCGGGTAGGATTCGATAAAAAAACGCGGCACCTCTTGTGCGGGGTAAATTTTCCACAGCCCGTACTGCTTGAGTTTATTGATCAAATAATCAGTTGTTCCATGTGTTTCTTCAACTAAAACAGGCTTTTTAGGACGCTTTACTGCTGTGACAAAAGGCTGAGGCGTACTATGAAAAGAAGTGCTTAGGATGCTGAAAACAGAAAGCAGAATTGCCGTAATAATCACTAAAGACAAATATGCTGCCCATTGCTGCACCTTTTGCTTGCCAAAGCACATCAGGTGCGAAGTGTCTTTCTTGTTAGCTGATTTTTTGTACTCGGGGGAAGAGGCCATATGATTCCCATAAATGCGTTTACTGAGAATTTGTCAAAAGGGGATTCTTATAAATAATAAAGCGATAAATTGCAAGGTATAGAATATAAAACCAAAGCGCATATTACTCTATTTGCAGGGGTGGGGATAGAAAAATTAGTCCTTTTTCTTGAGGTCGAACAGGCCCAGCTGCGATTTGATTTTCTTCGTTTCCGCAGCCGACGGCATATCATCCCCATTTTTTTCCCGGGTGGGGATCTGTTCGGGATCAGGAGATTGAGGCAGGTTTTCTTTGCTTCCTTTGTCTTTGTTTTCAGGTTCACTGGCATCCTGCTGTTCAGATACCTTAGCAGTCAATTCCGAAATACGCCTAACGGTTCGCATTGACAAGCGTTTACCAATTGCCGCCTCACCCTTAATCAAGTACTCGTCAAATTCCAAGCGTTGGGAATTTACCTTTGCGCGTGGTGTGGGAATGAAATCAATGCGGACGCGAACGCCTTCACCTGTCTGCAGGAACTGGATCCAGGATTTCTTATGGCTATGAAAAAGGCGGTATTCCTTGTCCAGAATAAATTTTGGCGTTGTAAAGCGTTTGATATACGTCAGGCTTTGGGAACCTTCGCGGTAAAGAAGGTTGAAGACCATCTCCCCTTGCACTTTACCCGCCCAGTAAATATCATGATCTACAAATATCTTTTCCGGCACCTTGACAGCCTTGTAGCGTCCGTCCTTATGAATAAGCAGGATCTTGTCATACTCGGAGCAGGAGAATGACATCTCACAATCTGTTTTTACCTGATGGCCCAGGAGCCCTGTTTCCCGGTTGTAACCGATTGTGAGATTGGAGAGGGCAACCTTTCTTGCCTTGACTTCGGTAAACGTCTCAATCGTGGTTCTGCGGGGATAGCTGCGCCCGTATTTCTTAAGGAGATTATCCAGGTAATTTACCGTAAAGCCGACAATATCCTTGAGTTTCTTTTCAACGTCCTTAATGGAGCTCTTTATCTCTTTAATTTCCTTGCGCTGCCTGTCAATATCAAACCGGGATATACGTTTGATGCGGATTTCAAGCAACCGCTCAATATCATCCTGGCTGACCGGCTTGACGAGCTTGTCCTCAAATGCACTTAGGCCCTTTTTCACTGTGTCGGTGATAGCCTTATAGGTTTTGCATTCCTCGATCTTTTTATAGATACGCTCTTCGATGAAAATCTGTTCCAGGGTTCTTGCATGCAGCTTGTCCTTGAGACGACCCAGTTCAATCTGCAGTTCTTTTTCCAGGTCCTTTACAAGTTTTTCCGTGTTGTACTGCAGCACCTCTTCAACTGAAACATTGACTGGCTGGTTGTCCTTGATAACAGTAAGGTTGGGGCTTATCGGCACCTCGCAGTCTGTAAAGGCATAAAGTGCCTTTATGGTATCTTTGGCGTAGATGCCCCGGGCCAGCTTGATCTCAATTTCCACCTTTTCAGCGGTATAATCATTGATGGACTGGATTTTTATCTTGCCGCTCTTGTCCGCCTTTTCAATGCTGTCAATGATTGAGGAGGTGGTGGTTGAATAGGGAATTTCTTCTATAACAATGGTTTTTTCATTCTTTTCTATAATTTTGGCCCTGCATTTGAGGCGGCCGTTGCCATTGTTATATCCTGAAACATCGAGCATTCCGCCCTTCTGGAAATCGGGATAGAGTGTTACTGATTTACCCTTGAGAATCTTTTTCTGGGCCCGCAGGAGTTCTCCGAAATTATGGGGCATGATCTTGGTCGCCATGCCGACGGCAATTCCTTCTGCGCCGAGCAGCAGCAATAGCGGGATCTTGGCCGGCAGAGTGACCGGTTCCTGCATGCGGCCGTCATAGGATGGCTGGTATTCCGTCAGATCCTTGTTGAACAGGGTTTCTTTTGCCAGGGGTGTAAGGCGACATTCTATATAACGGGCAGCCGAAGCCTGGTCACCTGTATAAATGTTGCCGAAATTTCCCTGGCGGTCGATAAGGATATCCTTGTTTGCCAGATTTACAAGTGCGGCAAAAATTGAGGCATCGCCATGGGGATGCAGCTTCATGGTCTCACCGACCACGTTGGCTACCTTCTGGAAACGGCCGTCATCCATATTATACAGCGTCTGCAGAATGCGGCGCTGGACAGGCTTCAAGCCGTCACTCATGTCAGGGATGGCACGCTCTTTAATAACATAGGAGGTATACTCCATGAAATTCTCATCAAAGAGTTTATGGAGTTTTCCCAAATCGGCAGTATCGTCCATGGAGTGGTTAATCGAGTAAATTTTTCTACCTTGACCAGTGGGGAAATAAAAATAGACCAGCCAGCTTACTTTTGCGTCTAAATGAGGTTATTCATAATATATTCTTTGCGCGCAGGAGTGTTTTTACCCATGTAAAAATTAAGCACCCTTGGCACTTCGGAAAGTTTGTCAATATTCACCTGGCGTATACGCATATCCTTGCCGATAAACTGCTTGAATTCAGCGGGTGAAATTTCTCCCAGACCTTTAAAACGGGTCATTTCCACCGACTGCTTCTTACCCCCGCTGGTGGACAACTTTTTAGCGGCGGCGGCCTTTTCTTTCTCGCTGTAACAGTAAGTCGTCACCTTCTTGTTGCGGACCCTGAAAATGGGAGTTTCAAGAATATAAATATGTCCGAGTTTCACCAGTGGCTCAAAGTAATGCAGAAAAAAGGTCAGCAGCAGATTCCTGATATGCAGCCCGTCAACATCAGCATCTGTGGCCAGTATTATCTTGTCATAGCGAAGATTCCCGACTGTTTCCTCGATGTCTAGAGCCTGCATCATGCTGTACATTTCTTCATTTTTATAAAGAAGCGGCAAACTCTGGCCGAGAACGTTGAGGGGTTTGCCTTTCAGGGAAAATACAGCCTGGCGCATAGGATCCCTGGAACTGACTATGGATCCTGCCGCGGACTGACCCTCTGTAATGAAAAGCATGTTCTCGTCTCCAGGGGGAGAAGGTTTATCTTTGGTGGGATGGTATTTACAATCCTTGAGGTTCGGAATCTTCAAGGCAACCTTTTTAGCTTTTGCCCGAGCCTCTTTTCTTACATGCTGCAACTCCTTACGCACCTTTTCATTCTGCTGGATCTTTTCCAGCATCCGTTCGGCAACATCAGCGTTTTTATATAAATAGGCGCTGACAACATCTTTGACTTCATTCACTATCCAGGAGCGGATTTCTATATTGCCCAGCTTGTTCTTCGTCTGAGACTCAAAGACGGGGTCCTTGATCTTTATTGCCAATGTCCCCACAATTCCTTCCCGTACATCTTTGCCGGAGAACTTTTTGTTGGAAAATTCATTTACACCCTTGAGTATCCCTTCGCGAAAGGCTGAAAGGTGGGTCCCCCCCCCACTGGTATAGGTCCCGTTCACAAAGGAGAAATAGCTGTCGCCGTAGTTGTTGGTATGGCAGAAACAGAATTCAAGGGTGTTATCTTTTGCATAGATCGGTTCATAGATCTGGCTGCCGTTTATTTCCTCGGCCAGAAGATCCTGAAGGCCGTTGGCGGAAAAGAACCGCTCTTCATTGAGATACAGGTTGAGGCCCGAATTGAGATAGGCATAACGCCACAAGCGATTCCTGACATATTGTTTATCATAGGTAAACTCACCAAACAGTTCTTCATCCGGCAAAAATTCAATGAGGGTACCGTTGCGCTCCTTGGTTTTTCCCTTGTCCTCCTTTGTGAGAATGCCGATTGCGAATTCAGCCATGGCATACTCGCCGTCCCGGAAGGATGTTACCCGGAAAATTCGGGACAGGGCATTAACCGCTTTGGTTCCAACACCGTTCAACCCGACTGAGAACTGGAAAACATCGGTGTTGTATTTGGCGCCGGTGTTTATTACCGAGACGCATTCAATCAGTTTGCCGAGGGGTATGCCGCGGCCATAGTCCCTTACCGATGTAAAACCATTTTCTTCGATGGCAATATCAATTCTTTTGCCGGCGCCCATGATATACTCATCCACACCATTATCGATCACCTCTTTAAGCAGGATATAGATACCGTCATCATGGTGGGAACCGTCGCCAAGACGGCCAATATACATTCCCGGACGCAGCCGGATATGTTCCAGGGAACTCAGGGTTTTTATCTTGCTTTCATCGTATATATGTGCTGCTTTTGCCATGCCAATTTCACGTTCGAAGTTAAATTGTTAATATTCCGCCGTAGTTCCTGTATTTAGCACCAAGTTATTGCCTTACGCACCCGCCATACAACATATGGACAAATTTTTAATTATATACACAATATAATGTGTACCTTCAACAAAAAAATAGTGCCAAGCGATTAATTGCAAAAATATGATAGATTCTTGTTATAGTTGATAAACTGAATGGTATTCGTTCGTTACTCTTATTTTATATTTAAAATGTCAGGTCTAAAAGATTCTCAAAAGGTTGCCTTAACCATAGCAGGCTCTGATCCTTCCGGCGGAGCCGGTATACAGGCGGATCTAAAAACTTTTACTGCGATCGGCGTTTACAGTGGCGCAGCAATCAGCTCCCTGACCATACAAAACACCCAGGGGGTCTTTGCCATTCAACCGATTGATCCTGCACTGGTCAAAGACCAGATTGCTTGCGTTCTAAGCGATCTCAACGTAAGTCATATCAAGATCGGCATGCTGGGATCCGCTGCAGTAGCGGAAAGTATCTATGATGCACTGGTAAATTTCAGTGGAGAGATTATCTACGATCCTGTTCTGGTTTCATCCAGCGGTCGGCAACTCATTGATCTGGCGGGCTATGATACAATACGGGACCAATTTCTCAAGTTGTGTACTGTTCTGACTCCGAATATTCCAGAACTTTCCTTGCTGACAAACAGGGATTGTATCAATAAAGATTCATGCCTCGCGGCTGCAGAAATCTTATTACAGCAGCATGAAAATCTGCGTTCCGTTGTTATTACGGGTGGCCATTGCAAAAATGAAACGAACAGCATAAGCGATTATCTGCTAACCGTTCCAGAACCATCCCGGCAAGTCAGACTTAAAGAAATTTCTCACCCGAGAATAGCAAGTCACAATACCCATGGAACAGGTTGTACATTTTCAGCGGCCTTTACAGCATATCATTTACTGACTGGAGATGACACCGAGGCCTTTCACAAGGCGACCGGTTATATGGATGCCCTTATCAAAAAAAGCGTCCCTTTCAAAATCGGTCATGGTACGGGTCCTCTCATGCACCACCTCAAATAAAAGATAAAACCATCTCCCCTACTCCATCATTCGGATGCTTCCACAATCAGGACAGATCCAGGTTGGACCATTTGTCATGCCCCACTTGTTTTCCTCAAAACACCGGGTGCAAATCTGAAAGCCACATTGACAGTTCCAGCAGAATAACTGCTCCTTCTGGCAGCAGTGACATTTGAAATTCTTTTTCCCGCGGCGCCTGGTTCTCTTTTTGTCAACATCCATATTCATTAATACAGCTAATCATTGATCAGCAAGCAGAGAAAAAAACTCCGCCTGCCTCATGCTTTCAGCTCAGCTGCCAACCAATTCAGATAGTCTTTGCCACCCCTTGTAATCGGGGTGGCAAGTATTTCCGGAACCTCGTAAGGATGCATGCTTTTAATTGCAGCCTCCAGTTCTGAAAAAAGGTCTTCCCTGCTTTTTATCAGGCACAGGTATTCCTGGGCTGAGTCCAATTTCCCCTGCCACTGAAAAAAACTCGTCACCGGCCCTACTATCTGGACGCAGGCGGCAATGCGTTTCTCCACAAGCATTTTTGCAATTTTCTCAGCATCAGCTTTATGTTCCACCGTTGTTAAAACCTGTATATACTCTGTCATACCTGGTTCCCCATATTTCATGAAGTGGTTTCCCTTATACAGTGAGAGAACTTTCCATATATTACGCTGTACATGCAAAGCAGACCATAGTAAATTTCGCAAATATCATTTTTTTTTGTGCAAATACATATGGAATCAGTCACAGTTGAAAGTTATGCCGGCTCACAGGCCGAAGAGCATCCCCTCCGCTTTTATATTGACAAGCGGAAAATTGAAATCATATCCATAGAAAAACGCTGGTTGACCCCCGGATGCAGATGTTTCAAAGTTTTAGGAGACAACGGCTGTTTGTATGTTTTGGAATACAACAGTCATAAGGATACATGGAGCCTATTGAAAGTGGACAGACCATAAGGCAACAGATTATTGACCTGCTGTGTTCAGACGAGTTAACTCTGCGCGATCTTTCTCAGGCTGTCAGCATCACTGAAAAAGAAGTTGTAGGCCATTTAGGCCATATTGAACGATCGATCCGCAGGCAGGGCAAAAAACTTGTTGAAATCCCCTACAAATGCCTTTCATGTGGTTTTGTTTTTGACAAGCGCAGCCGCTTCTCGAAACCAGGCCGTTGTCCGAGCTGCAAGAACTCGCATATGCAAACAGCGCGTTTCCATATAGAATGAAGTTTCAAAAGATTTGGCGCAAAGGCACAGAGGCACATAGTGATCAAGGCACAAAGATACTCAGGCTCGTTATTTGTCATTGTGAATTCTCCATTCTTCATTTAACTAAAGAGGCTAAAGTTCGTTCTACTTTTGAGCAACATACATGAATTATTGCAATTACTGTCCGGGTTATTGCTGTTACAGACTTGAAGGCTCTGTTTTGTTAATTGATACCGAGGACATCAACCGTCTGGCCCGGCATTTTTCCATCACTGATGGTGAAATCCGCAAACGCTTCATGGAAAACCGTTATACCTTCAAGGTGAAAGAGGATTGTTCCTGTATATTCCAGTCAAGTGACAGGATGATCAAACGCTGCACGGTACACGAGGCCCGCCCAAAACAATGCCGAAGCTTTCCTTACAACAACCCCTGTCCCTACCTGGAACGAGATGATCTCCTGGCAGAAATCCAACCACGCCTTGAAAGCGGTCTGAAGAAGCACTGGCTTATAAAACCTTGAACTGAAAATCCCTGACAAATCTCTATGTATAGCTATCAGAAAAGCGGACGCTACTTTGCCCAGATTGCAGAGGGATTGGAAGACCTCGGCCAAAACGAGCTCCAGGACCTTGGGGCACAGGACATTAAGCCCACCTACAGGGGGTTTTATTTTTCAGCTGATAAGGGGACTCTTTATCGCCTTAACTACTGCTCAAGGCTTCTGAGCAGGATTTTAGCGCCTCTCATCCGCTTTGATTGCCATTCGGACAAATATCTGTATAAAACTGCCTCCAATATTAACTGGCCGGCGCTTATCGACCTGAAAAGCACCTTTGCCGTAAAAGCCAACGTCTCTCACAGTAAAATAACCCATTCCCAATATGCTTCACTGCGCTTGAAGGATGCTATTGTAGACGTTTTCAGAAAAGAAACAGGTGCGCGGCCCAATGTGAATACCAGGGAACCGGATATCCTGTTCAACCTCCATATTCAGAACAATAAGGCCACCATCTATCTTGATACCTCAGGTGCTTCCCTGCACAGGCGAGGTTATCGCCTGCAAACTGTAACAGCCCCCATGCAGGAGATTATTGCAGCTGCCATAATCCGTTTAAGCGATTGGCATGGCATCAGACCGCTGGTGGATCCCATGTGCGGTTCAGGTACCCTCCTCTGCGAAGCCATGATGCATTACTGCAGGATCCCTGCAGGATATTTACGAAAAAATTTTGGCTTTACAGCACTGCCTGATTTCGATGCAGAGATCTGGGCTGCGGTTAAACAGGAAGAGGACAGCCGTATCAGGGATCTGCCTCAAGGTCTCATCAGCGGCAGTGATAAGTCAGAAGAGGCTATTGCGGCAGCCAAGGCCAACACTCGATGTTTTGCCCAGGGAGCCAATATAGCACTTTCCGTAATGTCTATGCAGAATATCAAGTCTCTGGCGAATTCTGTTATAGTCAGCAATCCACCCTATGGCATACGCCTTGAAACAGATGAAAACATCAAGGATTTCATGAAACAGCTTGGTGATTTTTTAAAACAACGCTGTACAGGTTCTGAAGCCTATCTTTATTTCGGCAATCGTCAATTGATAAAAAATATCGGCCTTAAGCCAACCTGGAAGAAGATTCTTATCAGCGGCGGTCTGGACGGCCGGCTGGTCAAATACAATCTGTATTGAACAGTAACTGCGAGTACATTCCTGCAGCTTTCTGCAGCAGGTGGAATGACTGATAATTCCTTTGTTTCTCAAACTGTTAGTGATGTTTTTAATTCATAGGTTTTAAGACAGCACGATAGGTGCAAAACCTCGGCCATAAATTTTTCCTTATTTTTTAAAAAAATTACTTTATCATATAAGAATTATTCTTAGAGAATAATGAAGGAGGAAATTTATGCCATCTGATTCTCGTCAGGGTGAAAGAAGAAAACACGACCGTTTTGAAGTCAGGAACCTGGCAATTGCTCTTCCGAATAAGCCTTCCTCACAGGTAGCAAGAATCGTGAATATAAGCAAAGGTGGTCTTGCTGTGCGTTATCTTGAGCAGACTAATTGGCTGGGAAACGCAGATGCCATAGATATCCTTGTCAACAGTAGCTTACTGATGACCAATATCCCGATTAAGAATGTCAGTGATTACAAAGTAGAAAATCACGTTTCCTTTAGCATAATCAGTGAACGCCAATGCTGTCTGCAGTTTGGCACTCTCTCTCCTGAGCAGGAGTTACTGCTTGATGAATTCATTGTTAAATATGGCGTCGGCAGTTCATGAAAATTTCTTTTTAACTCCTTAAAATTCCCGCTTGCATTCCAACCCATACTAAACCTTGCTAATACGCCGCAGTTCTAATATTATTGTTGGAAAGCTGGCTCTGACGGCTCATTTTGCCATTTTTGGAAAGATATATACGTCTATAAATTCAAATTTAACTGAAAGAATTATGCTCCTAACGATCGATGTTGGCAACTCCCAGACCGTCTGCGGTGTTTTCAAAAAAGGCAATCTCCTTTATCATTGGCGCTTGAAAACAGATCGGGAGAAAACCGCCGATGAATTGGCAGCACGCTTCCTGTCACTCTTCGCACTGCAAAATATCCATTTCACGGATATCAAAAATGTTATAATTGCCAGTGTGGTCCCAACCCAACAGCAGGCCTGGTACGAATTTTCCACCAGATACGCAAATTGCACTCCCATGGTCGTCAATGGCCAATCTCTTGAAACGGGCATAAAAATAATGACGGATAATCCTGCAGAAGTTGGTGCCGACAGGATCGTCAATGCAGTGGCAGCATTTGCACAATACGGTAAAAGTTGTATTGTGGTCGATTTCGGGACAGCCATAACATTTGACTGCATATCTGCCAAGGGAGAATACCTGGGTGGTGCCATCATTCCCGGCATGATCATCTCAATGGATGCGCTTGCCAGCCGTACTGCCAAACTGCCACGGATTGATATCTCAATCCCTCCTGAAAGGGCAATCGGTGCCAACACGGTAGATGCCATCAAGTCCGGCCTGCTTTTTGGATATGGCGCCATGGTGGACGGCCTCATAAATAAACTGTCGGCAGAATTTGCTGAAACCCCACAGGTGATTGCCACCGGAGGCATGGCGGAACTGATTGCCCCCTATACAGAATCCATCCAGATTGTTGATCCAATGTTGACACTTAAAGGCCTTAATATCCTGCATGAAAAAAACACGTAAACAATCTTCCCACAAAAAAGCACGCCGGGTCATCTTCCCGCCTTCAATAACACAGGGTGATACAATCGGCCTGGTTGCACCCGCAGGCCCGATTATCAATAAAAGCAACTTTAGTGCAGGTGTACGCATTCTTGAAAAGTACGGTTTTACAGTCAAATACAACCAATACCTTTTAAACACCAAAAGTTATCTTGCAGGCTCCGACCAGGAGCGGGCAGATGAGTTTAACCGGCTGTGGTCTGAACCTGAAGTCAAAGCGTTGGTGGCAGCACGGGGTGGATACGGCTGCATGCGCATGCTTGACCTCATCGACATGAAGCAGATACGCAAAAACCCCAAAATCCTTATCGGCTTCAGTGACCTGACCGTGCTTTTAGCAGCAATTTACAAGAAAACCGGGCTGGTATCGTATCATGGGCCTGTCGTGACAACCCTGGCCAGTATTAATAAACAGTCGCAAACAAGTTTTTTCAATGTTCTCAAGGGAAACGCACCAGATCAGATAAAACCTTCCAGGGTGAAGATACTAAAAGAAGGCCGGACAAAAGGAATTCTGCTGGGTGGCAACCTTACAACCCTGGTTCATATGATAGCCACCCCTTATGAAATTCCATGGAGTGATGCAATCCTCTTTATCGAGGATATCGGTGAATCTCCCTACCGGCTGGACCGTCTCCTTACCCATTTAAGCAGGGCCAACCGTCTGCAGAAGATACAAGGGCTTATCCTGGGGACTTTCAGTGATGATGAGAAAAAAGAAAAGGGCCATATGAAAAAAACAGTTCAGAACAGAGTGCTTGATCTTTTGGCAGGACTTGATATCCCTATCTGGTCTGATTTTCCTGTCGGGCACGGACGCCGCAATCTCACCCTGCCTGTTGGAGTTGAAGCAATGATGGATTCTGATGCGGGTCTTTTAAGATTTCTTTAATTGGTTATTCAAAAGTTGATGTAGAGATAGAGGGTGAATCAGACGATGACAATCTCTTTACATATCAACTTGGCGTTGGAGTTGGATATGCAATGAATGAAAAAGCAAGATGATGTGGCAGCCGGCGAGATCGAAACGGCCCATCCTGGCTACCTTGGATCTCAGGACACCTTTTACGTTGGTACTCTGAAAGGCGTTGGTCGTATCTATCAACAGACATTCGTCGATACCTATTCCAAGGTTGCCTTTGCCAAGCTCTACACGACTAAGACACCTATTACCGCAGCTGACCTGCTGAATGATAAAGTCCTCCCGTTTTTCATTGAAAACGACCTACCTGTGCTGCGTATTTTAACAGACCGTGGTACTGAATCTGAATATTGTGGCAAAGCTGATCGTCACGACTACCAGCTATACCTGGCAATCAACGACATTGACCACACAAAAACAAAGGCAAGGTCTCCGCAAACCAATGAGATCTGTGAAAGCTTTCACAAGACGGTCCTACAGGAGTTCTACCAGGTGACTTTCAGAAAGAAACTTTATGCAGATCTGGAAACTCTGCAGGAAGATCTGGACGAATGGGTGAAATATTATAATAATGATTGTACACACCAAAGCAAGATGTGCTGTGGAAGAACACCTATTGAAACACTTGAAGATGGAAAGGAGCTCTGGGAGGAAAAACTTGTAGCCTAAACTTGAACAGACAAACACCTTCACAAAACCGGGTATTGTCTGGTCAAGTCTGAACTACTAAATTAAAAAGTATGGGGCAACTCAACCTTGTCCCCTCTGGGGGCAAGGCAAGATAACCCCTTCAAAGGGTGACCAATACCGGCCCTTCAGGGGTCGGTATTTATTTGTTTTGGACAAAAACTTTTTGCGGCGATCAGCTATACAGAATAATGGCATAATTTAGGTAAGTTGTAAAAATGCGCGAAAATGATGCCAATTACAGGGTAATGATTAACTGATGTTCAAAAAACTTCTTGAATTATATCAATACAAAGAACTCATACAGACCCTTGTCAGCAGAAACCTGAAGGTCAGGTACAGAAACTCAATCCTTGGCTATGCCTGGACCTGGCTTGACCCTCTAATGATGATGTTTATATTCATTCTTGTTTTCGATGTGCTTTTTAAGTCCGGCATAAAACACTTTCCACTTTATCTGCTCTGTGGACTGATTCCATGGACTTTTTTCCAAAATACTACCGGACAGTCGGTCAGTTCTATTACCGATAATGCGGGGCTTATTAAGCGTGTTTATTACCCCCGGGAAATTTTCCCTCTCACAATAATGCTTACGCATGGAGTGACCATGTTCCTAAGCCTTTTGGTGCTGATACCTGTGGTGCTGGCCTTTGGCATACCCATTACTGCAAAAATATTACTGTTTCCGATTATCTCGATATTCTTCTTTTTATTTACATTTGGCCTCAGCCTTATATTTTCGACTATGAATGTCTTCATGCGGGACATCCGGCATATTGTGCCTCTTATACTCAGACTTTTGTTTTATGGGACCCCCATTTTCTATGCCGTCGAAAACAGGGTGCCGGAGCGTATATTAGACGTTTATATGTTTGTGAACCCCTTAGCCGTAATTCTAAATTTGTTCAGGTCTATGTTTATGAATTATTATGTTCCCAAGCCGATTCACATAGCGTTTGCCCTTGTGGACTGTATACTGCTGTTCCTTGTTGGGTATGTTTTTTTTAAAAAGAACGAAGATCTAATGGTAAAACGGATATAGACAAATGTTTGTCCTAAAAGTAGAGAACATGGGAGTGAAGTTCAAGCTTTCCCACATGAAAGAGACGACCCTGAAGGGTTCGTTCGTTAGGGCCTTTACTCGATTTCTCAAACGCGAACCGACAAAACCGGCCGGGGAGGACATATTCTGGGCCTTGAGAAACGTCTCCTTTACCGTTAACGAGGGAGACTTCATTGGAGTAATCGGACACAACGGCGCTGGCAAAAGTACACTTCTTCAGATACTTACAGGAATTTACAAACCGGATGAGGGTACAGTAGAAAGCAGAGGACGGATCGGTCTCCTACAGCTTGGCACTGGATTCCAGCAAGATCTGAGCGGTAGAGACAATATATTTCTCAACGGTGCAATTTTGGGCCTTAAAAGAAAGGAGATTGAGAACCTTTATGACTCCATTGTTGAATTCTCTGAGCTTGAGAGATTCATTGATATGCCAATCAAGAACTATTCTTCGGGGATGAAAGCACGCCTTA
>Ga0210119_1000141_pt1 | contig 15946 bp, 18 predicted proteins | sample China_Bullhead_C_2_FD_184859 | JGI IMG/M metagenome (GOLD analysis project Ga0210119, IMG submission 184859) | Wetland microbial communities from San Francisco Bay, California, USA, that impact long-term carbon sequestration -... | ecosystem: Environmental > Aquatic > Marine > Wetlands ... | reverse complement strand
GTAGCATCACCGCCTGCACCAGGTCCGTAGTACATCGTTTCACCTACACGATCACCCACAACCGTGACGGCATTCATGACACCATCTACTTTTGCTATCATAGACTCTTGCGGTATCATCGTAGCATGTACTCTTAATTCTACACCCTCACCCACTTTTTTGGCAATACCAAGCAGTTTGATCTCATAACCAAACTCTTTTGCAAAGGAGACATCTGTTTGCGTGATATTTTCTATACCCTCTATGAGGATATCTTCAGGTTTTGCATCCAAACCATACGCAATACTGGCTAAAATAAGTAACTTGTGTGAAGCATCAAATCCGCCTACATCGAAGCTAGGATCAGCCTCTGCATACCCTAATTCTTGAGATTCTTTAAGGATCTCATCATACTGTGCACCCTCTTTTATCATCTTGGTCAGCATATAGTTACATGTACCATTCATAATACCCTGAATAGAGTCTATGTGGTTAGCAGAAAGTCCGTTACGCAATGCACCGATAATAGGTATCCCTCCAGCCGTACTTGCTTCATACATCAAAGGGATGTCACCTGCTATCTCTTGAAGTTCATAACGATGATACGCAAGCAGTGCTTTATTTGCAGTGACAACGGCTTTACCGTTTTCAAGTGCTTTTTTGACGAGTCTATAAGGTTCTTCAACACCGCCCATCAATTCTATAACGATGTCTATCTCAGGATCATTGACCACATCTAACGGGTCATCACTCAACTTAATGCTCACCCCTCTGTCTTTCGAAAGATTTTTTACTACACCTGATTTTACAACGATCTTTTCCCCGGCTCTAGCTTCGATAATGTCACCGTTCTCTTCAAGTATCTTCGCAACACTTTCACCAACAGTACCTACACCTAAGATTCCTACTTTAACCATTCTTTTTTGCCTCTTCCAGTTCTTTGAGGAACTTCTTGATATTTCGTGCAGCTTGACGGATACGATTTTCATTTTCTATCAGTGCGATACGTACATATTCATCCCCATATTTACCAAATCCTATACCAGGGCTGACCGCAACCCCTGCATGAATAAGAAGTTGCTTGGAAAATTCTAAAGAACCCATCTCCCTTGCTATCTCAGGTATCTTTCCCCAAATGAACATGGAGGCATTGGGTTTTGCCAATGGCCAACCTGCATTGGTAAAAGCTTCTATCATGACATCACGTCTTTTTTGATAACGCGGAATGATCTGTTCATCAGGTATATACCCATGCTCATCCAATGCTACGGTCGCAGCGACTTGAATAGGAGTGAACATCCCATAATCCAACCATGATTTGATACTTTGGAGTGCCCCAATGAGTTTTTTATTTCCTACGATGAAACCTACTCTCCAACCCGCCATATTATAAGATTTTGAAAGAGTATAAGCCTCAACAGCTACATCTTTAGCACCTTCTACACTCATGATAGATGGCGTTGTATATCCATCAAATGTAATATCCGCATAGGCGATATCAGAAATAATGTAAAAACGTTTCTTTTTAGCCAGTGCTACCAGTCTCTCATAAAATTGAGGTGTAACCGTCGCAGTACTTGGATTATGAGGAAAGTTGACCACCAAAAACTTTGCTTTTGGAATAGAGTTATCCAAATGTTCTTCTACATCAGCCAAAAATCTGTCTTCATCTACTTCAAATGTCTCTTCATTAAAAACAAGCTGCATTTTCTCTACGTTCGCTCCTGCTAAAATAAAGGCTTGAGAATGAATCGGATAGGTAGGGTCTGGAACAATCGCAACGTCACCCGGGTTAGAAATAGCTTGCACAAGGTGTACATACCCTTCTTTACTCCCCATAGTAGCCACGATCTCTGTATTTGGATCCAGATCTGCATTATACTTACGCTTATACCATTTACTCATCGCCAAACGGAGTTTATAGATCCCTTTACTTGCACTGTACCCATGTGTTTTTGGTTTTTGTGCAGTTTCACACAATTTATCGATGATAGGTTGTGGCGTAGAAGCATCAGGATTCCCCATAGAAAAATCTATGATATCCTCCCCTTTTCTTCTTAATTCCATTTTAAGATCATTGATCTCTGCAAAAAGATACTTTGGCAACCGGTTTATTTTCTCAAATTGAATTTCATCAAACATGCTTTACTCGCTTTACATTTTTTTTCATTTTTATCATTAGTCCCACCCAATCAGTACTAAAATTGGCTTACAGTTTCAGTAGAAACATTTTCCTCTTTCAGCTTTTCGTCACTACTCTGTACACTCTCTTGAGGAACAACATCTTCTACTTTTTCTTCTACCACTGTATTGGTATTCGTATCGCTGATAACTACATTTTCAATACTTAGTTCTTCTATGCTGATCTCTTTTTTATTTTCTTCAATCTCTGTAACACTATTCTCTATCCTTTGCTCATCGATAAAGGGGATCAGTTCACTCAGATGCTTTTTATCAAACTGTGTAAAAAAATACCAAGAAGCATAAGACAAAAGAGCAAGAATAAGAAATAAAAACAATTTTGATTTGCCTTTTTTCTCTTCCTCTATAGGAAGACCTACCGTAAAACCATGATCCTCTTTTCCCTGTGAGTAAAACGCTAACGCTTCTTCTTTTAATGCACTTAGATCTGCATTATACTCTCGTTCCAAAATAGAGATGAAACCTAAAACTTTGATCTTTTTTAGAGGATCAAAATTTGCAGCCAAAAGATTTTCAAGATTTTCTTCAGATATCTTTGTCTTTTGACTGATACTTTTTATCGTGTTTTCTTCAAGTATCTCATTTAATTGCATAACCCATCCTATGTATTAAAATCGCTGCAGCCGCACTCACATTGAGTGAGTCAAATGCATGTTTCATCTCTATCGATACCTTATGATCCAGTTTAGCTATGATCTTCTTGGAAAGCCCCTTGCCTTCACTTCCCAAAACAAGCACACGTTTGGTGTCAAATGTCAACTCTTGCACATTTTCTCCATCCATCGAGGCACCATAAAAAGTAAATCCTAGTTGCTGAAGTTCATTAAATGTATCTAAAATATTCGCTGCTATCATAAAAGGCATATCCAGCATAGCCCCAGAACTTGTACGTGCTATGGCAGCAAAATTAAGCTGCTTAACACCTGCAGCGATCACTGCATCCGCACCAAGCGCGTATGCAGATCTTACGATTGCACCTATATTCCCTACATCCGTTAAACCATCCAGTACAACAATGAAATCGTTTTTTTTGATCTCTGAGAGAGAACTTTGTTCGAACTCAGCCATCTCAACAAGTATTCCCTGGTGATTTCCACCCTTACTCATAGATTGAGCCCACTTCTCTTCTAAAAACTTGATATTATCATGGTATTTATGGAATAGGTCTTTAGGAAGTATCCCTTTCTTAGCAACATAGACAGTTTTTATTTTCTCTGAATGCTGCTCTAGAGCATGTAAACAGACTTGTTTTCCATATATAATCATAAAGATGATTCTACCTTTTTTTCATAGTGACTAATAGAGTGATTTTACCTTTTTTTTGCTTTTACAGTGTTAAGTAGAGTGTGTGAGTTCACTATACCATTCTTTAACACTTTTATCACTAAGCTGGGCAAGAAGTTTTGCTTTAGGTTTAGGTGGTAGATCCAAACTTAAAACTTCGGTAAAACTAAGGCTTTTTTCTATACTTTGTTGGGCTTTAATGATGACTACCCATTCGCCGCGTATGTTCAGCTCTTTGAACTGTTCATTGAGTGATTTAGCCGTACCTCGATAGTATCTTTGATACTTTTTACTGATCTCTTTGGCTAGAAAAAGCTCTCTATCTTCATCCAGTATCACAATCTCATTTAAAAGCTTTTCCAGACGATGAGGCGCTTCATACAGTACGGTATTGTAACCATTGCTCATCGCTTCACTCAGCGCAGAGCTTCTCTCTTTGCCTTTATGAGGTAAAAATGCATAAAAAAGGAATTTTCCTTCTTCAAAACCGCTTGCGGCATACGCTGTTGTCACCGCAGATGCTCCGGGAAGCACATCGTAGGGTATGTTATGTGCTTGAGCATACGCTACAAGTATCTGTCCCGGGTCAGAAATGATCGGCATTCCCGCATCACTGACATACACCACCTCTTTCTCTTCCAAACTACTGCCAAACTCTTCAAGTCTCTCTTCCCCATTGTGTTCATTAAAAGAATAGAACACTGCATCAGGGTACACCATATCAAACCGCTCTTCTAATAAACGCAAAAGCCGTTTGGTCTGACGTGTGTCTTCACATAAAAAGAGTTCAGCTTTTTCAAAAAGCTTCATCGCTCTGATCGTAATATCTTGTGGATTTCCAATAGGTGTAGGGATAAATGTTAACATAATAAATACTTTAATGTTTGAAGAGAATAAGTGCTTGCCAAATGTTCAAGCAAACTTAGCATAAATGCAAGCATAGAGAGCGATGCTCTCTATGTTATTAGGTATTGGGATTAACCTAGTTTATATTTGTTTTTAAACTTCTCTACTCTACCAGCAGCATCAAGAATTTTTTCTGAACCAGTAAAGAATGGGTGACATGCATTACAGATATCGATACTCAACTCTGCTTTATTTGTTCTTGTCTCAAACGTGTTACCACACGCACATGTAACTTTACACTCAAGGTAATCTGGGTGAATTTCTTTTCTCATTTTCTAACCTTTTAGTTTATTTTGTGTGTCAGGCAACTAACCTGCTCTAGCCTATGACTCTTCCTTTTCCATGAAAAAGGGGCATTGCAACGCTCTTAGGCGAGACAATATAGGGCGAAATTATATCTAAATAATTTTAAAAAATTATAAAATACCCTTTATCACTGTAAGAGCTTAAAAATCGTCATCATCTGCAAACTCTCTTTCTACCTCTCTTTGATATGCTTCATCTTTCTTTTTTTGCAGTTGTGCATCTGTTAACACTGCTTCATGCAGAAACTCCCCAAAGAATGTTTTAGGCTCTGAATTCGCTAAAAAGAGGTATGTTCCCACAATAAGCCCGGTCACGGTTAAAACAGCAATCACTTTTTGTACCGGATTAAACATTTGTATAGGCTCTTTTGTACGTACTTCACATACACCTCCAGGACAATGTACCGGATCCAGTTTAGTGAAAACTTTGTAAAATTTACATCCTACACATATGGAAAAAGCACTTTCTAAAAATGTAAATAGAAGACAAAGCACACAGATCAAAACTTTATAAAAAGTGATATCCCAGTTTATAACAAACCACCAGACCATCGGAAGAGAAATAAACCAGCCAAGTGTCCATGCGAAGCGTTTTTGCAATCCGCTTACATACTCCGGTTTTTGGTTTTGTACGAAAAATTTTCCCAAAAGTAAAGAGGGTGCATAGTTCGGACTTATGACTCTTGCCGTAAAATCAAGAAACAAAAATGCCAGATAAACTCTTGCTACTATCGTGTGGTTAAATCCTATACCAACAAAGATCACGATCATTCCCAGCATACTAAGTATCCCTGCCGCTGCTCTTGCTTCTCTTTCATTGATAACTCTAACATCGTATCCGGGGACTTTTGCCCCATATTCCCATAAAAAACTTTGTAAGTTCAAAAAAATTCCTTTTATCTCTTTATAAAAAGTGAACTTGGATTTTACTGTGAGTTGTTTGTATTTACCTTAGTTGAAATAGAAAATGAATAAATATCCATAGGATTTTCCCTTGTGATAATTTTTCCTATGAGAGGTATTCTCTAAAGATTTCATCAAAGAAGTCACGTCATCATTTGAGCTGAGATCACACATCCCATTGGCTTTAATTATGTGCTAACACAAAAGGAGCTATACTTTTATATATCAAACAAAAGGAAAAATTATGAAAAAAATTATTATCGCAATCGCTCTTATTATGATGTCATTTTCAACACTTCATGCCATAAATGGCTCAATGAACCGAAATGCATTAAAACATGCAAACCCAATGCCTAACCTTATGCGTATTGCAGTAGGAAATGCCGACCTTTTAGGAATTAATGCAGAGCAAATGAAATCGATGCAACAATGGATGACTACCAATAAGCCTACAATGAAAAATATGATTCAAAAAGTCATGCATGAAGAAAAAATGCTTTTAGAAGAAGCATTAACTACAGATACTGATACAGTGAAAAAAGCTGAGGTGATGCTTGAGACTCGTAAACAAATTATCGAAATGAAAACAAAATGTAGAGCCTATTTAAGAAGTGTTTTAACCAAAGAACAATATGCTAATGTGATTCAAATTTATAGAAGCGCACAATAAACTATATCTCCTTCTGTTACGAGTAAAATTTACAATAATATTTTGCTCGCAACAGCACATACTGCACTCTCACTTTTTAGCACAAGCGGCGTATGAAAACCTATAATATTACTTTTGTTGAATAGTGCGACTTCCTCTTCATGAAAACCGCCCTCACACCCAATAACTATCGTGTCGACACCTTCATTTGAAATAAAATTATTTTCTGAAAAATTCAACATCTTACTGTGAGGATATTTATCTAAAAAAGTCTCAAGGTCATCCGCCATTTCCAATTGCATCAATTCAGATCTTCCTGACTGCTGAGAAGAGTTCAAAAGTATTTTTTCCAGTCGTTTAAAATCGACTTTAAAACTTTTTTGAGAACGTTTGCAATAGATAAAAGTGATTTTTGCTACTCCCATTTCATTCAATGACGGAAGTGCTTTTTCTATATTTTTAGGGTCGATCACACACCAACCTATGTGCAGTGCTACTTTCGCTTTGATCTCAAGTGTTTGACTCTCTTGCAATTCAAGTATCACGGAGTGTTTATCTAGGTAGGTGATAAGATAACGATGAAGGAGTCCATCTTCAAGGTTACGAAGATACAAGGTATCATCTACCTTATGTCTCCGTACTTTGAAAATGTAACGATGCTCGTCTCCCAGTAGGGTAAGCTGAGGCTGACCTGCCTCTTTCTGATAAAGATACAACATGCTTAGAGTGCTATGACACCTTTAGCTTTAAGTACCATCAGTACGATCATCACAACAACCAGCAAGATCTGCACTGAAGATATTTTCAAAAATGCACCTTTGAGTAACCTGTGAGCGTCAGCATTGTCTAAATTGGCTATTTTGATAAGCTTATACTTCTTGATCTCTATATACATCAACACTGCCCAAACCACGACCATGATGATAGTCGTTAGCGACCAACCCAAATCACCTGTAAACACAGCAACAATACCTGCAAAGGCTATCATTGTAGCAAGCGCTTGAAAGATCATCGTATAGATAAAACTTGCTTTTCTAAATCCTAATGGATTTTTTGCTGTCATCATCGGAATAAATAACCCTCCGACCAAAAAGCCTAAAAAAACTTTCACTAAAATACTATGTGCTGCTAACATCTCTTCTAACATATGAATTTCCTGTAATTTTGATTTGTTTAAAAGTGGATTATACCCTATTTTGTTATAATCAACCTAACTTAAATTTAAAGGGAAAAAATGCCTGTTTCCATCACGCAAGCACTTGATATTATTTATAAAAATACCTCTGTGGTAAACTCTGAGGTCATACCTATAGAGATGGCATTAGGACGTGTGATGAGTGAAGACTCCATCGCTACATTTGATCTACCGCGTTTTAACAACTCTGCCATGGATGGATATGCAGTGAAATGTTCCGATGCAAACAGCACAGTGGAATGTACAGATGTGATCTATGCCGGAGATGATCCTCAAATGACACTTCAGGCTACAAAAGCCATCAAGATCATGACAGGTGCACCTATCCCAAAGGGTTGTGAAGCAGTCATCCCCATAGAGAATACGACTGTCAGCGGTACACAGGTCACCTTGCCAGAAGAGATCAAAAAAGACGGACATATAAGACATGCGGGTGAAGATATCAAGAGCGGTGCTGTCTACCTGCACAAAGGAGAGAAGGTCACAGCATACAGCATCGCACTTCTTGCCAGCCAAGGAGTGACACATCTACGGGTGACACGCAAGATCAAAGTTGCTGTATTTGGTACAGGGGATGAACTGCGTCCCCACTATGAAAAAATAGCCCCGCACCAACTCTATAACTCAAATACGCCTATGTTCTTGGCACGTGCCAAAGAACTGGGGTGCGAAGTACAATATATAGGAAGTTCTGGTGACACCTTAGCGTCTTTGACCTCTGCTATCAAATCTGCATTGAACGCGGATATCATCATCACATCCGGCGGTATCAGTATGGGGGACAAAGACTTCACCAAAGAGGCTTTTACAAACTTGGGGATGACACTACACTTTGACAAAGTAGATATCAAACCGGGCAAACCTACTGCTTTTGGGACCATAGGAGACACTGTTGTGATAAACCTGCCTGGAAATCCTCTTGCATCTATGGTGAATTATGAAATGTTTGTACGCGCTGCTATACGTAAAATGTCCGGTATGAATGCCTATTATCATCATACGATAGCCACAGAGATAAAAGAAGACTTCACACTAAGAGAAGGTAAACATACTGTACGTCTAGGTACATTTGACGGACATACATTTATGCCGTTCACAAAACAACTTCCCGGCATGATCTCACCATTAGAACAAGCCAATGCTATGCTTATCACAATACCGGAAATTTCGGTGCTTGAAAAAGGCAGATCAGTTAAAATACTACCGATAAATTGGGAATTTACCGCTTCTGAAAAGGAAGATTTTTTTACACGTTAATGGCAAAAGAGGGACATTGCCCTCTATGTTCTTTAGATCTGTGAAAGATACTCAGCCACTGCTTCGATCTCTTCATCAGACATCGTTTCAACTTGACCCTTCATAAGCGAACCCATACCAGCCACATTTTTTGTACCTGCTTTATACTCGTTCAGAGAAGTTATAAGTGCTTCTTTATCTTGACCGGCGATCACTGCTGATTTTCCAAGTGCTTTTGTCTTACCATCTGCACCATGACACCCTTTACATTTAGCATATGCTGCTGGTGATGCAGCAGGTGCAGCAGGAACAGCAGCTGGAGCTGCAGGCGCTTCTGGTGCTTCTAGAGCTTCAGTTGGCAAAGCAGGTGTTTCTGAAGTCGCCGATACTATAGCCGTAGTTGCAGATTCTGTCAATTCTGCTGCTTTTTCTGCCGCTGCATCTGCAATTTTTTCCGCTTCTACTTTTGCTTCTTCTGCCATATCGGCTATTTTGATCTTCGCCGCCTCTACAGCATTGACAGTATCTTTTTTAACTGCTTCTGCTACTTTAGTTGTATTCACTTCCGCTACTACCTTTTGTGTCTCTTCTCCACATGCTGTAAACAACACAGTTGCTGCTACAAGAGAAAGTAAAGTTGTTTTTTTCATGATCTATCCCTTTATATTGACTTGGTTGTCGGCTTTGCGGCTTCTGGTGGACAAGTTCCCGGTGCTGGCTTTGCTGGTTCTGCCGGTGTTGCTGGAGATGCTGATTTTGCTGGTTCTGCAGGAGTTGCAGGTTTCGCTGCTTCCGCTGGCTTTGCTGGTTCTGCAGGAGTTGCAGGTTTCGCTGGCGCCACACATTCTGCTGGTTTTGGTTTTTTTGGTGATACCAATGGTGCTGCAGATTTTTCAGATTCTATTTTTTTAGCTGGAACTTTTTCTACTGTTTTTGCTTCTTCTGCATAAGCTGTAAACAATACAGTTGAGGCGACAAAAGAGAGAAATATTATTTTCTTCATAATTTATCCTTATTATGTTAATGCACCTATTATAACTAAAAAAAAAGAAATCTAAACCTTTTTAGGATTTTTAATGTGAATATGATTCAGCAGTTTATCCCAAAGTGTGCTGTCACTCCATTCACTTTTGACTTGCGAAGAAAATACAATATCTTCAAGCTTTATGGTCCCCATAAGCTCACTGTGGGCATCTTCTTTAAACCCTTGTGCATATCCCGTGTCAGTCTCATGTACGATGATACTGTGAAGCTTGACTTCTCTCTCTCCATTTTGCATATCTGTACATGCCAAAACACGTTCTACCATAAGATAGATCACACGGGAGAACTGTTCTGCCGAAGGAGAAACAGGCAGTTCCACCCATCTGTTACTATAGGTTTTCATCGCTTCTACATAATTTTTATCATCTTTGGACCAAAGCGTGATCGCATGATCAAAGGAGTCTATCAGCTCTTTGATATACCGTTTGGTCAGTCCAAAGTCATACACCATTTGTCCAGCATCAAGATAGTTGGACTCCAAGAGTACTTCGATTTTATAAGAGTGTCCATGGATATTTTCACTGCAGCGCTGTGTGGTACAGTCACGTACGATATGTGCATTTTCAAATTTAAAAAGTTTACGAATCAACATAAAGTGTCCTCAATTAGGAGTGTATTAATCTGATTTTAACCAAGCTAACTAAAATTTAGGTTATACACCCTGTGTGGTATCAAAAACACGTATGTGCAGTCTATCACTGTATTTAAAATTATGTTTCATACAAAATGCAAAAACCGCTTTGTCATTTTTCCAGATGGTATCTCTACTTTCCCCTACTGGCATACAATAGACTGGGAGTTTCGGTAAAATTTTCCTTATAGCTTCTATCTCATCCAGTGCCGAAGTTTCTACTAAATTCGCATCAATGGTAAATTTCAAAAAAGCCTCTTTTGCATGCTCAGCGACAGCACGCAAAGCGTGAGGAATGATACGTTTCTCTTCAGGTTCACCTGAATTGGCCAATTTTAAAGAGAGTGCAAAGATACAAGATTTGTATGCAGGATACTTTTCAAAATCTATCTCTATCGTACCATTGGTTTCAAAAGTAATCTCAATCCCTTCTGAAACCAACCACTGAATAACGGCATAAAATACTCTGTCATTATGGTACATTAAAGGTTCACCACCCGTAATGACCATATGAGGGTTATACCCTATCGTACTAAATTCATTTTTAAGTGTCTGGATCAGTGTGTTACTGTCATCTACCTTTATCCAGGACTTGGCATAGGCACTGTCTACTGCAAAATACGTATCACATCCGTAACGCACTTCGCCTTCTACTTCATATGTAGCACCAAAACCAGGGCAATTCAGGTTACATCCGCCTGTACGTAAAAAGTACGAAGGTACGCCAGCGTATTTACCTTCACCCTGGATCGAAAAAAACTGTTCAGTAAGGTAAAACATCAGCCACCAGTTTCATAAAAAGCACGTGAAGAAATTTCTTTCTCTTCATTAGGGTTATCTTCACTCCAACGGTTCTCTTTTGGTTTATCTTTGAGTACTTGAGCCAAAACATCTGCCGCGCCTTGAATATCACCCTTTTTCACTGACTCCGCGATACTCATTGCTTCATCAAAATAAAGACATGGAATGAGATTACCTTCCGCGGTCAAACGTATACGATTACAGCTCTCACAAAAATCATGCTTATGCGGGTCTATCAATCCAAACTCTGTACCATCTTCAAGTGCATAGTTAAACGATGGGCTGGCCCCTTCACGTCCTAAGGCATGTATCGTATGTTTCTCTTTCACTTTCTCAAGTATCTCTCTGCCATGCATACCCTTGAGTGCCTGATCTGCATGTCTGTTTTCCATATACTCTATGAAACGCACTTTGATGTTACGTGCTTTACAATACTCCAGTATATCCAAGATCTCACCATCATTAATACCCTTAAGGGGTACCATATTGATCTTCACTTTAAGGCCGACTTCCAAAGCTTTATCTATGCCTTTAAGTACTTGAGGAAGTACATCTTTACCTGCTATCTTCGCTGCCACATCCGCGTGCAGTGAATCCAGTGAAATGTTCAGTCTTTTAAGCCCTGCATCCTTCAGTCTTTGTGCCGCTTCGGGGAGAAGATAAGCATTGGTTGTCAATGCGAGATCAATATCAGGCTTATAATCAGATATCATTTTGATAAAGGTATCAAGATCTTCTCTAAGCAGCGGTTCTCCACCTGTCAGACGAATTTTCGTTACCCCTTCATCGATGGCAACTTTGACAAATAAAAAGAGTTCTTCAAAAGTAAGTAAATTCTCTTTAGGTACCCATGAAAAAGGTTTTTCCGGCATACAATACTGACATCTAAAGTTACATCGTTCTGTCACTGAGATACGTAAATAATTCACTGTACGGCCATGTCCATCTATAAGCATATAAAATCCAATGTATAATTTTTTAAAATTTTTTCTTAGGGTAGCAGAATGTAGATAAAAAAGGGATAATGTATATCAAGAAAGTGAGGACAAGGAGATTCCTTGTCCTCAATCGTTAGATTAGTGTAAATCTCTCCATTGTGACTTCTTCCACAGCAATGCAAGAAGCGAAAACAAGATAAAGAAACCAATGACGATCGGTCCAAGCGCTTCTCTTTTCTCTTTACTTGGATCACCCACTTCAGTAAGGTAGGCTTTTACCTTCTCATACCCTTCATGGTTCAGACCCACTCTAGGCATAGAGGTACCAGCCAATTGGCTTTGTGGATTTTCTATAAAAGTTTCCATAAAATGTTCACCTCTTGCTCTAATGATCATAGAGAGATCCGGAGGAAGTTTACCCATATAGGCTTTCACTGCATCCTGCTCATCAATCACTTTGATCTTATGTGCAAGTGCGTCTTTTTCATGTTTAAATGCCGGCGTTTCACCCAACTGTGTCAGTTTACCGTAACGAACGGCATGGCATCTTACACATGCTTCCATAAATGCTTCTTTAGGCGTGACTTCTCCAGCTTTGTTCTGGAGTAGATAGGCAACGACATCGGCAATTTGCTGGTTGTCACTCATCATCGATTTGATCGATCCCATTGGATGCATCATGGTATCTGCATATTTATGATCCACATTTGATGCCATCGCAGGATCTTTGATCAGTGCGATAAGATAATTCTTATCATAGATCGCACCTGCATGATCAAGATTTGGCGGGATCACACCACCCATATTCATGTTCGCACCATTGTGACAGCCAAGACATAGTCCAAACCCTGCTTCACCTGCTGCAGGGTTTCCTTCAAGTTTAGCCACCTCTGCGACATCAGACCAGAATGCTTTTTTCTTTGTTAATAATTGTTTGCTTGCTTCAATATCAGCAGGGATTACTGATATTCTTCTTTCAGAAGCATCTATTGAATTTTGAACTTCTGTTTTATTCACATCATTATTATCAATTAATTCTTGCTTTAGTTCTTTCACTTTCTCAGTGAGAGCCTTAGTTTCATAGTCTAAATTTGACAATACTCTATCAACCTCAGCAATATCATCTGTACCATCATAGGTAAATCCATGACCCTCTACCTTGATCTCACTACCCTGAGCATCCACTTTTTTATGCATTTCATGGTGGGCATAAGGTTCTACCAAATAATAGGTCAATAATGAAAAGAAGACAACAACTGCTAATATTTTTAACTCTCTCATGTTATGCTCCTTTCTCTATTTTTTTCTCAAACATCGTGATAATCACCAGGACCGGTCCAAGTGCCAAGAATGTCCATGCAGCAACTTTACCTAAGAAGGCGAAGGTAGGATCTGTCGGCGGTAATTTACCCAATGCAGTCAGTGCTATCATATCGATAAGCAGTACCCAGAACCAAACCTGGAAAAGCCCTCTTTTATGTGCCGGAGCAACATTTGGACTTCTATCTATAAATGGTAAGAAGAACAGGGCTAGCTGAGCAATAGCAAATGCGATCAAACCAGCATCTTTGCCAAATGGACGTAAGATCTCATAGGACCACAGGAAGTACCACTCAGGATAAATGTGCGCTGGTGTTTTAAGGCCATCTGCCGGGTCAAAGTTCACCGGGTCCATCGCAAAGTTAAAGTTATAGAATACCAGGTAAAAGAAGAGTATAAAATAGACACCCATGACAAAGACATCTTTACTTAAGAATACTGGAGAGAAAGGGATCACTTTAGACTCTTTTTTCTTACCTGCTTTGTAAAGATCTGCCGCTTCTTTAAAGTCTATCTCTGCACCTTCCTGGTTGTTTACATGCGGTATTCTAAGCGTACCAAAATGCAGTACGATCAGCCCGATGATCACCAATGGGATCAAGAATACATGCAACATAAAGAATCTGGTCAAGAATGCATCACCGGGTACATAGTCACCACGTATCCACTCAACAAGACCATACGCTTCAAGAGAACCACCTGAGAAAAGGTTCGTAATAACCATACCGGCCCAGTAACTCATCTGTCCCCAAGGCAGCATATATCCTGAGAAAGCTTCTGCTGAGAATGCAACAAAAAGTGCCATACCAGATAACCAGATAAGCTCTCTACCTCTTTTATATGAACCATAGTAGATACCTGTGAACATATGAATGTAAATGATAAGGAATACAATAGATGCGCCCACACCGTGAATATGTCTCCATAACCAACCATAGCCTACTTCACTCATGATCGTATAGTTAACTGAATCAAATGCCAGGTTCGTGTCAGGTTTGTAATACATAAGTAAAAAGATACCAGAAAGCACGAGTATACCAAATGTCGCTGCCAGAACCATACCCATAGCCCAAAGGAAGTTAATATCCTTTGGGATCCAATACTCAGTGTTCAATACTTTTTTGAGAGTATTAACGGCTAAACGCTGATCCAGCCACTCATTAAGATTTTTCGCTTTTTCAAAATGTGCCATAACTCCCCCTTATACCGTTAGACCGGCGTCTAACATTTTTTGATATTCTGGGCCAGTCTCGCCAAGAACAAGCTTTGTTCCTTCTATTTTAAATGGGGGGATTTCCAACGGACTTGGTGGAGGGCCGAAGATTTGGTGTCCGCTTGCATCAAACTCGCCACCATGACATGCACATTTAAATTTCTTTTCCTCACCTGCATAGGCTGGAATACATCCCAAGTGCGTACAAAGACCTATAGAGACATGAAATCTGTCTGAACCGATCACGACATCTCTCTCATCTGCTTTCATATCTGCTGATTTCTTTAAAACGAAGATCGGTTTACCTCTCCATTTTTCAACAACCAGTATATTTTCCTGAGCACCACTCAGATCAATGGTAGTAAATCCGGCTGCCTTTACACTCGGCAATGGATCCCATGTACGTTTTGCAGCATAAAGTGCACCAACACCCCCTACTGCGGCACATGCGCCAAGCGCCATACCCATAAAGTCCCGACGACCTTTTTCTTTTTCTTGCATCTTTAATCCTCCATAAATAAAAACTATGTTTATATTGTATTGTACTTATGATTAAAGAAAAAGTGTAAAAGAAACATAAATGATGAATATGGTAGTTTATATTTATATTTATTATAATTTATTGTTTAAATTTGATACTTTTATCGTCATTTTTTCTATCTTCTTTTCTCCATAAGTCTCAATCTATCTTTTTTTGTTTTTTTGAGCCATTCTGATATGTACATGTATAATTTCTAAAGCCGCAGGTGTCACACCCGATATCTGTGACGCTGCAAAAAGTGTAGGCGGTGTGGCAAGTTCGAGTTTTTCGACGATCTCATTGCTCAATCCTGAAATATGCTTATAGGCAAAACCTTCCGGTATTTTGATCTTCAGCATATCATCCATCTGCAGGATCTGTTGCTGCTGTTTTTCTATGTAACGGCTGTATTTGGCTTCTATCAGGATCTGTTCTATCACCTCATCATCATACTTGTCAAAGTCCGGCAACAGCGTAACCAATTTCTCTCTGTTGAAATCTCCACGGCCTATCACATCAAGGAAAGGTGTTTTGTCATTTATTTTCACAGCCCCTATCGACTCAAGTTTTGCTAAAAACTCTTTGGTAGGCGTTGCATGATGTATTCTCAAGTAATCTAATGCTTCTTCCAGGTTTGCTTTTTTCTCTTCAAAGCACTTTATATACTCAGCATCCAAAAGCCCCAACTCTTTTCCGTAATGCGAAAGTCTCATATCTGCATTGTCCTCACGCAGAAGCAGTCTGTACTCTGCGCGGCTGGTGAACATACGGTATGGCTCTTTCGTTCCTTTGGTCACCAGATCATCTATCAGTACGCCGA
>Ga0210119_1000140_pt1 | contig 15996 bp, 15 predicted proteins | sample China_Bullhead_C_2_FD_184859 | JGI IMG/M metagenome (GOLD analysis project Ga0210119, IMG submission 184859) | Wetland microbial communities from San Francisco Bay, California, USA, that impact long-term carbon sequestration -... | ecosystem: Environmental > Aquatic > Marine > Wetlands ... | reverse complement strand
CAGTCTGGCTTCTTTCAATACATCTTTCACAGCTAGAGCATATGCTCTGGCCATACCGCCTGTTCCAAGCTTTATGCCCCCAAAGTACCGTACTATAAGTACTGCACAGTTGATAAGTTCTTCGCCACGCAAAACATTCAGTGCCGGTACTCCTGCACATCCTTTTGGTTCTCCATCATCGGAAGTGTTTTCAACAATTTGTCCAAATTCATTTAAATGACGTAAGGCATAGACCACATGATTTGCTTTGGGATGCTCAGCTTTCAGTTCAGCTTGTAAACCTTCATACTCTGAAATAGGTACAAGATGCGCAATGAATTTTGAACGATTAACTTCAGTAGTATACACAATAGGTGAAGTGACTGTAACCATCAATGGATCATACTATGATATGGAACTTGTATCATAATTCTGTCCCGCTCCACAGCAAAGACAGATACTACAGTCAGCACAAGGGTATCTAGTCGTTGGTTTTTTCGACACATATTTCACAATTAAATTTACAAATGCATCACTGTCATTCATACATTCAGCTACTCTATAATCATCATATTTAATTTTTTCAGCGATTTCACGATGTTCTATATCCAATTCAAAAAGTGTTTCTGAGTTATCGATGGTAAAGGCTAAAGGATAGATGAGCACTTTACGATTGACAGGATTACGTAACACATCAACCAGGTTAGGTTCCAACCAGGCTGCAGACCCCACTTTAGATTGATAGACCAGCTTTACATCCTTAAAGAAAATACCTTTCACTTCTAAGAGCGTTTTAATGGCACTGACATTAGATTCAACTTGACGTTGGTAAGGATCTCCCGCTTTAATAATACTCATAGGCAATCCATGTGCAGACAAGAGTAGATCATATTCACTACTCTCCTTATCCCCTATCGCTTTTTCTATCTGAGCTACATTTGCTTTAATGTAATCTATATCATCAAAATATTGACATGTCGACATGGTGATCTTTGGATGATACTCCAAGGCTCTGCATCTTCCAATAATATCTTCATAAGAAGAAAGCGTTGTAGTGGTCGAGTATTGTGGATACATAGGAAACAATATAAGCTCTTCTATACCATCTTCTTTGCACTGTTTTAAAGCATCTCCGGCAAAAGGAGGGACATAACGCATTGCAGCATAAATGGGCATATCCAATTTACATTTTAGTTTCTCAATAAGTTTTTGTGTCAAATCCGATAAAGGGGATTTTCCGCCTAAGTGTGTATAGCTCTCTTTGGCATCATCTAGACGTTTAGTTATAATAATTTTACGAATGAGTGCACGTGTCATAGGGTTTGTTGGTAAAATGTTTTTATCTGAAAACATATTATGCAAAAAAAGTTCTACTTCATCTAAATCATTTGGCCCACCCATGTTGAGAAGAAAGAGTGCTTTGTTCATTGACATCCTTTAAAGTCTTGTATCTTAGCATATAAAGTGTAAAATTCATTAAAGTTATAACATATAAAGGTTAAATTATGATTATTATCCCTGCCCGTATAGGATCAAGTCGCTTCCCAAATAAAGTCTTAGCAGATATTGGAGGCGTACCGATGGTCGTCAGAACAGCTAAGGCCGTTGAAGATATAGATAATGTTGTCATTGCTACAGACTCACAGGAAGTCATCGATATAGCACTTACACATGGAGTTCAAGCAGTACTCACATCTGATAAACATCAAAGTGGCACAGACCGTATCTACGAAGCAGCCCAAAAATTGGACTTGGATGAAAACGAGATCATCATCAATGTACAGGGAGATGAACCTTTTATCGAAACTGATGTCGTGCAGGCTATCTATGAGCTCACTAAAAAGAATCAAAAAGATGAGCGTATCATGATGAACTCCTGTTACAAAACCATTTCTAATCCAGAAGCGGATGATCCCAATATCGTAAAGGTTGTGACAGACACCAATGACGTAGCCCTCTATTTTTCAAGAGCAAAAGTACCTTACCCAAGAGACCATCATTTTGATGCATATAAAGGACATTTGGGTATCTATGGCTTTACTGTCAAATCATTACGTCAATTTTGTATGCTTGAACCTGCACCATTGGAAGAGATAGAAAAACTGGAACAACTCAGAGCCCTCTATCATGGCTATGAAGTTGCTATGATAGAGGTAACTACAGAAAGTTTTGGTATAGACACCATGGAAGATCTAGAAAAGGCAATTAAACACCATAGGCTATAAGAAGATACATACAAAGTATTATATAGAGAAAGATTTCTCTCTATATATCTTCTAACCTTTCACCGCTTTCCCAAGATCCCACATTGGCATAAAGATTCCAAGTGCCATAAGTAGTACCAATCCTGCGATAAAAAACATCATAATAGGTTCAATATAGGCTGAAAGGTTATCGATCAAATCCTGGAATCTCATATCATAATATTCAGTCACTTTATCCAGCATTGCATCTAATTGACCCCCAGCTTCACCTGCTTTTATCATTTGAAGCAGCATATTTTCATAAAGGCCAGTCAACTGGAAAGCTTCAGCCAAACTCATACCGCGGCCAATATTTGCATTCACCGTTAACAACTTTTCTTTGATCGCAGCATTATCAACCATACCGACAGCTGTTTCTAACGCCTCAGAGACAGGAATACCTGATTTAACCAACTGACCAAATACCAAATTGTATTTATGCATAGTGGAGAGAAAAATCGCTTTATTGATCAGATAAAACCGTGGACTGAGCATCATCTTATCCATCTGATATTTGAAATCTGCATTGTTTTTATAGAAAAATTTCACAGCAAAGATAGAAGCAAACAAGATAAGAAGGATCAGTATCCCATAATTACTGAATGCCCATTCCAGTTTAAGAAGTATCTGTGTAGGAACTGGAAGTTCAGTTTTAAATTTAGAAAAAATATCTTTAAATTTCGGTACAACCACCATGATCAAAATAGTAAATGCAATCCCCATTGCAGCCAATGTAATTAAAGGTGTTCTAATGGCTTTTTTAAATTTTGCTGTATTATCTCTAATCGTTTCAAGTATATCTGCAAGTTTATGATAAGACTCAGATATATTACCCGTTCTCTCTCCTAGATTTGTCATAGCTATAGCAACATGTCCAAACTCTTCTGTGTAGGGTTCTATCGCATCTGAAATACTATTACCTGAATTAATATCTTTATTAATCGTTGTATAGATCTCTTTGAGCTGTTTATTCTCAGTATTTTCTGCCACTTCAAGCAATGTATCATTGATCGGGATACCTGCATCGGTCATAACGGCTATTTGCCGTATCGTTGATATTTTGTCATTAAGAGGTATCTTGGATTTAAATGATTTTTGGAGTCCTGAAAAGAGTTCAGATAAACTATCTTCAAGAGGAGCCGATGTTTCCATAGCCTTCGTCACCATTGTCATAGGAAATTTTTGTTTGGCAAGGTTTATGGCTGCCATTTTATTACCAGCTTTCACTAGCTCTTGTCGCTTTTTACCCTTTTCCATTACTGTTACATTAAAATATTTCATCTTATAACCTCGCTACTCTATAAATTTCTGCAATAGTTGTTTTACCTTCTAATGCTTTATGTACACCATCTTCAAACATGGTAATAAATCCTTCTTCCTCAGCTTGATTTGTCATTTCTTCTTTAGATGCGCCACTTGCGATCATACGTGCAAACGTTTCACTGACAGTTAAAACTTCAGATATCATCTCTCTACCTGAATATCCGCTATGTCCACATTCTTTACATCCTTCTCCTATGTAGAAAGTAGGATTTTCAGGAAGGTATTGTTCTACAGATTTTCGAAGTGCTACATCAAGTACAGTCTCTTTTTTACAATGTGTACATATTTTACGTACAAGTCTCTGCGCCTGTATAGCAACCAATGCCCCACTGACCAGATATTCTTCAATACCCATATCTAAAATTCTTGTCACCGCGGAGATCGCATCATTCGTATGCAGTGTAGAGAGAACCAGGTGACCCGTAAGCGCTGCTTGAATGGCAATTCGCAATGTCTCCTTATCCCTGATCTCCCCGATCATAATTTTGTCTGGATCCTGTCTGAGTATAGATCTCAGAGCATCTGCAAAACTCAATCCAATACTTGCATTAACGTGTACCTGTTGCAAACCGCCCATTTGATATTCAACAGGGTCCTCAACTGTGATGATCTTATCTTTTACATCTTTGATCGCATTGAGTGCACCATAAAGCGTAGTCGTTTTACCTGAACCAGTAGGCCCCGTAACAAGTACTATACCATAGGGTACCTTGATCGATTCAGAAAATCTATCATAACAGAATTTACTCATACCTGCGTCTTCAAGCCTGATCATCGCTTTAGACTTATCCAAGATACGAAGAACTATCGATTCTCCAAATATCGTAGGTAACGTCGAAACCCTAAAGTCAAAATCTTTTTGTGATATTGTTGTAGAAAATCTACCATCCTGAGGTTTTCTTTTTTCTGCAATATCCAAATTTGAAAGTAGTTTCATTCTAGAAGCCAACGGGTTGAAAATGTCTCTATCAAATGTAAAGCTTTGACGCAATATACCATCAACACGTACTCTTACGATACAGCTTTTTTCAAGAGCTTCAATATGAATATCACTTGCACCGACAAAGATAGCTTGTTTTAAAATGACATCAATCAATTTTAGAACAGCAGGTGATTCATCTGCTTTTTCATCCGCTTTTCCCTCTTGTGCCAAATCCTTACGAATATCAGCAACCAATCCTTTAATACTCTCATTGATTTCCATACGCTGTAAATGCTGGTTGATTTGCGATGGTTTAGAAATAGCAATACGTATAGGTTTCTTCGGGAAAAGTCTTTGTATTGCATCTTGTGCTGCCATATCAAGAGGATCATCAAATACAATAAGTACATGTAGATCACTCTCTTCTATAGGAATAATATTATATTTGAGTAATTGACTGTATGAAAGTTTTGAAAAGAGTTTCATATCAATTTCAACTTCATCCAAATCCACATATTCTACATGTAGTGTTTTTGCCACCTCTTCTATGATAGGAATAATGTTTATTCCCTCTATCTTTTCAAGATGTGACAAAGTAATCACACCTTGCCTTATCTTCTTAGCTAAAAAGATCTCAACAGTATGCAGATCGATCATATTTTCAGCTAAAAGGTTTGCAAAGGATATCTTTTTAGGAGGTCTGCTTTTCACCAATGTTGAAATTGCATCTTTCGTGATAAGATTTTCTTTAAGCATGATTTCAATGAGTTTTACCATTTGCCACTCCCTACTATACACATAAAGTATAACATAATACTAAATTTAGTTTTATAATTTATCATTTTCAATCCGATATAATAACTTTTTTGCCTCTTGAGAGTCTGATTGTTTCACATATGAGTTTAGAATAGACAAGGCTTCATTTTTATGACCCAGTTTTACCTTTGATTTGACAAAAATAAGTAAACTTTCTTCATGGCCATCATCAAGTTTATTGGTCTCTAATGCCCAATATTCTGCTTTTTCATAATTTCCATTTTTATAATAACTTTTCGCTAAAAACAGAGCATCATCAACATCATGGGATTCAAAAAAACGCTTTTCTACATCTTTATATCCTGAAACACTTGTTGAATCAATAATCTCTATATGTACTTTCTTCCTTGTTTCAATTTCATCTTCATCATGGTGTTCATTTGTATCATCGAGTATAGGTATGTCAACCAGTATATTATCATGTCCTTTCACCACTTTCTCGGCCATTTCAATTATATTGTCTTTTACTTCCAACTTCTCTAAAGCATCATCAAGCAGCACAGTTTCTTTTACTTCCATTTTGTTAAGCACTACAGTATCTTCAGACTTATCATTATTTTTAAGAGGCTGTATCTCTTTTGAAGTGTCTAAGTACGTTTTCAATGCATCAAAATTTATTTTAAGATTTGTTTGAAAAAAAATAAGTAATAGTGTTAAAACAACAAGAATACCAGTGCCTATATACCAAGGTTTTAACTTTTTCTTCTTATATTGTTTCCACTGATCTTCTAATTGTTTGATATCATACATGAATGTATCCTAACTTCAGTGCTGCCATTTCAATAATTCTGTCTGAAATCTTCGCATAATTCACTTTTGACGGTTCGTTTTTATCATAATATTCGCAAATTTCAAAAATTGTAAATAAGAGTTTATTACACTCTCGATAATTACCTTTTGTATATTTATGTATACGTTTTATATTCTTTGCTTTAATACTATTTGCTATCTCAAAAAGATTCTTTTTTAGAAGTTTTTTATGTATATATGCAGTTTGATCTTCTTTTGTAGCATTTTTAAGCTCAATAACTTCCCATATACGAGATTGGAAATGCTGTTTAGCTATCAGATCTTCATCTTCTGTTTTATGTAAAGAAACCACAAATTTAACTGCACGGCTGTCAGAAAGCAGCCGAATCTTTTCCATCATCTCAGGGCTATACATTTGCGCTTCATCAAGCAATATAATGATCTCTCTTTTACCTCTAAGTTTTTTACAAAAATCAACTAAGGCTGCGAAATTCACTTCGGTATTACTCGGTAGATCTTTTTTTGTTAAAACTTTGAATAATTTATGAAAAAACTCTTTTTCATTGATCGCAGGTGTATCAAAATAGTGTATCTCTTTTTGATGTTTCAGTTTTTCCTGGACACGAGTGAGTAAAATACTCTTTCCGGTGCCCGGTCTTCCAAAAAGCAAGATCATCTTCAACGGCTTATCCATACTGTGCTGCAGTTGTTGAAAAGCCGTTACTGAAGAATCTAGATCAATGTAGTCGTCAATATCTACTGAATCGACAAATACATTTTTAGCAGCTTCATATCTACTTTTCATTTAACTTTGAATATCCTAAATCTTTTAACGAAACAGACTTAGAATTTTTAACAATATGTGGAGTAATAATAAATACCAACTCTTCTACTGTATTAATTTTTTCCTGTTTCTTAAACAGGTAGCCTAGCCCTGGGATATCACCCAAGAGTGGTACATGATTGTCTTTAAATCCTGTCTGAGTCGATATAAGTCCTCCAAGTATGGCATGCTCCCCATCTTTTACCTTGATCACAGAGGCAATCTGTTGTTTAACCAAATCCGGCGGGATCGTTCTTGCACCGGCACCTGTTGTAACAGTATCTACCGTATCTGATATAGATGGGTTGATCTTCAAGGTAATCATTCCATTACTATCGATTTCAGGTGTAATGTCCAGTAAAACTCCGGCAAAGACAGAATCAACCACCTCACCCTCTGCTGCAACAGCTCCACCACCGCTGCTCGCCGTACTCGAAGACTTGATCTTATAGAAGAGCTCTTGCCCCACACTGATCAGTGCAGGTTGATTGTTCAATGCCATTACACGTGGACTCGAGACAGATTTAACATCTCCCTGTGTTGATAAGAATTTCACCACTTCACTTACATCTGTATTTCCTGTAGCACTGAAAAGTTGTGCATTATTTGGACTTGTATTAGGGGCTGCAGTATATTCCGTTATACCGTCTGTTGTATCAAATGTAAACGATTCAATATTGTTCTGTGCCATAAGGATGCTATTTATTGTCATGTTCTGTAAACTATAGAGTTGAGACCAGTCGACCCCTGTTGTGGTACTGTCGTCAAAACTAACACTAAGAATACGTATATCGATCAACACTTGTGATTTAATTTGTTTTTCAAGTGCATGAATGTATCTACCAACCCTACTAATCTGTCTATCCGTACCTGTTACAGTCACCATACCGGCTTCTGGATTCACTATAGGTGCAAGAGGATTATATTCCCATACTTTACCATCCGGTCCTGTCCATGTATCACCTGATCTTGTATAATGGGTACTTCCATCAGCTGCACCGATCAGGATACGCTGTATCTCTGCTTCAACCGTCCTCCAAAACTGGAATTCATCCGTACTTTCTATCTCTATACCTGTTTTAGACGATGATTGATTATCACCTCCAGAACCTTGTTGATTGGCTGAATCTTCAGTACCTGCAATTGTCACATTAGAAGTACTTACTCCCTTTCTATGTCCAGAGATATAATGTATGCGGAATGTACGCGTGATCAAGTATGATATCGTAAGCTTGTTTCCATTTAATGCATAATTTAAATCATTATCTTTAAGGATAGTATTTAAAAAACCTTTTAATGTACTGTTTTTCAACTTTACATAATAGAGTTTTTTATTCATGCGTAATTTTGCAGCATCATCTTTGACTATCACACTTAATCCACATGTGTCGGCAAGATTGTCGATGACATCTCCGATCGTCAATTTACTGTCAATAGTCACACTAAATAACTTTGTAGAACAACTTCCTGCTGAGAGATTATGCGTAAATCCTATTAGCATTGCGAATACGATAAGAAACTTAACCCCTGATGTTTGTATATTTTTCATTCTATTACCTTTCTTCCAACTTAATAAAATTATCTCTTGTACCATGCAGAAATAATTTTTTAATGTGATTTTCATTTCGAAGTACCACACCTCTTTCACCTATATATTTTAATGTATAGCCCATAATAGTATCATCAAGACTGTTCCATGAATCATTAATATAAGCTTTGCCATTTACAATAGCATGTAATACTAATTTTTCTTCGTTTTTATCGCTTACTGCAACTGTCGTTACATTATTTTCTTCAACTAATCGTACAAATGGGTCTTTTGTACTCTCTAAAGTGATTAGGTCTACACCTTCACGTTTTTCATGTATTTTAAAAATCATTTCTTGGATCTGTTTAACAGACAAGTCTGCATTTAAGAGCACTGTCAATGGTAATAGTAATAAAAATATCTTTTTCATTAGTGATTTATCCCCCATACTGAAATATGAATATCTGCTACAGTATTTGATGAATTCGCATCTGAAACCACTTTAGATTGAAAAATATCTGTAACCAAAACATTTTGCTCAAGTTCATTCATAAACTTAACAATATTTTTATATTCTCCTTTACATCCAATACCAATTTCAAGTACATGTCCAAAACTTCCATTATTATCAACATATTGGTTTGTTATATAGTCTAAATGAACATTTTGTATTTCTGCTTTATGCGTAACTGAATTTAAGAATTTAGACCAACTTTTTTGATTGAATAACATATCAGATAGTTTTTCTAAATTTGAGTCTATGAATTTGATCTTGTTCGTTATATCGACAATCTTTTTCTTTTTGACAACAATATCATTATCAAATTTCTTCACATAGTATTCACGATCTCCACCGACTGTGATAGAGTTGAGATATATGTTGTTGTCTGTTATACTTTTTTGTATGCTTTTTTTGCTTCGTTCACTTTTTTTATACAGGTCTTCTGTATAAGGTAAGAGTAACTCATAGCCAAGATATGCAATAACAGCTGCCAATCCTAAGATCAATACCCATTTTTCACTCTCTTTTTTAGGAGCAAAATAAATATCTAATGCTTCTAATTTATCTTCTAAATATTTCATTTCAATTCCACCTTTAACAGACCTTGATAGTAGTTGCTAGCAGGGTCTTTTTGGATTCTTTCGATATCTATTTCAATGATTTCATCAAAATGGCTATCAGACATATATTTGATCACTTCTGTAAATTTTCTGTCATCTGAACTAAGTAAGGACAACCACAACGTGTCATTCTTACTTTCTATCATTTCTACATTCACTTCAAACTGATCAAGCTCTTTAGCAAGCGTATGAAATATGCCTGACTTAAGGCGATAATTTACCTTTTTATCATAAATAGTTGTAAGTGTCTTTGATTTACCATTATAGTTATCAGATAATACTTTTATCTTGTCATCTAAAACTTTGATCTGGCTTTTCTTTTCACTAAGAATTTTTTTATACTTATTCGATTCAGTTGTGAGTTTATTATTTTCAATCGTTAATGCATAAATTTTTGCATCATTCACATAGGAACCAACCAGGTACACCAAAGGATATGCCAAACTCAGAGCAATAGCAGCAGCGGTTGAAATAATAAACTGACCACTTGCTCTATTGACAAAAGATGGTGCCCTTGGGTATGTACTTAAATTGACTAAAGAAGACTCGTCTTCCATATAATCCAATGAACTTAAAAGCATCAAATATTGTAGTTGATCTGTATACCACTCTTCACTCGTTACATTATAGTTGAAATTAAAATCTGATGAGTGTAAGCCTAAATAGTTCTGACTATAATCATCTAACCCGATAATAGGACCATTTTCACTTCCTATAAACATTTGATCAATGCTATCTAAATTAAATGCTCTCTTTACATAAATAATAATGTCATTTATCGTGATAAAGACTTCAGCAAAAATTTTCATGAAGTTTTGTTGATAGTCACTATTTGTTGTTTTAAGACCTTCTGATTCTAGAACAGTATAAAACTCTTTTTCATCAACCTTTTCACCTATGGACTCACAATATTTATCATAAATCTGTTCTAAAGAAAACTCTATTGATTTCGAATAAAGATATTGACCATTCTCATAGATGGTTACAAAAGCATCATTTTTTGTGAAGTAAACAAAACAATGTGCCTGATTATCTTGTAGTATTTCTTTTTTATAAAGCGATTTATAAAGAAGTGGTGCAGGGACAATAAGGTCTATGTATTTAGTTTCCTCTTTTAGAGGGAGATAGAGCTCATCAAGAGACTCCAGTGCAGCAACAAATATATGATATTCTCTCTCTTCTCCTGAACTTTCAACTTCCATTGAAGAGATAGTATATGTATTAGCCTGATCCAGGCCTAATTCTTCATACGCTTTGATATCGAGTATATCAGCAATATCTTCTTCGGGTATATTTCTACTTACATGTACTGTTGTAGAAATAATATCTTTATTACTCACATAAGAGGTAATAAAGTTTGAAGTATTGTAAGTGAGCTTATCTAAAGGTTTAAATAAATCATTTTTAAATGCATAACTCTTACCTGTGTATGCATTAAGCGTAACAACATTTTTTACAGTCGATTCTGGCGAATTTTTTTTCAAAAACATTTTAAACTTCCTTGTTTGTTGACCAATTATATATGTTATAATATTAAAACTATCTTACAAAATGTAAAACTTTTTTAATTATATAACTTTTTTTAATTATTATTCTTCTATTTGACCTAAAAGTACCTATACATAGGCTATTTATACTGTTTAAGAAAAGTGTTCTTTCTCAAATTTTAAATAATATAACCAAACTCTTCTAAGCCATCTTTATTTTTACTCCACCCTTTTTTAACAGATACATGAAGATCTAAAAATATTTTTTTACCTGAGAACAGTTCCATCTGTTCACGTGCAAGTTTTCCTACACGCTTAATACCTACGCCCTTTTGACCAACGATCATACCTTTTTGTGTCTCTTTTTCAACAACAATAGTGGCATACACTTTATCCATAGTATCACCCTCTTCTATCTTTTCTATGGTTACATCACTCTCATAAGGTATTTCATCACTTAGATTCTCAAAAATAGACTCACGAATAAGTTCTTTATAGATATCCCTTATATGTTCTGTTGTAAGAATCTCAGGGTCATAGAGAAAAGGAGATGTTGGTAAATGCTTACATATCTCATCAAGAAGTTGCTTTTTACCTACTTTTTTATTGACAGAAAAAGGAATGATCGCTTCAAAATATTCTTGATATTTCTGATACTCACTCAACTTGGCCAATATATCACCCTGCTTTACATGATCGATCTTCGTAAGTACAACGATGTGCTTTACACCTTTTGCTTGAGCAAGTTTTAAAAACTTTTCATATTCTGTAAGCTTGTCCGTGACAGGTGCAAGGAAAATGATAAGGTCACTGTCTCCCATAGCTTTAAGTGCTTCATCTAACATGAATTGATTCAAGAGTCTTTCTTTTTCATGAATACCTGGGGTATCCACAAAAATGATCTGTGCATCATCGTGCATAACGATAATATTCATACGTTTACGTGTTGCTTGTGCTTTTTTTGAAACCATGGCAAGCTTTTCGCCAACTATATGATTGAGCAATGTGCTCTTTCCTGCATTGGGTCTTCCCACCACTGCAACAAACCCTGCTTTTGTATCTACTTCTTCATTTTCATGATCAAACATTTTATTTTCCTTTTAAGTGACTCGTTGCTTTTGCCTACTTTGTAAATCATCGTAGTATAGTGCCTCAGAAAGACATAGTGCCAACATCATCATTTGGGCTTTGCTATGATGAAGTCCTAACTATAATATATAACGGGTTGCATCTTCATCTTCAACCACTTTGCTTATCTTCTCTTCTACCAATGCTTTATCAACCTGGATCGTTTCACCCTTGTGTTCATCTGCAGAGAAACTTATCTCTTCCAAGATCTTTTCCATCACTGTATGCAGACGTCTAGCACCTATATCTTCAGTCTTTTCATTTGCAAGTAGTGAATAGTGTGCAATGGCTTTAAGTGCTTCCTCATCAAAGAGCAATTCCACACCTTCAACCTTCATCAATGCTTCATACTGTTTAATGAGTGCGTTTTTTGGTTCAGTCAGGATACGATATAAAGTCTCTTCATCTAAGCTGTTAAGCTCAACACGAAGAGGGAACCGTCCTTGAAGTTCTGGCATAAGATCACTGGGTTTACTCACATGAAATGCACCTGCAGCGATGAATAAAATATGGTCTGTATTGACCATACCTAACTTCGTATTCACAGCTGAACCTTCCACAATAGGAAGCAGATCTCTTTGCACACCCTCTTTACTAGGGTCTTGTCTACTTTGCGAGTTGGAAGCTACAGCTACTTTATCTATCTCATCGAGAAATACAATACCACCCTTCTCCACTTTTTCAAGTGCAAGAGATTTAAGATCTTCTTCATCAAGCAGTTTTTCACTTGCCTCAGATTCCAATATCTTCTTGGCATCTTTAACCGTGACCTCTTTCTCAGGACCTTTCTTGCCCATACCGCCCAAGACTTTCACAATAGACTCTTGTACCTGTATCATCTGAGGAGGAAGTCCCTCTTCTGGCATGCTAGGATTGTTTGGCACTTCTACTTTGATTTTTAGATGATCAAGTTCACCTTTGGCATACTTCTCCTGCATACGCATAAAAGAGGCATCATACTCTGCTTTTTTTTGTTCACTGGCTCCAGCAGGAAGTGGAGGAAGCAGTTTTTCTATGATCTTATTTTCAATATAGTTTTCTATCTTCTCTTTATTTTTCTCATTTTCACTCTCACGTACCAGGCTCATAGATGTGGCAGCCAGATCACGTATCATCGACTCAACATCCCGTCCAACAAAACCAACTTCAGTATATTTACTGGCTTCTACTTTTATGAATGGGAGATTCATCATTTTTGCCAAACGTCTGGCTATCTCTGTTTTACCAACCCCTGTACTACCTATCATCAATATATTTTTAGGTGTCACATCCTGCTGCATCTCTGGACTGAGCTGCATACGTCTATAACGGTTTCTCAGTGCAACGGCAATCGTCTTTTTTGCTTCATTCTGTCCTATGACATATTTATCAAGGTAAGTGACTATTTCTTTAGGTGTTAAATTATCCACTACACTTCCTTACAGTTCTAATATTTTAATGTTTTTATTCGTATAGATACAAAGTTCTCCGGCAACTTCAAGTGACTCTTGTACCAATGTTCTTGGATCGAGATCCGTATGTTTATCCAAAGCGCGCGCTGCTGAGATAGCATAGTTACCGCCAGATCCTATCGCTGCTATCTTCCCATCTTCTGGTTCTACGACATCACCTGTACCTGAAAGTATAAAGATATGCTCCTGATTAAGTACGATCATCATCGCTTCAAGCTGACGTAAATGTTTGTCTTTTCTCCACATTTTGGAAAAACCTATGACAGACTTGAAAAGATCACCTCTCTTTTCAGCCAGTATCCCTTCGAACATGTCAAAAAGGTTAAATGCATCTGCCGTACTTCCCGCAAATCCTGCCAATACTTTTCCTTCATGCAGTGTACGTATCTTTGTTGCATTTCCTTTGAGTACCGTATCCCCAAAAGTTACTTGACCATCACCGCCTATCACTGCCTTTCCGTCACTTTTATACCCCAGTATCGTAGTAGCATCAAACATGACTATACACCTACTACTTCTACTTTAAGTGTCGCATGTATGCCATGCCCCAGTTTAGCATCTACTTCATGTACACCTGTAGATTTGATTGCTTTTTTAAGATTGATCTGTTTTTTATCGAGTTCTATAGTATATTGTTCTTCTATGGCTTGGGATATATCTGCATTACCCACTGAACCTTTTATACCCACGGGTGCCAAAGGTTTTTCTACTTTAATCGTTGCTGCTTCAAGTGTTATTTTTTCAGCTTCAAGTCTAGCCAATTCATCTCTAAGGTTTCTTGCCATTTCTTCTTGTTCGGCTTTCCAATTTTCTACAACATCAGGCGTAGCCAGCTTTGCCAAACCCTTTCCTATAAGAAAATTCTGTCCATAGCCATCTTTTACTTCTTTGATTTCACCTGCTTTACCAAGTGCCTTAACATCTTTGATCAATAATACTTTCATTTACTTATTCCTTCTTATGCCATATATGCTTATAATTCTAACAAACTTTTACTAGACATCTGTTAAAAGCAATATACATCCCCTTCTTTAAAGTATAGCTTTAGTGTGATGATAGTATTATATATAGTGTATTAAATATGTCAAAGGGGGATCTTTCGATGAAGTTTGTTTACATCTTTCTTATTATCACACTTTTTACATTTCAAGGATGTACGACAAAAGAAGCTAACCCTAAAGTAAATCACCCACAAAATAAACCTGATTCAATGACATCAGATCCTCTCAGCATGAGTACTCCTGATGACCCAGAAAAAGAGAATCAAACAGAAGGATTTGAAGAGGAGTTTAATGAAGGATTTGAAGAGGAGTTTTCAGCGCAGGAGACAAATACTACCAGTGATCCATTAAGCGGTTATAATAGATGGATGACTTCCTTCAATGATACGTTTATTCTCTATGCATTAAATCCCATTTCAGAAGGCTATGCAACTATACTGCCTCAACCTTTACGTTTAGGTGTATCCAATGCTATTGATAACCTACAATTTCCTATTCGTTTTGCCAATAACCTCTTGCAAGGAAAGTTCCAAAATTCTGCGGATGAACTGGGAAGATTTATTATCAACTCTACCGTGGGACTAGCAGGACTCATAGATGTTGCAACAAACCATATGACAACACCGATACCCGCACATGATGAAGATTTCGGTCAAACCTTGGGGTACTATGGTGTAGGATCAGGATTCCATGTTGTTTTACCATTTTTAGGACCATCAAATATCAGAGATATAGCAGGCATTACAGCAGATGCCTATCTCTCTCCGCTTGTGAATGTAAGAGGATTGGAAAATTATAAAATACCTAAAAATCTTGGCCAATCTATCGGTATTTATGCTATTCATACGATTAACAAAACATCTCTACATTTGGGAGAATATGAAAACCTTAGAGAGGATGCTGTGGATCTCTATCCATTCTTTAGAGACACGTATGAACAAAAACGAAATTCTGAGATAGCAGAATAACTCAGAGAAGGAGAAAAAGTATGTTACAAAAAGTCATTATAGTATTGTTTCTGTCTATCGTATCTCTTGATGCACTAGAAGAGCAAAATATCCAAAAAGTGACAGACATAAAGGTAAGACAGGTCTTGAATATCTTGAAAGACAAAACATTATCTCAGAAACAAAAAGATGCAAAGAATGTTCGTATTATAGACGATATTTTTGATTTTGATATTATGTCGCAAATAAGTTTGGGTAAGCAATGGAAAACCCTTACTAAAAACGAAAAAACACGGTTTTCCAAAGCTTTTGAGAAAAAAATAAAACATTCTTATCTGGATAAACTAAAACTGTACAACAATGAAAAAGTGATCATTAAAGATTTGAAAAAAATCAAATCTAACCGAATTACTTTGGAAACTCAGGTGATAGGTCTTGATGATACCTACAAAGTCATCTATCTGTTTTACAAGAAG
>Ga0210119_1000138_pt1 | contig 16050 bp, 16 predicted proteins | sample China_Bullhead_C_2_FD_184859 | JGI IMG/M metagenome (GOLD analysis project Ga0210119, IMG submission 184859) | Wetland microbial communities from San Francisco Bay, California, USA, that impact long-term carbon sequestration -... | ecosystem: Environmental > Aquatic > Marine > Wetlands ... | reverse complement strand
AGATGTGAGATGTGAGATTTTAAAATTCGCAATTGTCCTTCGGACTCCCACCCTTCGGGCGGGTTCCCAGTTTCGCATTCCGACATTCGAAATCATTGTCTCCTGGATTCTGACTACCTGCCCTGAGCCTGTCGAAGGGCTGGCTCCTTGCTTTCAATTCCTCATTCCGAAATCCGAAATCCGAAATCATTAAAGTGCCTAGTCCTTGGTGCCTACTGTCAAAGACGGCCGCAGCCGTTTTAGTGTTACCGGACCAATACCTTTCACAGCACGAAGATCTTCCAACTTGGAAAACCCACCAAGACGGTTCCTTTGAGCCACGATACGTTCGGCCAAGGTCTGAGTTATTCCTGGCACCTGGGCCAACTCTGCTGCCGATGCTTGGTTTAGATCCAGCGGCACTCCCAGGGCCAGCCGACTAGATACCTCCATCCATCCCAGACGCAACCGCGCCAGGCCATCGCCAGTAGTCGTGATGTGCACACGTCTGGCATGAGCAACTTCCACTCTTGTCCACCCTGGCTCCGGATTCAACTGCGGAAGTAGTCCCCCAGCTCCAGCCACCGTCTCACTTACGGTGACGGGTGGATCGAAGAAGTATATTCCAGGATTCCGAACCTCACCGCTCACTTGGATGATTAATTCCGTGGGAAGAAATAGAGAGGACTCTCCACCTTGGCGATTGTGGGCGTAATGGCGCCACCCATAGAAGGTCAGGATAAGAAGCGACAGCAGAATGATGATGGCCGCTTGCGAGCGAGAAAAACGATTCATCGCATACCGGGCTGAAATATCCTTTGGACGTGGTACTTCCCTATGATTATCGTCTGTTCTCGTCCTTGAACATCTTATAGTTGATGCTGTCTACCAGAGCCAACCAGCTCGCCTCGAGAATGTTCTCGGAAACTCCTACCGTGCCCCACACACCCTCTCGGTCCACCGACTCGATGAGCACCCGGACTTTGGCAGCGGTTCCTTCTTTACCGGGCAAGACCCTTACTTTGTAATCGTTGAGTCTCATCTCTGCGAGCTGCGGATAGAATTTCTCCAGGGCCTTGCGCAGCGCACTGTCAAGCGCATTCACCGGCCCTACTCCCGTGGCAGCAGTGTGCTCCACCTTGCCACCGACTTTTACCATGACGGTGGCCTCAGACTCCGACGGCTGGCCTTCATCCGTTTTGGACACCAGAACTCTGAAGCCAACGAGCTCAAAATATCGTTTCACCTTCCCCACTGCCTTGTTCAGCAGTAATTCGAAAGATCCTTCCGCCGCCTCGTACTGAAAACCCTCGTGTTCCAGCTGTTTAAGCTCCTCCAAAATCTGCATGGCAACGGGATCCTTGCTGGAAATCTTCAGGCCGTACTGCTCAGCCTTCTGTTTAATGGTGCTCCGTCCGGAAAGGTCTGACACCAGAACTCGTCGGCGGTTGCCGATCAGCTCCGGGTCCATATGCTCGTAGGTTTTCGGGTTGCGCTCAACTGCGGCCACATGTATCCCACCCTTGTGGGCAAATGCACTCCTTCCCACATAGGGCTGGTACCTGAACGGTCTGATATTGGCCAGTTCAAGGATGTACCGAGAACTCTCGCGCAATTTGCCGAGCTGCTCATCCGAGATGCAATCCAGCTTCATCTTGAGTCTGATGGCTGGGATAATACTACAAAGATTGGCGTTGCCGCAGCGCTCGCCTACCCCGTTCATGGTACCCTGAACATGGTTTGCACCCAACTCCACAGCCGCCAGCGAGTTGGCCACAGCCAACTCTGAGTCGTTGTGAGTGTGTATGCCCAACTCCGCCTTGGGGATCTCCTTTTTGACCCGCCGAATGATCTTCTGCAGTTCTGTGGTAAGGGTTCCGCCATTGGTATCACAGAGAACAAGACAGTCGGCCCCTGCTTTCAGCGCTGATTTGAGGGTGGCAAGTGCGTATTCAGGGTCGTCCTTGAAGCCATCAAAGAAGTGTTCGGCATCGTAAAACAGTTTCCATGCCTTCGGCCGCAGAAAGGCCAGAGAGTCGTGGATAATTTCCAGATTTCGTTTAAGTGTGGTACGTAGGGCGTCGCGCACATGCACATTCCAGCTCTTGCCAAAGATGGTAATTACCTCGGTTTTTGCTTTGAGCAGCGCACCCAGGTTGCGGTCCTTATCCGCTGAAGCGCGAGGATTGTGTGTGCTGCCGAAGGCTGCGACTTTCGCATGTTTCAGCTCGTAGTTCTTGATTTCCTTGAAATAGGCCACATCCTTCGGATTTGATCCCGGCCAGCCGCCTTCGATGTAATGTATGCCCAGCTCGTCAAGCTTCTTGGAAGTGCGAATCTTATCTTCCAGGGAAAGGTTAAAGTCCTCGGCTTGAGTCCCATCCCTCAAGGTAGTGTCATAGATCTCTATCTTTCGCATATTTCTTTCCTATCTCTTTATTGGCGCAATGTATCCGGCGTTTCCTTACTAGTTGCTGGAATGCCTAAAGTGTCTAAAATGATCTAAAATGTCTAAAATTATAAGGGCGCATTGCTACAAGATATTAGACCAAAACAACGTTCGCCTCGTCTCCTCTTTTCCTCGTCCCCGCGTCGTTCCAATCTGCCTGGTGCCTAGTGCCTTCTACCCTCTCTCGTTTTTGGGCCACAACACAGTGTAACTCATGGGAACAGGTTATGAAAGAATCAACCCCCGTCCTACTCCGGGATCTCATGCTGCAGTGGCTTGTCCAGCTCAAAAACATCGTGGAGAATCTGTACCGCTTTGGCCGTGTGACTGTCGTCTATCACGCAGGAAACCTTAATTTCCGAGGTGCTGATCATATGAATATTGATGCGCTCGTTGGCCAGCGCTTGAAACATCTTGGCGGCGACTCCGGCATGGTGACGCATGCCCACCCCGATGACAGATATCTTGGCAATATTCTCATCGCTGGAGATATCCAAGTCTGTCCACTCTTTTTGCATCCCCTCCAGGACACGAATAGCGGCCTGACGATCAAGCCGGGGAACGGTGAAACTCAGATTGGCCAGGCTCGTGTCGCCGGTGCTTCCCTGAATAATCATATCTACCACGATGCCTTCTTGGGAAATTTCGGTGAATATCCGGGCGGCAACACCGGGTACATCAGGTAGTCCTGCCAGCGTGATGCGGGCGTCACCCTTGCTGTAAGCGACACCAGAAACCATGACTTGTTCCATGGCCTTCTCCTCCTTAACCACCATAGTACCAGACTCATCCTCAAATGAAGAGCGCACGTGGACTGGTACATTGAATTTCTTGGCAAATTCCACCGAGCGAATGTGCAACACCTTGGCCCCCATGCTGGCCATTTCCAACATCTCATCGTAAGAGATGCGCTGCAACTTCCTCGCCTTATGGTAGATGTTGGGATCAGTGGTGTACACTCCAGCCACATCAGTGTAGATCTCGCAAACATCAGCAGCGAGGGCAGCAGCCACGGCAACGGCCGTGGTGTCTGAGCCCCCCCTGCCAAGAGTGGTAATGTTACCCCTTCCATCTAGACCCTGAAATCCAGCGATAACCGGAATACAACCTTTGTAGATGTTATGCCAGATCGGTTCAGTGCGAATTTCACTTATGCGCGCCCGACCATGAGCGTGGTCCGTGTATATTCGCGCCTGATGGCCCAACAGAGACTGGGCCTCGTGCCCCATATGCTTTACGGCAATACTGAAAAGGGATATGGTGACTTGCTCACCCGTAGCAAGCAGCACGTCCTGTTCCCGGGGGTCCGGTTGCTCAGATACCTCTTGGGCTAACTGAATGAGCCTGTCGGTTTCTCCGGCCATGGCAGAAAGCACCACCACCACGTCATGACCGGCATTGCGGGTTGCGATGACACGCTCAGCCACCTCCTTGATTCTCTCGGTGTTGGCCACCGAAGTTCCGCCGTATTTTTGAACGATCAGCGCCATTGCGCTAGCTCCCCCTCAATATCAGAAACTCGGCCCGGATATTTCATATCGGTTTTGGCTGTAGTTACAAGACCGCGGTAGAGCCTTGCCGCCATAGCCTATGCGGATCCGGAAGATTCCCTCTGTAAAATTTTTAGGATGACCGATACGCAGGCAAGTGTCAATGGAAAAATAGGGATTGGAGATTGGAGATTTAGGATTTCTCGTCGGCGCTTTCATATGAGAAGACGAGTGTTGCCAGACGCTGTTCCGCATTCGCCCCGAACGCATGGAAGATAAGGCTTCGACTGGTTTCATCACTAAATGCCAGGTGAACTTCCAGCCGCTCTTCCGGCAGATTCTCACCTAAGCGCTCAGCCCATTCAATTGCCACTGCCCCCTGCCCGTAAAGGATCTCTTCGAGCCCGAGTTCAGAAAGCTCCGCAACGCTGTCAACTCTGTACAAATCAAGATGATAGAAGGCTATTCTTCCGGGATACTCGTTTATGATGGCAAAGGTTGGGCTGGTAATGTAGAACCTCTCAGGTACCTCTAATCCCCGGGCCAGTCCTTGAGAGAAAAGAGTCTTGCCGCTGCCTAATTCCCCCACCAAGGCAATCACATCACCTGGCTCGAGTAACCGGCCTAGTCGCTCGGCTAGGGATTCGGTTTCTCCTGGGGTTGATGTCAGGGTAGTCCAGGTTTGGTAAGATATGTCATCTGCCATCGACTCTGGTCGGCTAAAAGTCCAAACTAGGCACTAGGCACTAGACAGATTGGAACGACGCGGGGACGCGGAGAATCGGAGACGCGGCGAACTAATCGTCAAGCAATGGACGATCAAGGAACCAAGTGCACTGCTTACTGCTCACCGCTTACTGCTTACCTGTAGCATTTTAGACACTTTAGGCATTTTCCCTTACTTGCTGTTTTGTTCAGTCAACGATTTCAGTATTATGGGTATTTCCGGCAGCAGATCTGTGGCCAGCATACCCTGCTCACCCCAGCGCCTAGCCAAGCGGTCAGCTGCCTTGCCATGGCAGTAGACTCCCATGCAGGCGGCGTCAAAGGGTGAAAGCCCCTGCGCCACAAAGCCAGCAATCAAGCCGGTGAGCACATCACCGGTGCCACCGCTGGCAAGCCCAGAATTGCCGGTACTGTTTATCGCCAACCGCCCTTCCGGACTGCTGATAAGTGTTCGAGCCCCTTTGAGTACGAGAGTTACACCATATTCCTGGCTAAAGGATTGGGCCAGAGCAAGTCGCTCATTTTGCACCGCGTCAGCGCTGCGCTTCAACAACCGGCCCATCTCTCCTGGATGTGGTGTCAAAATCACCGCTGCCCTGGCCCTGGCAAGAACATCCAAATTATCCACCAGTCCATTAATTCCGTCAGCATCGAGCACTATCGGACAGGGGCTGCTCTCCACCAGCTTCATTACCACTTGGACGGTCTCTTCATGGACAGAGATTCCCGGCCCGAGAGCCAGGGCTTGCTTGTCCTCGAGTAGTGTCTGCAGCCTCGGCAAAGCTGCAGATGCCACGGTTTGATCAGCAGTTTCGGCCAGGGGTTCAGTCATGACTTCTGTGAGCTTAGCCTCCATAATCCCATGCAAAGAGGTCGGCACCGCCAGGGTTACCAAGCCGGCACCGGCCCGCGCCGCACCCAGGCCAGCCATGACGCCGGCGCCGGTCTTTCCCACCGAGCCGCCCACCACCAGAACGTGACCGAATGAACCTTTGTGACTGGCGGTAGTTCTAGGATGGATCACACCAGCAAGATCTCCTGCTTCCAGCCAAATTCGGGGCGGATCTGGAGTTTCCGTAACACTTCTCGGCAGACCGATGTCAACCACCTCCAGATGACCCACAGAGGTGCAGCCCGGTGTAACTAACTGACCTACTTTGGGTAATCCAAAGGTGGCGGTCACAGTGGCCTGAATGCAGGTACCAAGTGGGAGACCGCTGGTGGCACTCAGCCCCGAAGGCAAGTCTACCGCTAACACCGGCCGTCCAAGCTGGTTAACCATATCGATGACTTCTTGATAGAAGCCTCGCACCGGGGCCTTGAGTCCTGTCCCCAGGATAGCGTCTACCAGCAGGTCGGCTTCCATCAATGCCTCTTTCAACGCGGTTAGGGAACCACTGTCAGTGTACTCCTCTATAGGGACACCCAGCTTCTCAATAATCTCCAGATTGATCTTGGCGTCCCCCTGGTAGCTTTCCCTCTTCTTCAGACAGTATACGGAAACCTCTACCCTCTGTTGCCAGAGGTGGCGGGAGATCACAAAGCCATCACCGCCGTTGTTGCCCCCACCAGCAAGCACTGCTACCCGTTTCCCTCCCAATTCGGGGAAATAGCGGTACATGACCTCTGTGGCACCACGACCGGCATTCTCCATGAGGACAATACCGGGGATACCCACCACTTCAATGGCGGTACGGTCCATCTCGGCCATTTCTTCGGCTGTCACCGCGCGCATTATCGCTATCCTTCCAGCACCACTACCGCAACAGCGGATTCGCGTTCATCCGAGAGGCTCAACCAGGTTCTGCTGGCTTCCACAGCCTCTAGCAACCGCTGGGCCTGATTGTGCAATAGCAAGTCAGGCTTACCAAGATGATCATGCACAACTTCGATGTCGCGCCAGCGTAGACCCTTACGCATTCCTAAGCCCAGAGCCTTGGCAAAAGCTTCCTTGGCCGCGAACCGCAATGCCAAGCATTGTGCCGGCCGGGCTCGTTGCTGGCAACGTTCGATTTCAGCTGCCGTAAAAATACGCTTCAAGAAACGATAGCCCCAGCGTTCCACCGCCTGCTCTATGCGGTCCACCTTAACTATATCAACGCCTATCCCTCGAATCATGGGCCTGTTCGCCGCCACGTGGCTCCCCAGGTGATCAAACCCACCATCTCCCGGACAGCTCGCTCAAAACCAACCAGTACTGCCCGGGCTACTATGGCATGCCCGACATTGAATTCTTCTATTTCTGCAACATCCGCCAGCCAGACAATGTTGCGGTAGTTCAAGCCGTGGCCAGCATATACTCCTAGGCCAACCTTGTGGGCCAACTTCACCGCGTTTTGAATCCGGTCGAATTCTTCCTGTCTTTGGCTTATCGTTAGTGCTTCGCAAAAAGGGCCCGTGTGAATCTGGATGTAATCGGTCTCCACCCACTGGGCTGCCTTTACCTGATCCAGATCTGCGTTGATGAGAAGACTCACCATGATGTCAGCATCCTTGAACAGCCGGATGTACTTTTTCAGATTTTCTCTGCTCAGCTGAACCTCTAAACCGCCTTCGGTGATGCGTTCTTCCCGTCTTTCCGGTACTAGTGTGACCATGTCTGGTTTAACGCTCAGGGCGATCTTGAGCGTTTCCTGGGTTGCTGCCATTTCCAGGTTCAACTTGGTCTTCACCGTCTGTCTCAGTATGTTCAGATCGCGTTCCTGGATGTGACGCCTGTCCTCACGCAGATGGATGACAATTCCCTGGGCTCCAGCAAGCTCTGCCAGAGCCGCAGCGGTGACTGGGTCCGGTTCCTCGGTTCGGCGCGCTTGTCTCAAAGTAGCCACATGATCCACATTCACTGCCAGCTTCGCCACGCTAACACCTCCAATCAATGCGTAAGTTTTCAGTCGTCCGTTGTATCACCGATTCAATTAATTTCTCAAAATTGGCTATTTGCAACCCGTATTCTCCCGAGACAAACTTGGGTATGAATTTTCCCGGTTTCCGGCTCCAAATAGTCTAATCCTACTCAGTATCAGCAGCCAGAGGCTCACAATGCAAAATAGGCGGAATGTTCGAAGGGAGTATAACTATATGAATAGCTGTCGTTACGATTAGATCTATGACCACCAGCCACGGACAACTGACTACGAACAACGGACGATTCTAATCGAGTTGTGCCAACAGTTCAGTGCTTCGCTGTTCCATCTCTCGAGCCGCGTCCTCGCCCTTTTCGTGATCAAACCCAACCAGGTGCAGAATCCCATGAACGAGAAGACGGGAAATCGTACTGTCGAGTGAAAGACCCTCCTCTTCTGCCTCCCGTTGGGCTGTGGGAAGGGAAATGATAACGTCACCGAGGAGTTGTGGGGCAATATCGCCAAATTCCCCATCACGCATGGCAAAGGACAGAACATTCGTGGGGCCTTGGTGTCCTCGATATTTCCAGTTAAGCGAGCTCATCTGTTCATCGTCCACGAGCACGATACTGAGTTCGCTCTCAGGAGATGCCAAGGCGCTTAAGATCTTCCTCGCCTTCGTCGCTATCTTCTCGAGATCCGTTTCGATCTCGCTTTGCTGATCGGTGATCTGGATCTCCATCGGCGCGCACTTTTCCTTCTGAACCTTTGGAGGCAGGTTCAGGGTATTCAATCCGCTGATGAGATATTCCCATGATGATCTGAATGAAGCTCTTGGCGATCTGATGCAGATCTTTGAGGGTTAGCTCACATTCGTCCAGCTGGCCGTCCGAAAAAATCTTATTAATAATTTTCTGAACAAGTCCTTGGATCCGGGCAGCCGTGGGATCAGTCAGAGTGCGGGAAGCCGCCTCCACTGCATCTGCCAGTAGCACCAGACCGGCCTCCTTCGTTTGCGGTCTCGGCCCAGGGTAACGATAGTCTTCTACCGACACTTGTGGCACATCTCCCCCTTTGCTATTTTTTTGCTTTTCTTGGAGGTCAACCGCTTTCTGATAAAAGTAGGAGATGAGACTGGTGCCGTGGTGCTGCTGTATGATGTCCTGGATACCCTGACCCAGGCGATAATTCTTGGCCAGTTCAACGCCGTCCTTAACGTGTGAAATGAGAATGAGACTGCTCATCGACGGAGCCAATCGTTCGTGCCTGTTTTCCCCACCAGCCTGATTCTCCACAAAGTACTGGGGCTTGTTGATCTTGCCGATGTCGTGGTAGTAGGACGCCACCCTGGCAAGCAATGAATTGGCCTCTATGGATTTTGCCGCAGCCTCCACCATGTTGCCCACAACTATACTATGGTGATAGGTTCCGGGGACCTGCACCATAAGTTCTCGGAGCAAAGGCTGATCCATACTCGCCAGTTCGAGCAGTTTGACGTCGGTAGTGTAGCCGAATACCATCTCAGCCACAGGACACAATCCGGTGGTGACAACACCGCTAAGCAGTCCGCCGATGATACCAAGAAGCAAGGCCACTCCGGTCTGTGTAGTCAATACCTTTTGGTAGGCGATGGTAATAAACAGGATTACCATGGCGTTGGTAAGTCCCACAGTCAGTCCGGCCCGCAAGGGTGTGCTACGATCCCTACAGACTACCACTCCCTGGACACCCACCAGGGAGCCTATCAGGTAGTAAAATAGGAGGTTGATCTGATGGTCCAGGACCAGTGCGGCCAACAAGGCGAGGAAGAAGGCGAATATAATGGCAATTATCGGCCCAAAAAAGATGGTTACCAGCATCGCCCCAGCGGCCATGGGCAGCATGTAAAAAATGGCCGCCTGGCTCATAAAAGAAAAAGCACTGTGGATGGCGTCGGCCACACCTATGGAAAGTTTGGTCAGCACCAACAGAATGATGAGAACCACTGCCATAAAGAGCAGATCTTTGATCTCAGCTGAAAACCGACGGATGTATTTCCCAGCAAGGTGCACAGCAAGCCAGACAAGCAACCCGCCGAGCAAGGCGGTACCGAGCATAGTGAAAATCACCCCGCGCTCCACCTTGCCCTGGACCTGCATCTGCAGTTTGAGCACCTGCTCCGCACCCAGCCTTTGGCCCTCACGGACAATCATCTCGCCCTTCTTGACCTGAAAAAAGACCGGCTTTACCTCCTCAACAACCTTTTGTCTGCGCAGTTCAGTCTCATTGCGGTTGAAGGTGATGTTTGGTGGGAGGAGTTCTTGGGCCAGATGTACCATGGCGGTGCGCACCTTGCGATTTTCTTCGTCCAATATGGCGCTCGCTCGCAGCCTCATCTGCCGCCTGGCAGCTTCGACACTGAGATAACTGAGGAGATCCATGGCCCGATGTTCGGCCCCGCTCTGAACGCTTCTGAGGACTACTCCATTTTGCATCTGACTGAGCAACAATGATTTGTTACCCACGACACCGCCGGCAAGAACGTGTTCTGCCAGTTCTATTACCGCGTCCTCAAAACGCGGATCAAATTCCGCTTTGAGCAGGATGGCATAATCAGTATCGGAGATGGTTATCCCGAGCTTTGCCTCAAAATCCTTCTTTTTCTCTAGAGCCTTCTCTTTAGCAGACTTATGGATAGCGCGACTGCTCCCTGCGCTCGCCCCCTTTTCTACGCCACTGCTTTCTACTGGCTGTTGAAATATGGCACGCATCATGGTGAAAGCAGCATCCAGCCGCTCACGAAGATGCTGAGCCGTCTCTTCATCCAGATCATAGATAGCCAGAGAAGTGCGTCCGGTATCCTCGCGTTTTTTTTGGGTGGCTGTTTCATCGGTCACCAGGAAGTCGTGGACTGCCTTAATATCGTGATCCGCTACATCTCCAACCTGGTAGTTTACTGGAAGGACAATGTAATGAGGGGTGACCAGAATACCTAGTATGAGGCTAAAGCAGACAAGAAGAAGGACTTGCTGCCACAGGGGCGACTTCACTTGGTCATCAGGTTGGATACCATCACGGCGCTCACGTGCTGCTGACCGTCTGGCGCTTTCTGCGCTCTGCTGCCGCTTCTTTTTTAATAGCTCCATAGGCTATCTGGTCCCTGCAAGTCCTCGGTCACATGGCATCGTCTAACATCTCACCAGGGTTTCAACCGGGATACATCCGGCCTGGTTGATAGCCCGGGGTAGACTGAAACGCGATTCGTCTCGCCTTGGTGACCCACAACGTTAATACCGGGCAAGCAAATTGCGCGCCATTTCCACGTTACTATATATCAAACCTTACGCTGTGTACGTATCCACGTTTCTATGTACTCAGCTTCACTTCTTTCTTTCAGCTCGCTCATATGCCTTGATGATATCTTGCACCAACCGGTGACGAATGACATCTTTATCAGTAAAGTAGACGAATTTCAATCCTTCGACGTCCGTCAGTATCTCCACGGTCTCAATGAGCCCAGAGCGTGTGCCGTTGGGCAGATCAATCTGAGTAATATCGCCTGTTATCACCGCTTTAGAGCTTATCCCCAGTCGGGTTAGAAACATCTTCATTTGCTCCCGAGTTGTATTTTGGGCTTCATCGAGAATGACGAAACAATCATTGAGCGTACGGCCCCTCATGAAGGCTAAAGGTGCGACCTCAATGACGCCTCGTTGCAGTAACGTGCTCGTCTGCTCGAAGTCAATCATGTCGTGGAGGGCATCATAGAGTGGCCGCACGTAGGGGTTTACCTTCTCCACCAGGTCTCCAGGAAGAAAGCCCAGCTTCTCGCCCGCTTCAACCGCCGGCCGCACGAGGATGACACGGGTGATTTCACCGGCGTTGAGGGCCGCAACAGCAGTTGCCATAGCAAGGTAAGTTTTCCCCGTCCCTGCTGGACCTATGCCAAAGACAATATCGTAGGTGCGGATGGCGTCAATGTATTCTTTCTGCGCCAGAGATTTAGGGGTGATAACCCTCTTCTTGGAGGTGACGTATACCGAATCTAGGAAGATATCGCGGAGACGAGCCTTAAAATTTCCACTGAGGATCTGAATGGCGTGGTTGACGTCACTGGGGTAGAGAGGATAGCCCTCGCTGAGCAATCCGTACAGCTCCTCAAGGACGCGTTGAGCCAGCTTTACTTCCGACTCTTCCCCAATCAGGGTAATCCGGTCACCACGCAGGTTGAGCTTTGCCTGGAGAGCCTCTTCAATGAGCTTGAGATTGGCATTGCGCTCCCCACAGAGGTTTAGCAGCAGATTATTGTCATCAAAGGTGAGTACAACCTCACCAGGGCCATGTGAACTGACATGTACCGTCACGGACAAATCTCTATTCCTTTTCTCCCATGACCTGAATAATTAACCGTCTGCGCCGCGCCTGGTTGTCGAAATTAATAAGCACTACCTGTTGCCACGTTCCCAGGCTCAACCGTCCCTCTATTACGGGAATGTGCAAAGAGGGTCCCAATAGGGCGGCACGAACATGAGAATGACCGTTGCCGTCACCCCAACGCTGATCGTGGGCGTAAGGGATCTCTCGCGGTACTAAGCGCTCGATGGCATCAGCAAGATCCTGGATCACGCCACTTTCATATTCAATGGTGGTCAGCGACCCTGTTGATCCAGGCACAAAAAGGATCATTGCCCCGTGTTGAATTCCGCTTTGAGCCAAGTGTTGGGTTACGAGCCCGGTTATGTCCACAATATCAGTGCCGATCTCGGTGCTAATTTCAGCAGTCCTGGTTGTTACAGTCATGGCCGCTTGCCCGCCTATCTCAACTCAGCTCACAATGTTCAGCCGCAGGATCGGTCTTCCCGTCTCAAACGGGACTTCCATTGAAGCTCCCTGCAGTCCGCCTGAGGCGGACAGGGAATCTTCGAAATGTAAGGAAGAAATCCCATTTTATTGTAGTTCGCTCGCTAACCCCGCAGCTCCGGCGACGGGATTTCCGCTCCGCTCCAACAAGCTACGGGGAATAAGCTCGCTGAAGCATTTTCAATCCTGAGTACCGACGCAAACTTCCTTATTTTACAGCTTGGATATCTAACACAAACTACCCGCGCCTGCAAGTGGCACAGGTTATCATTCATGCGCTGATCTTTCGTTTTTTTAATAACAAAAGCCATTTATCCTTGACGGCCAAGAGTGAATCTGATACCTCCTACGCCAATTCGCGAGTCAGTTGTCAGTAGTCAGTAGTCCGTCGTCAGCTCACTGCCTTCGCAGCAAAGTGCAGAGCTCCAAACGGATAGTATTAAAGCGAGAAAGGGCCAAGGCGAGAAAGGAAAGAGACCGACTTTTTTTGCTTTTCCCGCTTTTCTTGCTTTTCTCGCTTTTCTCGCCCATACACGCTATGCTCTACCTGTCCTGAGTTTGTCGAAGGATGCGCTATGTCGGCTCCACAACGGACCACGGACAACGGACTCCTTTTGGACAAGCTATGAACATTCTCGATTTCATACTCCTGACTATCCTGGCTGCAGCCCTGATTCGCGGCTTCGTCCGGGGTATGATTAGACAGGTGGCCGGTCTGCTGGGACTTCTCGCTGGCTTTGTGGTGGCCGGTCATCTGTACCTCCAGATGATCCCAGTCCTTCGGCGCCACTTTCCATCCGCACCTTACCTCGAGGTACTCAGTTACGTTGTTATTTATGCCTCTACTTGGCTGGCTGTCGTCTTCCTGGGTTACCTCTTCGTCAAGCTCAGTCGGGCTATGCTCATGGCTTGGGCTGATCGTCTCCTGGGCGGCGCCTTCGGCCTCTTCAAAGGAATGGTGGCAGCCGTTATCCTGGTCGCAGTGTTGACCCTATTTCTCCCTGGTAACTCTAAGCTCCTGAAAGAATCTCTCTTCTCTGTGCATGTTCAAAGGGCTGGTTATCTCCTGGTAACATTAACACCCAAGGACCTACGAGACCGCTATAAAGAAAGGCATAAGGTACTCGTCCGTCAACTGCAGCAACAGCAAATAACCGATTCAATCAAAAAGAAAATAAAGCGATGAATATCGAAGATCGGTTCCTTGACCACAAAGGACATCACGTACCCAGTGGAGCGATCAGCATTCAGTCCCGCCACGGCGAGATCAGTTTAATATATCGTATTTACATGTATTTTGCTGATGGCTGAGCGCTGAGCGCTGATCACTGATCGCGCTCATCTGAAAACGTCCGTTTTCGGATGAGCTTCAGTGAGGATACAGAATGGCTGAGGCCGGAAAAGAATTCGAGAAGTTGCTGGATCTCATAGCCCAGTTACGAGGCGAGGACGGCTGCCCGTGGGATCGTGAGCAAACGCCAGCTACCATCAAACGCTACCTCCTTGAGGAAGTCTATGAACTGGTGGATGCAGTGGATCACCGCGCTCCCGATCAGGTCGCGGAAGAGCTTGGCGATCTGATCTTCATGGCGATTTTCTTGGCCCGCCTCTATGGAGAACAAGACCAATTTCAAATGGAGCAGGTACTGCAAAGAGTGGGCGAGAAAATGGTGCGAAGACATCCCCACGTCTTTGGCGATCGCAAGGTAGACTCTGCCCGGCAAGTCAAACTTAATTGGGAGGAGATTAAACGCCAGGAAAAGCCCCAAGAACCACTTGGTGCTCTCCTTTGTGAAATCCCTCGTGCACTTCCTGCCCTCATGCGCTCATATCGCACCCTCTCAAGACTGGGTCGATCCCTGCGGCGGCCACTCCACCAAGATATCCTTGTTTCTGAGTTGCGCCAATCTTTCTCAATGTTACTTGAGCAAAACGTTCAAGATAATCAACTTTCACTGGCGCCCGTCTTGGGCAAACTGCTCCTACTGCTGGTGGCCTTCACTCTCCCTGCAGGCATCCGGGCAGAGGAAGAACTCACAAAGAGCCTAGAGCGTTTCTGCCAACAGGTTGGAAAAGTGGAAGGGAACTTAGTAGAGGAGGGAGAAAATTGGCAGGAACTATCAGAAGCCGAAGAGCGTTCTTTGTGGGAGAAGATTTAATGAGAGGTTTGGAGTAATGGAGTAGTGGGGGAATAAAAATTCCAAATCACAAATATCAAATATCAAACAAATAACAATGACCAAAATTCAAAATCCCAAACCTGTTTTGGTCATTTAGTATTGGAATTTGAGATTTGTTTGTAATTTCTCCTTCGGAGTCCCCACCCTGCGGGCGGGGCCCCGGTTTGGTGCTTGGAGTTTAGGATTTCATAAGTTCGCCTTACTCCACTACTCCATCACTCCAGTACCCCAACACTCCAAAATTCCTCTGCGGTCTCCGCGATCTCTGCGGTAAAAGACAAAAAACCCTTGGTCGTGCACCCCACGTCGGGCTTAGCTTTTCCAAGAGCCGCCTGCGTTGTAGCTCTGATCAGAGGTGACCGCGACACAAACTGCAATACTTACCGCTGCTTCCTCCCGGACCTGACGGAGTTCGTATCCGTTTGTTGCGCAGTGTCCGATCAGCACCAACCACAGACAAGCCCCGGTCCGACTAATACTCTCCATGGGGGATTCAACCCCGCATAAGCGGATTTCGGGCTACAGGGCACCGCTAACTCCCCGTCTAGCACGACCAAGGGCCACATTCATTTTAGCTGGCCTGAGATGGGAATACTACCACAAAGCACACAAGCTTGTTGAGCAGCCTACAAAGATTGAATATCTAAATCCTAAATCGGAAAATCAGGTGTCAGGTGTCAGGTGTCAGTAGCTGATAGGAACTCAATCGTCATTTCGCAATCCGAAATCCGAAATCCAAAATCCAAAATTCTACCCTATGCCCCATGCTCTATGCCCCATGCCTTGCCCTCATTCAACAACACCCTGCGGGGTTGCAAATGCTCGAGACGCTCATAAAGGGTACCTCCTGCGTTTGGGCCAAGCAAATGTTGCCAGCCCCCAACATATGCCAGTCGACCCGTATCCACCTTATCATACAGTTCTTCCAGCACTCGCGCTAAGTCCGTCTCTCGCTGCTGCCAGTGAAGATCGGCTGACCAGGTTTTTGCGAAAGCAGAAATTAACGACCTGTCTCCAGGGTCAAGGAGAAGGGTAGCCATCTTGTAGTCCCTCCCCACTTCGTCTCGCAGATCCTCCGGGAGTTGTTTGAGTAACTCCTTTAAGTTCTTGCTGCTGATCAGATGCTGCCACTGGTCATGGATCCAACGTTTGCTCCAGTGTGAGGAGTCAACGCAAAAAAGCATGGCTTCATTGTCACGACAGTAGTTCTGCGCGGTACGGTATTCGAATGGCGCTCGGAGCTGAGTCTGGATCGCATCTATCTGGCCCCAGCGTCGCCAAGAAACCCTCAGTTCATTGGCCAACCGCTTCACTCTTCGCATCAGTTGACGATGCAAGCGTCGGCCGTTTTTACGTCTATAAAAAAGCCCGTATGGACTCACTTCAACCGCCACTGCCACAGGGCGGGCTTTGGTCAGAATTTTTCGGAGTTTCTCTGCGCCGCCAGGATCGCGGTGAACAGTTCCTATCAGAATTAGCTCTTTGTCCTGCATCCCACTCTCTTTCAAATGCACCCTCAAGTTATATGCTTCGCGTCATTCGGC
>Ga0210119_1000137_pt1 | contig 16108 bp, 14 predicted proteins | sample China_Bullhead_C_2_FD_184859 | JGI IMG/M metagenome (GOLD analysis project Ga0210119, IMG submission 184859) | Wetland microbial communities from San Francisco Bay, California, USA, that impact long-term carbon sequestration -... | ecosystem: Environmental > Aquatic > Marine > Wetlands ... | reverse complement strand
GGGGGTCAGGGGGCAGCCGCCTTCGCCTGATGGCTTCGGCGCGCCAAGGAGGTCAGAAGACAGAAGACAGAGGACAGAGGACAGAGGACAGAATTCTCATGTGGGAGCGGCTTTCAGCCGCGATTTGGATTGCGATTTTTACGACTTCTACGGCTTCTACGATTTGACTAATTAACTAAATTTGCTCTCGGTAGTGCGGCAAGGTAAAATGGTTATTCTAGCCTGAGAGATTGATAATGGAAGCAAGTTACCTAAAAACACACAGCGAAGGCAGTCTTCAAGAACGAATTGAATCTGCTCTGGGAATTCTTGAGAACTGCCGTCTCTGCCCAAGACACTGTGAGGTAAATCGCCTGGAAGGTGAAGTGGGCGTGTGCAAGACCGGGCGCCAGGCAATGATCTCAAGTTACAGCCCCCATTTTGGCGAGGAGGATCCTCTGGTTGGCAGGGGAGGTTCCGGGACAATCTTTATGACCCACTGCAACCTGGGCTGTATATTCTGTCAGAACTACGAGATCAGTCATCTATCTGAAGGTGTTTCTGTAAGTGCGGCTGACTTGGCTCAAACGATGCTATCTCTGCAGCGACGTGGTTGTCATAACATCAACTTCGTAACTCCCACCCACATGGTGCCTCAGATTTTGGAAGCTCTACCAGAGGCTATTGAGGGAGGTCTTCGGGTTCCGCTTGTCTACAACTGCGGGGGCTATGAGGAGGTGGACACCCTGCGATTGCTGGAGGGGATCTTCGATATTTATATGCCAGATTTCAAGTTCTGGGACGCCAAAGAGGCCGCTCGTTTCTGCTCAGCGGCTGATTATCGTGAAAGAGCGTGCATTGCTGTGAAGGAGATGCATAGACAAGTGGGAGACCTCGCCCTGGACCAGGAAGGGATTGCCCAAAGTGGCCTACTCATTCGCCACCTGGTGATGCCGGATGGACTGGCGGGTAGCCGCGAGATCATGCGTTTTCTCGCCAACGAAGTATCCAGGGACACCTACGTCAATGTGATGGGTCAGTATCGGCCCTGTGGTGAGGCCCATGAATTCCCTGAGTTGAGACGTTCCATCACAGTAGATGAGTATCGCGATGCTGTCACCATGGCTCAGGAAGAAGGAATTCATCGGCTCGACGAGCGCAAGTTGAGCCGATTGTTTCAATGGTTGTAATGGTTGATGAAAGAAATGTGATGGCTATGCCGGAGCGCATTCTTGTCATAGGGGACATACACGGGTGCCTCGACAAGCTCGAGCTGCTGTGGGAGAGAATCGACCCGCGCCCCGGGTTGGATCAGCTCATTTTCCTCGGTGACTACATAGACAGAGGTGATGACTCAAGCGGGGTATTGGACTATCTGCTGGAGCTGAAGGAGATCTATACTGATACCGTTTTCTTGATGGGAAACCACGAGAAAATGTTTAAGGATTTCCTCGCAGGGGTTGATCGAGCTCTCTTTATCTATAACGGCGGTGAATCCACCCTCAAGAGTTACTTGGTGAGAATGGAAGACTACTGGGAGGGCAGGCAGGGAGTTTTGGATGAGGAGGCCCTGAATCAATTGGTACCTGAACAGCACCGCGACTTTCTCGAGGAACTAAAGCCTTATTACGAGACGGATGGTTACATCATGGTTCACGCCGGACTCAAACATGGTGTGCCCCTGGAGAATCAGAGCCTGGACGACCTGGTCTGGATTCGGGAAGAATTCATCTACTCGGAGGAGGATTTTGGTAAACGGGTGATCTTTGGTCATACTCCCTTTGTGCGGCCCCTGGTGCTCCCCAACAAAATTGGAATTGATACCGGAGCCGTTTACGGCAACAGTCTCACCTGTGTCATTCTGCCCGATCTGAAGTTTATCAGTGTTTAACTTAGAGCAGGTCATTTCCCATTTCTCATTTCCCAATTCTTAATTTCTCATTAGTCATTTGGCTGCGCCGTCATTAGGTCAAGACGCTTCGCTGTCATTTGTTGTAATCGGTAGAGGAAAAAGGATAGAAGGCAGAAGAAAGAAAACAGGGGTAAGATTGCCCACATTAAAATACTTCTGTGGGAGAGGCTTTCCAGCCGCGACATCACTACTTTAACGGCTTTAACGATTTCAACGATTTACTGCTTACCGGAGTCGTCTGTCAGCCTGGGCATAATGAGGTGGGGAAGTTGCTGGAGAGTGGTGGAGCGAGCTTGAGGGCTGCGATTTACTAAGCGGCAGTGGTTGAGCTTGCACCGTGGAGATTGTGGGAAAACCCAAGATCGCTAATGCAGCAATTGCGAAGAGAACACCTATTCCTCGCTGGCGGAACATCTCCATAGGACGGTACTCCACAAGAATGCAGATTTTGAGGAGGTGGCTTTGATATATCTTTAAAGGGGTTAAGAATGGAGAGCTTTACCGCTCAGAACTCACTGATTAGCTGGTCTACGACCTCCATAGATTTCTTGCTGATAGGGCTTTCAGTGCCCTTGATGCGCTCGTCATAAATGCAATCAATGTATTTTTCGATGGCCTCTTCATAACGGCGGCGCTGTTTCAAAATTTCCGCTTGGTCAAAATAGGCGGTTTGCAGACTCTGAAACGGTTTGAGAACCACCAAGGCCAGATCACGGACTACTTCTGTAGTGACCTGTTCGAGAAGCTGGCTTTCGGTGGGCAACTCCAGAGGGTTGTAAGGAATGTTGGCCTCGGGGATACCGTCATTCCACTCGTCCGTTACCTCCGCGTTACGCTTGAGAGTATCTGTTGCAATAATCTCCCCTTTCTTGGCATTGATGATTTTATAATAAACATGAACGGCAGCTCGCATCTTGTTGCGGCCCACAGTGTAGTTTTCATAATGATATTCAGGCACCTCCACCACTGCCGGAGGGGCTGCTGTCAGTTGCTCTTGCGTGGGTTTAGGATGCTTGGCCTTCCAAATGAGATACTCCGGGTTATCTTGGACTTTGGTGCCCATTGGAATTTTGGCGATCTTACTGCCTTTGGTCTCGTCCTTTTCAGTTTTGTAGAGCAGGACATTTCCCATAATGAAGATGTCAATGCCGGTCATGCGCCCCACCCGACGTGCAGCCTCCATATCGCCGACGATGCCAGCCTGCTCCAAATTCATCTCTTTGAGAATTGATTGGAGATCCTGGCGTTCCAAAATCCGAATATCTCCACTGGAGTTGTTAAACAGATAGGTGATCAGATTAGAGGAAGCGTTTGTCCCGGCATCAGGGTTATATGATGGGCTGGCAAAATCAAATATGGCAATGGCCCTCTTCAGCCGACCCTTTATGGCGTCTTCGGTCTCCTGAATCTTATAGAAAAGCTCAGGGTATTGAGGATTGATCTGGGTCAACTGCCAGTACCAAGCTAAACTGTTGCCAAAACTGCTTTTCCCTGAGTACTGTGAGGCCCGCTGCAGGACCTTCTTGGTATAACTCTCCAAGGCTTCCTTATAAAAGAAACTGTTGCGCACAGAAGGCGAGTAGTTAACAGCCTTCTGGTACTCCTTGTTGGCTCGGTAGAGACGATTTTGCTTGGCGTGTTGGTTGGCTTGATCAAAGTAATACCTGCCGGCTCGCAGTTTAGCCTTGGTGAGTTCGGTCTGGACATTCAAGTCACCTGGAAGATATGAAAGCGCTCTCTCGTAAAAGGTTATAGCCCGGTCCCATTCGTTGGCACTTGCCATCTCAGCGGCGCGACCGAGAAAGTATTGAGGATTATCATTTTTCTTGACTTCTTCGATGAGTAACCGAGTGTTCTTGTATGTGGGGTCAATGACCATGACTTTGCCGAAAGCGGTCAAGGCACCCTTCCAGTCTTCGCTCTGCACCGCAGCGATGCCCTCTTTGTAATATTCGTCACTTCCTGCAGCCGTGGCTTTGGCCAGTTTGTCCTCGGTGTCTTCATAATTGGGATAGATCTCGTTAACCTTGCGAAAGTTGGTGACCGCTTTCAGCCATTGTTCATTGTTGAGAGCTGTAACCCCCATGGCGTAAGATGTTTTGGCCTGTTGGGTTAGTTCTTGTTCTTTTGCCTTGAGTTGGCGGTGAAGTTCGAGAATGTCTGGATTTTGTGAATCGAGGGCCATGGCCTTATCCAGATACGCCATGGTTGTTGATACTGCCTGGTAATCTTTTACAGCGGCGTTACTCCAATTATTTGCGGCCCGCTGATAATATTTTTTGGCTGCTTCCTGTTGCGCTTTTGTCAAAGCCTCCTGGTATTTCTTCTTGTTAGGCTCTTGGGCAAGGGCATCTTTGTAAAAGGCTATAGCGCCTTCCCAGTTGCCCATTTGGCTCAGTTCCTCTCCTTGACGGTAGCTGTCTTTGCCAGCGGCGCAGGCCACTATGAAAATGACTGTTGTCAACAATGCCAAGTGTCGAAGGCATTTTGCATAACGCATAGGTAGCCTCTCTGATTGCCACCAGCCCAAAGCCTACCCTTTCCAATGGCAGAAATCAGCGATTGGTCGGAGTGATATAAACCTGAAGCTGGTTATGGGTGGACTCTTTGATGTTGAATTTGTAGTTGCCAAACTTTCTGGTGGTGAGATCCGCGGCCAGGGATTGGGTGCTGCCGGTTAGTTCCACTTCCAATTCGGCTGTTCCCATGGTGTAGTTTCGTTGGTAGATCTCTTTAATACCTCTGACGTTGTCTGAAATGAGCTGAATAACCTCCTGAAGATGGCCGTATCCCTGCAAACCGAAGATAGTAAGATTAACATTGGCTATGTTGTAGACCTCCTCATGGAAAATCTGGATGATCTTATCTATCATATCGTTGGCCAATAACTCGCTGGCTTCACTTATGGCCATTTGAATGCCGGAAAGACTATTTACGTGGGGCTTGGCGGCTTGACGAGTCTCGGATACCTTGACCTCACCGGTGTCGGCTCTGACTAGTTTTGCGCTGATTACTGCCTGGTTGCTGTTTATCTTAATATCCCCAATGGTCACCTGGTTGGTGACAGCCTGGGCAGTGCCCAAAAGAAGCATTTCCGCTCCATATTTGTCACTGATTACCGCGGCAACTCGACCATCTCCTGCCAGCAGCCCCTGTACTTTGTCCTGGCCTAGGTTGCGGCGGACAGTGTCGGCATCCACCAGTTTGAAGCCGTTGTCAAGAAGCACTTTTGAGATGGCATCTTCGGCCAATCTCCCGCTTTTGACTCCCTCAGACATGGATTCTTCAAAAAGGACCATAACCCGTGGCTTTCGCACTTGGCGCATTAGGACGTTGAGGGCGCGCAGATCATTCTTGAGGTCACCGCTCGCCACGGTTGCTTGGATGGTGACTTTGTAAAGACCCTGGTCCACCTTCTCGTCAAGCACTTCATACGTTTGAACGTATCCCCTGGACTGCGAATATATCTTGTCAGAAAGCAGTTGGTAATTTTCCACCAGAGTATCATTCTCAATAAGAGTGCCTGTAGCCTGTTCCACAGCATTACGGAGGGCATCTTCAATGGCCTTGTCACGAGAAATATCCCGGTTACCCTGAACAATGGCCGCCACTCCTTGGCTCTCTACGGTAGTGGACTGGCTATTTGCAGTTTGAGGGACGAGACCAACAAGAAAGACGAGGAGCAAAAATAGGTGAGAGTAACGCATGATTTCTATCCAAATTGTTGAATGGTTTCTGATTGGGTTTGGCCTAAGCAACAAGAGTGAAGAAGAAATCTTCGAGAACTCGGGATCAAGATAGAGTCAATCTTATCTAAGGATTCAAAATATTTAGTGATCATAACAAAACAGCTTCTAACCTGTCAATGACAAAAAATTTCATGATAAAGCTTGAGCACCTAGCGCAGTTTACTGATTGTTTGACAAATCGGGGCTGAAGAAGGTATAAGGCACTAATACATCAACATGGAACGGCGTGAGGTGAGAATCGGTGGGACAGCGTGGCGCTGAGCTGCTCGCCAAGAACTAAGCAAAAACGTTGGGAAAAGGGGGCCTGGTCTGAAAACCGGGCCTTTTGCCTATTTCCATGCTGAACTTTCTGACGTGGCTTGGGTCAAGCAAACGGGCCCGGAGAAAAGGCGGAGGAGGATAGCATGAGAAGAACTGTAGCGTTTACCATAGTTGTGTTTGTGTCGGCAGTTCTCATGGTAGGTGCCATGGTCTGGGCTCAGGGTGAGGTGGTCCAACAGTTTGACCAGGGCAGCATCAATTGGAGCACAGGAAAGGTTGTCGCGGTGGGAATTGGCGCCCCGCCGGACAAACCTGCCAACATGGCCCAGGCCAGGGCGATGGCCAGACGAGCTGCTATTACGGTTGCTCGCCGAAACCTCTTGGAGATCAGCCAGGGTGTCCAGGTGGACTCCATGACCCTGGTAAAGGACTTCACAGTCAAAAGTGACATTATTCGCACCTCGGTTCAGGGTGTTGTCCGGAATGCCCAGGTAATCGACACTGCCTATATGAGTGACGGTTCTGTGGAAGTGACAATGGTAATGAGCCTGGGCGGCGAGTTCGCCAACGTTATCCTGCCCCCGCCACCGGTGGGAACGGAATTCCCGATGCCGCCACCGGGCACAGAGATGCCTACCTCACAGGTCTACACTGGGATGGTGATAGATGCCCGCGGCCTGGGCGCACGTCCGGCCATGGCACCGAAGATCGTGGATGAGAGTGGCAAGGAAATCTATGGCTCTGCCATGGTGAATAGAGAATTCGCGGTACAGCAAGGCATGGTGGGCTATGCCAAAGACCTGAGTGCCGCCCAAGGAAACAACAGGGTGACAGACAGACCTGTGACCATTAAAGCACTGCGGACGTCCGGCGCGGCTAAATGTGATGTGGTAATCTCTGACAGTGATGCCGCCAAGTTAACGAGCGCTGCGGAGAACTTGAGCTTCCTGCAGAAGTGCCGGGTCATGGTTGTTCTGGATTAAGGCTGGTAAAGCTCCAGGGACGATTGATTCCCGAGCTAAATAGACACGCGTGGCATGGTTTTTTCGGGCTGAGCAAAGAATCGTGCCTGAGGAGAAAACTGGCAGCAACCCACTGGAACTGGGTTGCGGGGAGGATATGGAGATGAAGAGCCATACCTTTTTGAGATTATGGACATTGACAGCCTTCCTGGTTTTTTCAGTGGCATTGTTTGTCGGTTGCGCCAAGGTGAGAGCGCCCGAAAGCGTAATGGACACCCCTGAACATCACACCAACAATGGAATGAGATCTTTTGAAAAAGGGGACCTTGACGAGGCCCAGAGAGAATTCACTTTAGCCGTAGAGTTAGCTCCCAAATACGGCCCTGCGCACGTGGGGATGGGACTGGTTCAGGCCGCTAGATATGTCAAGGTTCAGGACGTACAAGAAAAAGAGAGACTGCTCGACAAGGCCTTCGACAGTCTAAAGAGCGGCAAGAAATACGCCAAAGGGAATGAGCAAAAGGTTTTCGCGCGCGTAGGCTATATTCGCGTTTTCACCATGACCAAGCCGAAAGGTTGGCTAGAAGATGCGAAACAGAACTTCGATTACGCAGTTCTCGATGATGACCAAGCACCAGCGCCGTACTACTTTATGGGTGAGGCCTACAAGCAGGCTTACAAGTTCTCTGAAGCCGCCGGCATGTACCGTAAAGTTCTCGACCTGGATACCGAGTACACGGCAGAGGCCAATCGGGCCTGGGAACTGGTACAAAAAATTCAGAGAGCTCAACCTGGTACGACCGTGGGCAAACAGATCGCCCTGGTTGAAGCCATTACCCGTGCCGATGTGGCTGCGCTTTTCGTCGAGGAACTCAAGCTGGAGGTAATCTACGAGAAGTTAAGCGTTAAGACTTTTGATACCTCATTTAAGGCGCCAAAGTCCGGTTTGGAAATGGAGACTGAAACCATGGTAAAGATGGCGCCGGCAACTGACATTGCCGACCATGTGCTGCGTCATGACATTGATACTGTCATACGCATCGGCGTTCGTGGCCTAGAGCCTTTCCCTAATCATACATTTCGACCCGATGAGCAGATCAGCCGTGCCTCTTATGCCATGATGCTGGAGGATATTCTGATCAAGGCCGCCCGCGATGACAAGTTAGCCACCAAATTCATAGGAAGTACCTCTCCGTTTCCTGACTTACGTGCCGACTTGCCCTATTTCAATGCTGTCATGGTATGTACCACTCGCAACATAATGACGGTGGCTGACAAGCGTACCGGAGAATTCCGGCCCATGGCAACTGTCTCAGGTGCCGACGCCTTGCTGGCAATACGGGAACTAAAAGAGCAACTCAGGGTTTTCTGAAAGCTCGGTGATTTTCCCGTGGTCCTCCGCTGCAAGGGATCAACCGGCAGCTCATTCTGACTTCGGCAGGGCCTCCGACTGAGGACTCCAGGCGAGCCTCAGTCGAGCCACCGGACCATTCAGGATAAATGAATATTCTGCATTGAATGAGCAAAACCGCTTGCAATTTCCTTTACAGACGTTATCCCTCATATCAGTGGAGTGACTTACAACCGACTCCTCTTTTAAACCAACGAAGAACGGGTTTGGCATGAATAATTTTGGACTGAGGTGGCTACCAACCACATCCCATAAATTATGGTGCATCCTGCTGTTTGCGGTGATGCTGCTTGGCTTGTGCCCAGCTATTCTGGCCCAGGAATCCTTCGTTTTTCCCATAGAGGGTGAGCGAGCTCGGGTAACTTTCGTTCAAGGTGAAGTGCAGCGGCAGACCGCACCAGAAGAGTCGTGGAGTGCACTTCCGCTTGGCACTTTTGTGCAAGCTGGAGAACGCATCATGACCATGAAGGGTGGTCGGTTGGAACTCCAGCTTCCAGATCGGAGTATTATTCGCTTCGATGAAGACAGCGATGTTCGGCTGGTTAAGGCTGAATATAATCCGGCGCAGTCAAAGCGTAACGTTAACTTCAGCCTGGCGCTGGGAAAGACGTGGGCAAATATCCAGGATGCTTTCGGCAGCAGCAGGGGCGTTCAGGTGGAAACAGACAATGCCATCGTGGGAGTGCGTGGAACGGTCTTTCGCTTGAATTTGCTTGCAGACAGGTCTGCCATGATCAGAGTGTATCGTGGCAAGGTGGCGGTGCGTAAACCACAACGGATCCCTGCTCCTGGGGAGCCGGGAAGCCAGATACAGAGGGTTCCAGGTCCAACACGGGTTACCGGACCCCACCGGGTGACCGTGGAGGAATGGATTCGCATTGTGGAGTCGATGCAGCAGATTACGGTAAATGCCGAAGGGATTCCTTCTAAGCCGCGGACATTCAGCATGGAGGAGGATTTGAACGACTGGGTGCAGTGGAACTTGGAGCGCGACCTGCTGATCTAATACTTGTTAAGCCTTCCCCGCGCTTGAAGAACATGCATGCCAGCTGTCTGGGCTTCAGTGAGCAGCAAGGTTGGCACCGGCGAGAGGGCGTACAGTTGAAATGACCGATTGTTGAAATGACAAGACCCGTCTGGCCCGCCTTTTGCATTACCCTTTGATTGAACTGTTGATTAGAAAACCATCCTTATTGTGCGACAAACAGCGGAACTGAAAGTCCACCATCTGGCTGAGGAGTGTGGAGGACTTCTGCTTCCACCTTCAGAACCGGAGTTGAGTTATGGCCCGTATTGATGCTTTTTTTAAGTTGATGCATGAACAGAAAGCATCCGATTTACACCTGGTGGCAGGGCAGCAGCCTGCTTTGAGAATCCAAGGCGAAATGGAGCGAGTCAAATTCAAAGTACTTGACAACGATGAACTCAAAGGGATGCTTTATGAAATTACGCCGGAGGAGAAGATAAAGACCTTTGAGGAAACCGGGGACGTGGACTTTGCCTATGAAATACCCGGACTAGCCAGATACCGCGCAAACTTTTTTCAACAGAATTTTGGCATTGGGGCGGTATTTCGTGAAATACCCAGTGAAATTTTGTCGACAGAGGAGCTGGGTCTTCCTCCGGTGGTGGCTAAACTGGCCATGCTGCCCAGGGGGTTGGTGTTGGTAACCGGACCCACCGGAAGTGGCAAATCCACCTCGCTTGCAGCCATTATTGATCAGTCAAACGAAAAGCGAAAGGATCATATTATCACCATCGAGGACCCTATAGAATTTGTCCATAAGAGCAAGAGCTGCATCGTGAACCAGCGGGAAGTGGGGATGCACACCAAAACGTTTGCTTCGGCACTGCGCGGTGCTTTGCGCGAGGATCCTGATATTATACTGGTGGGCGAGATGCGTGATCTGCAGACCATTTCTTTGGCCATTGAGGCCGCTGCAACCGGACACCTGGTGTTTGCTACCCTCCATACCACCAGCGCAGCGAAGACTGTGGATCGAATTATCGAAGTATTTCCGGCAGAGCAGCAGGCGCAGATACGCTCCACCCTCGCCGACGGCATTCGGGCGGTGGTTGCGCAAAACCTGCTCAAGAGAATCGATATTCCTGGGCGCATTGTTTGTCCGGAAATATTAATTGCCACCCATGCGGTACGAGCCTTGGTACGTGAGAACAAGACCTATCAGATACCTACGGCCATCCAGACAGGGAAAAAATACGGCATGCAATCGTTGGACGATGCAATCATGACCCAGTTGAAGTCAAACCGCATCAGTCCCGACGAAGCCTATATGAAGTGTGATGATAAGGAGAAGTTTCGGCCATTCTTGCGAAATCCACCTACCGATTTCACTGAGGTTTAGTGGCTATCCAGGCCACGGTTCTAAAGGGGTCGGTTGTATGTTGACTTTTGGCTCTGGACTTCAGAAGAAATTTAAAATAAACCATTTTTGTGGGCTTCAGGGTCGCCACTGTTATTTGGTTGCTCCGATAGAGTACACTGTGGTGGCGGACTATTTTGCTGAGGTAAACTTGTAAAGGAAATTTTTATGCGCAAGAGAGAGGTAGATCATTTTCTTCGCAAGATGCTGGATTTTCATGAAAATGTCTCTGACCTGATTGTTACGGTAGACCGTCCTTTCCAGGTGGAATCCGACGGCGAACTCATGGCCGTTCCCATGGATGTACAGCTTGATAACTTGACGCCTTTTCAGACCGAGATCTTTGCTTTGAACCTGCTGGGAGGTGATCGACGCAACGTAGAAACCCTGCTATCCGAGGGTTCTTGCGATCTTTCCTACCACTTGGCTGGGAAAGCCCGCTTTCGGGTCAACGTCTTTTCTCAACGGGGCTATTTTTCGGTGGTCATGCGCAAGTTGGAAACACGGATTCCTAGCGTCGAGGATCTCAAGTTGCCTGAGGTATTTAAACAAATGGCCCATGAGAGAAACGGCATAATTTTTGTCACCGGGGCAACGGGCAGCGGTAAATCCACCTCGCTGGCGTCTACGCTCAATGAGGTCAACGATCTTCGGCCGGTGCACATTGTGACCCTGGAAGATCCTGTGGAGTTTGTCCACCATCACCGTAAGGCCACTTTTAACCAACGGGAAATGGGGACCGATTTTGATACATTTGCCAGCGGCCTTAGGGCGTCGCTACGCCAGGCTCCCAAAATTATCCTGGTGGGTGAAATGCGTGATCGAGAAACTGTAGAGATTGGACTCAGCGCCGCAGAAACGGGCCACCTGGTGCTCACCACACTTCACACGGTGGATGCAGGTCAAACCATAAATCGTATCTTGGGTATGTTCGATACCGAAGAAGAAAAGCAGATAAGAATTCGTCTGTCCGATGCCATTCGCTACGTTGTCTGCCAGCGTCTCCTTCCTCGAGAGGGTGGCGGTCGAGTGGCGGCCTTTGAGATAATGGGCAAAGATATCCGAGTCAAGGAACTCATCCTTGATGGTGAGAGTGAGGGTAAGACTTTTTATGAGGTCATCGAGAGCAATCGGGCATTCGGATGGCGCACTTTTGATGACTCTATTTTGGAGCTTTTCCAGGAAGGACAGATAAGCCATGATACTGCCATGGCATATGCTTCCAAAAAGGCCATCATGAGACGCGGTATAGACCGGATCAAATCCGCTCGCGGTGAAAAGGTAACCGATATCGACGGCCTTGAAGTAGACAGAGGATACGGGACCCGGGACAAAGCTAAAAAGTAGGTATACAAAGCACGGTCAACCCGGGCCGGAGGGTGATGCTCAGTGAGAATACAGTGCGATCATTGCCAGGCTGTTTTCAACGTGCCTGATGAAAAGATGCCCAGGGGCAAGCAATTCAAGGCGACCTGCAGCAAATGCAGACGTACCATTATAGTAGAGCCGCAGGGGGCCTCCGGAGGCAAGGGTGCTACAATTGGCGTCGACGTCTCTCTTTCAGAGGTTGCTGATGCGCCTACGGCGATTGAGGCTGATCTCGATACGGCCAGCGCCTATGACTCTCCTCTAGAGGTTCTCGAGGAAGGTGCCATGAGCGCTCTTGTCTGTGTGGATGAACCCGAGCGGCTCAAGGCTGTGAGGGAAGCGCTTGAAGACTTGAACTACTACAGCAGTGTAGCTTCCTCAGTAAAAGAGGCACTCAGTAAGCTCCGTTATAATCAATACGATCTGGTGATGCTGGATGAGGAATTCTGTGGGGAGAGTGCTGACAACAACACCATTCTGCGCTATCTGCAGCCCATGCCCATGTCCACTCGCAGGAACATCTTTTTGATGCTGATTAGTAACCAAATCAGAACTTTAGACAACCTGATGGCATTTGCCAAGAGTGTCAACGCCGTGATCAATGTCAGCGATACTGAGAAAGTGAAACTCGTACTTGAACGTGCTATGGCCGACCACCGGCGTTTTTATAAAGTGTATAGGGATCTAGTCCAGGTGATTGGCCTCCACTAATTCTGCTGGGTGGAGTGCCAACCTCTCTCCGCGGTCTCCCGACGAAGCTTGGTGAAATATCCGGGCTAGCTCAAAACAAACCAGCTGGCTACATGTTCTTTCCCTGATTTTCTTGACACTGATTTGGCGAGAGCTTATAAGTAAACGTGCAAGCCCGCATATTTCATGAATGGTCTACTGCGACAGCGGATATGATCCTCCCTCCGGGCGTCCTCGGACCTCAAACCCTACGACGTACTGATCAAGTACGCCTCGGATCCGAGTTCCTGCGATTGCCCGGTTGCAAGCGCATCTCCACTGTCTCGTGACGTCAATTCATGAAATATGCGGGCTACAAGGGGACGTAGCTCAGTTGGGAGAGCGCAGCGTTCGCAACGCTGAGGTCGTGGGTTCGAATCCCATCGTCTCCACCAATGAGTGGTAACCGCGGCCGTGACCGCGGTTTTTCTTATCTTCATCGGGGCCACCAAACAGGGATAACTATTTTTCATGGAGGGTTGCAATGAGGCAAACGGCAATAGCTATGTTGGCTCTCGTTGTTTTATTGAGCATGGCCAGTTTTCCCGCAAAGGTCTCTGGTGCTACTGATGAGTATGAGTCGCTGGAGTTTTTTCTGGATCAAGCCCTGAAGCGCGTAAAAGATCCCGAGAAACGAGCCGAGATTCTCAATCTTTACCTGATAAAGGCCCTGGGATTGGTATATCAACAGAATCAAGAACTCATCCGCCTTCAGCGCCAGCTTCTGGATGCTACCCAAGAGCTCCGGGATATCAAGAAAAAAGAGATAAGGGAGATGGAGATACAAATCCAGAAGAATCAGTGAGAAGCGTGTAGATTGCGAATTGCGGATTGCGGATTTCGGATTTAAAAAAAGAAGAAGACAGAGATTCTCCTGTGGGAGCGGCTTTCAGCCGCGATTTGAACAACTACTACGACTTGAACGGTTTGAACGACTCGATTGACTTGAGCGGTTGAAGCAAGTGACTAATTCTTGATCCTTTTCTTATAGCGCTCAATATTGACAGATCTTGATATTTCCCCTATAGTTCGCAGCCACAATGTACGTTTGAACGTGGATCTGGTTACCTTTGACATTACGGGAGGAGATGGGGTGCCAAGAACAGCAAACATAACTCGGAAAACCAAAGAGACCAAGATCAACATGAAGCTTGCTCTTGATGGTAGTGGTGAATGTAGGATTAAGACCTCCGTAGGTTTTCTTGACCATATGCTCACCTTACTGGCATCCCATGGTCGTTTCGATCTGGAACTGCAGGCCGAGGGTGATCTTTGGGTGGATCAACACCATACGGTGGAAGACATAGGTATTTGTTTGGGACAGGCTTTCGCCAAGGCTCTGGGCAAGAGAGAGTCTATTAGGCGATACGGCCAGCAATTGATTCCCATGGATGAGGCCTTGGCGTCGGTGGCAGTTGATCTATCCAATAGGCCATACTTGGTTTACAACGTGCCCCAGCTGAGCGAAAGGGTAGGGGAGTTCGAGACCCAGCTCATTCAAGAGTTCTTTCGGGCTTTCACCCTGCACGCTGGAGTCACCTTGCATATCAATGTCTCTTATGGGGACAACAGCCACCACATCATCGAGGCCATTTTCAAGTCGTGGGCTCGAGCCCTGAGATACGCATGTGAGATAGAGCCTGGTCTTGATAGCGTACCCTCTACTAAGGGAGTCCTATAAAAAGACTGGGCACAAGGTGCAGGCAAAAGGCGCAATGACTCTAAGTTACCCTGAACCTTACGCCTCGATTCTACAACCTTCGCTTGACAATTCTGTCAAGATAGAGTTAAAAGTAAAGGCTCCAAAATTTGACGCGGGGTGGAGCAGTTTGGTAGCTCGTCGGGCTCATAACCCGAAGGTCCCAGGTTCGAATCCTGGCCCCGCTACCAGGTTAGATGAAAGGGACTTGTGGTAAACCACAAGTCCCTTTTTCAATGGGCTCAAAGCATTTTTTCCTTGCCATAACTCACTTCAGTTTTGTAACTTGAAAGCAGCACGATTCTCCCGCGAGCAACATTTCCGACTTGGCCGACAGCCCAGATTCTTTCAGATCAGTTCTCAACCTGCACATATTCGTTGCGTTCCTTTACGAAGTTTATTGAATTCCAAAAAACCTGGTCCTCCCCTGCACAGCGGGATCTTCGAAGGGCCCGGATTCTTCACTTTCTCTGATTAAGATTCTTGCCCATTACCGCAATACAACAGTGGGAGAGATAGCAATGGCCGAAAAAGAGCATGTAGAAAAACTAAAACAAGGAGTGGATTCTTGGAACAGCTGGCGGCTGGAAAATTCAGATATAGTGCCAGATCTCAGCGACACCAACCTCCAGGGAAAAGATCTGCGCGAGGTGAACCTTCGGCGAGCCAACCTTAGCGGGGCAGACCTTCGTGAGACCAGCCTGCGCTGGGGTTACCTGAGCGAGGCTAATCTCAGCGCCGCAAACCTGAGATGGGCGGATCTGCGCGAAACGTTGCTCGACAGGGCGAACCTTCGCGATGCCATTCTCCACGGAGCGCAACTCGTTGGGGCAAATCTGAACGAGGCTGATCTCCGCGGGGTGTTCCTTCGTGAAGCTATCCTTCGAGACGCAATTCTTTGTAGGGCTGACCTGCGCTGGGCCAACTTACGCGAGGTGGACATACGCTGGGCTGATCTCAGTGGAACCGACCGGAGAGGAGGCGGGGCGAATCTTCGTCGAGCCAACCTGCGCGGGTCTGATATGCGCGGCACGAATCTGCGCTGGGCTGATCTCAGTTGGGCCTTGCTTGACGGAGCCAAGCTGATAGGGGCGGATCTTGTAGGCACAAACCTGAGCAGGGCCTTTCTGGAAGGAGCCAATTTAATTGGAGCGGATTTTGCCGGGGCGGATCTCAGTGGTGCGTTCCTGGATAAGGCAAGTCTTATGGGAGCCAACCTTAGCGAGGCAAACCTAGAGGGAGCTTTCCTGCGTTGGGCTAACCTTCGGAGGGTAAAAAATTTATCGGTCAAACAACTTTCCAAAGCAGCAACTTTGCATGGTGCTGAGCTGGACGAAGAGCTCAGGAAAAAAGTAGAAGCGGCTGTCTAACCTGGATGTTTCACAAATTGCGGCGGAAGATAGAAGGTTGAAGTATCAAGAGGCGTATGAGTCCCTGGTCGATTTTGTTTTTGAAATCAATAACAGAACTGATTTGGATAAAGTGCGAAAAGGTCAGATGATCCACGATCGGGCTTGCGAACTAAAGCTGTAACCTTGATTTCGGTCGTATTTGGAGCGGGATTCAGCCTGTTTTGTATTTTGAATATCGAAACTGGGGACCCGCCCGCAGGGTGGGGAGTCCGAAGGACAATATCGAACAAGGAATTTCGAAC
>Ga0210119_1000133_pt1 | contig 16539 bp, 15 predicted proteins | sample China_Bullhead_C_2_FD_184859 | JGI IMG/M metagenome (GOLD analysis project Ga0210119, IMG submission 184859) | Wetland microbial communities from San Francisco Bay, California, USA, that impact long-term carbon sequestration -... | ecosystem: Environmental > Aquatic > Marine > Wetlands ... | reverse complement strand
CTGATGGTATCGGTCAGCTCAAACCGTGCGACAAGTCTGTCGTCTATCGTAAAGAAGAAGAGGGCATTGTGTGAATCTGTATCAACATCGAGCTTTGAAGCTCTCATCAGTTGTGCATTTCCTCCAAGAAGAGATTGGTTTTTATATTTGGCTTTTATTCCTTTAGCTTCGATACTTGTGATCTCTTCAAGTATGAGCGGTTCTAACTTCTCATGTGTTTCTTTAAGATATGCTTTGATCCCTTTAGAGATAGGGTGGTTGGACGTACTGACAAGCGAATAGAGCAGTGAGGGATCAAAAGTTTCAAGATAGTCTGCTTTCACTACAGAAGGTTTTCCCTCAGTGATCGTACCGGTTTTGTCCAAAGCAAGGATGTCACTTTTCGCCATCGTTTCCAGAAAAGAAGCCTCTTTAAAAAGAATACCACGTTTCGCTGCAACACTGATACCCACAAGGGTTGCCATAGGTGTAGCCAATCCTAATGCACAGGGACAAGCGATAACGATCACGGAGATTCCTACGATGAGTGCCTGTTCAAAGCTTTCAGCCCAAAAGTACCAACCTGCAAAAGTAAGCAAGGCAATGATGAGAATGACCGTTGAAAAGTATCCAGAAACCGTATTTGCCAATTGCTCTATACGAGGTTTTTTAGTGATGGATTCTTCAAGAAGGTTGACGATGGAGGTCAACATAGAGTTTGAAGCATCTTTGGTTGCACTGTAGTGTACAACGGAGTCTAAACAGAGGGAACCACTTAAAATAGTGTCATGTTTCTTTTTATAGACAGGTTCATTCTCCCCTGTGAGAGAGCTCTCATCAAAAGAGCCTTGTCCCCAGGTGACTTTACCATCAATCACGACTTTTTCACCGGGTTTAAGTTCGATGATGTCTCCTACGATGATGTTTTCAATGCTCACTAAGGACTTTACACCATCTTTCAGCGTGGTCACTTCGGTCGGTGTACTTCCCATAAGACTGTCCAAGGTATCAACGGCATGTTTTTTACTCAGTACTTCAAGGTATTTTCCTACCAGTACAAAAGTGATGATCATCACCACTGAGTCAAAGTAGACTTCTCCGCTTTGAGTGATCATGGCGTAGATGGAGTAGATATAAGCCGAAAGTGCTCCCGAAGCAACAAGGGTATCCATATTGACGATGTTGTTTTTATAACCATAGTAGGCACCTCTGAAAAAGATCCATCCAGAGTAAAAAAGTACAGGTGTAGCCAATACGAATTCAGCCACATTGAGAATGTCTTTAAAAGATTGCTGTATGCCTCCAAAATATCCGGCATAGTGTGCAACAGCCAACCACATAATGTTCATAGACCCAAACACAGCCACCAAAATACGGGAATAATAGGTTTTGCGTGTACTGATGGCACGTTCTTCTTGAAGCTTCGGATCATAGGGGTAGGCATTATAGCCGATGGAACGAATCGTTTCTATAATTTTGGAGAGTTTGATGACCTCGGGATCCCAGATAACCTTGGCTTTGTTGTTGGTATAGTTGATACTGGTTTCTATGACCCCATCCGTTTTATGCAGTACCTTTTCGTTGAGCCATACACAGGCAGAACAGTGGATACCTTCGATGATGAGGTTGATTTCACATAGCCCATCCTCATGGGTAGTGATGTATTTGTTTTTAAATCCTTCCAGGTCAAACTTTTCCAGATCTTCATTGCTTTGTATGGCAGGTTGAAGTTTGGTATCGCCTAACTTGTCATAAAAGGTATCCAGCCCTTCGGAGTTTAAGAGATGATAGACACCCTGGCAGCCTTTACAGCAGAAAAAAAGTTGTGTCTCATTCTGCTGTTCAGCGATCATCACTTCCTCAGGGAAAGTGAGATTACAGTGGGTACATGCTATGTCTGCCAATGATAGTTCCTTGATTGATGGTAATATGCAGTTCTTTGTCCACATTACGAGAAGTATATATTTTATCTAAATATGGGTAAAATCTTCTATGGAAAATGCACTTTTATTTACGATCATCCTTCTTTTTGCAGAACTTTTTGAGGCAACTATTCAGCGTGCCCCAACGCTTTTGGGTGTTTTGAAAAAACTCTATGCCTATTATCAGAAAAGTATCTTTCTGTTTTTTCTCATCCAGCCCGGGTTTTATTTTATCCTGTTTATCGTACTGCTTACCGGGGTATTGAACGTGACTATGATCTTTCTTTTAGCGATTAAAATTTTTGATATATTTTATAAAATAGAACTGATCAAAAAAGTGTTTATCGAGCGTGAAGTCTCTCCGGAGATAGCACAAATGTTGGAATGGAAAATGCCTTCAATGTTTTTTTTGATGGGAGCAGCCTTGTATCCTCCGTTATTGTTTTATGCCCTCACATAAATCAATGTGACCCGTCACAGACGAGATGCTTACAAGCAACTAAATTGCAGTGCATGCGAGGCACTAAATGCCGAGTCGCAATCTGGCATAGTGCCACTGTAGTTTGTCAAGCTTTGCGCAAGAGGCATCCTTTAATTATAATTTCAGCCAAAAAGGATTATAATGCTATTACTACACGTAGCATATCGTATGGCTAACGTACAATCTCCATAATGCATATTCAAAACAAGAGGAAATATGAGCGATAATAAAAAATCTTCTAACGGCAATGCTGCCAGCAGGAAAAACAGAACACACGTACCAGTAGATGGCTACAAAATAGAAAATCTTCAACAACTCCCCCTGACAGAACTTGTAACCATAGCAAAAGAAGTAAAAGTTGAAAACCCAAATGAATTTCAAAGAAAAGATCTTATTTTTGAAATCCTTAAATCACAAGTGAGCCAGGGAGGATTTATCCTCTATACGGGTATTCTTGAAGTGATGAATGATGGTTTTGGTTTTTTACGTTCTATAGATGGAAACTTTGCCAACTCGAGTAATGATACCTATGTAAGCGGTACACAGATCAAACGATTTGCACTGAGAAATGGTGATATCGTTACAGGCCAGGTACGCTCACCTAAAGATCAAGAGAAGTATTATGCACTTCTTAAAATTGAAGCGATCAATTATTTAGCTCCAGAGAAGTCAAAACAGAGACCTCTTTTTGAAAACCTTACACCATTGTATGCAAGTGAACAGCTCAAACTTGAGTATAACCCAATGAAAATGACAGGACGTGTACTGGATCTTTTTACCCCTATAGGAAAAGGACAAAGAGCACTGATCGTTGCTCCGCCAAGAACAGGTAAAACAGAATTGCTTAAAGAACTTGCTCATGGTGTTACGTATAATAATCCCGATGCTTCACTTATGGTACTCCTTGTAGATGAGAGACCTGAAGAAGTCACAGATATGCAACGTTCAGTGAAAGGTGAAGTGTATGCTTCAACCTTTGACCTTCCTGCACAAAACCACGTAAGAACAGCCGAAATGGTGATAGAAAAAGCCAAAAGACGTGTAGAGATGGGTAAAGATGTCATCATTTTACTTGACTCTATCACAAGACTTGCACGTGCTTACAACACCGTAACACCAAGTTCAGGTAAAGTACTTTCTGGTGGGGTAGATGCCAATGCACTGCATAAACCAAAACGTTTCTTCGGTGCAGCCAGAAACATAGAAGAGGGTGGTTCTTTGACCATCATTGCTACAGCACTGATAGATACGGGTAGCCGTATGGATGAAGTGATCTTTGAAGAGTTTAAAGGTACAGGTAACTCTGAAGTGGTTCTCAGCCGTCACGTCTCTGAAAGACGTATCTATCCTGCGATCGATGTAACGAAATCGGGAACAAGAAAAGAAGAATTGATGATGGAGCCTGAAACCCTTCAAAAAGTTTGGGCATTGAGAAATGCAATGCAAAACATGGAAGAGGTAGAAGGTCTGAAGTTCCTCTTCTCTAAAATGATGAAAACCAAAACCAATGAAGAGTTTCTTTCTATGATGAACGAAGGTGCGTAGGTAACTGCAATGAAAATATTTATATTTTCATCTGAGCCGATAGGTAAAGCTTCTACGAGAAATCATTTAGTGATTTCCATGTATCAGTCTGTTGGACTAGAAGTGAAAGGAATGATATAATGCGCATAGGTGTTTTTGATTCTGGTTTGGGTGGCTTGACCGTTGTTCAGGCCATGACCCAAGTGATCAAAGGTGCTCAGATCTTCTATGTGGCAGACACTAAAAACGCGCCTTATGGTGAGAAAACCCCTGAACAAATTCTACAATACTCACTGAATATCACCAAATATCTTATCAATACCCACCAGATAGATGCATTGATATTGGCATGCAATACGGCTACTTCTTATGCAATCAGACATCTGCGTGAAATATATCCCTCTCTGATCATAATAGGAACAGAGCCTGGTATCAAACCGGCTATTGAACAGACCAAGACTGGTAAAATAGGGGTTCTTGCTACACCTGCAACACTTCAAGGAGATAAGTATAAGCAACTTACACAGGCACTCTCCTCGCAAAAACGTGTTGACATTTTTGAGCAGGCTTGCCACGGACTGGTTCAGCAGATTGAAAAAGGTGAGATTGAAAGTGCAGAGACAATCAGTTTACTTGAAAAATGGCTTGCACCGATGCGTGAGAATAATGTAGATACGATCGTACTGGGATGTACACATTACCCTCTTGTGGGTCAAAATATAGAAAAGATCATGGATTGTAATGTGCGTCTGATACATACGGGTGAAGCCATATCCAAACATTTACTCACATTAGGTACCCAAAAAGGACATCTCAATGAGGGAGACTTACAGGTGCATATCCATACCACAGGTGAGATTCATATACATGTTGTTGAGAGTCTTATTGGTCCCTATGAAAATATATATTTCATAGACGTTGAAAATAATTAAAAACTGTTATGTCATTTTTCTAAGTTGTACTTAATTGTACATTAGATAAAGTTATTTTCACTTATATTTTTATAAAAATATAAAAAACACCTACTATAAACTTATCTATGTTAGAATACATACATACGGTTTGACTGTATGTAAAAAGCCTAATTTGTTGTGAAGCAGGTGTAGAAAGTTATGGGACTCATAAATTTCATATTTGAGTTTTCCAGACTACCAATTTGAGGATAAAAGATGAAAAATTTGTTAGAAAGCTTTGCAATATTGCTTGTTGGACTTTTGTCTATAGGTGTCGTATATTTAATTGTACAGTACAATACGATCGATGATGAAAATTTCGTAGACCCGTTAGATAAGACTGCATACGAAATGCCGACTGATGCAGAATTAGAAGAAGATGATGACCTTGATGATGAAGATGATATCGAAGCGGATGAGGATCTTGATCTAGAGGATGAAAAGTAGATGAAGTGAAAGTAGGGCTTACTTTACAGTAGTCCTACCGCTTCTCTCACTTTACACATTTTAGTATTTGCGATGGCTTTGGCTTTCTTAGCGCCTTGAGCCAAAATATCATTGACTTCATCCATATGGCTGAGGTAATACTCTCGTTTTTCCCTAGCTTCACCCAATTCTTCCCAGATCAACTCTTTAAGATATTTTTTGAAGTGACCATACCCCTCTTTACCACTTTTATAACGTGCCTGCAGTTCGAGTTTTTGCTCCTCATTTAAAAAGAGTGATGCCAATGCATAGATATTGTCTCCCTCATATTCCAATGGTTCACCTAATGGAGTGGAGGATGAGATGATCTTGTTACATCTTTTTTGCAGAGGTTTTTCATCCATGAAAAGATCAATGGCATTACCATAACTCTTACTCATCTTTTGTCCATCTATGCCAGGGATCGTAGCAACATCTTCTTGTACAAGGTGCTCTGGAAGTGTAAATATCTCTCCATACTCATTGTTGAATTTTATCGCGATGTCTCTTGTCATTTCAACGTGTTGGATCTGGTCTTTTCCCACAGGTACCTTTTCGGTGTCTAACATCAGTATGTCTGCAGCCATCAGTACAGGATAAGAGAAGAGTGCATGGTTGGCAGCAATGCCTTTAGCGACTTTGTCTTTGTAGGAATGCGCACGTTCAAGTAGTCCCATAGGCGTAAACTTAGAGAGTATCCAGTAAAGTTCAAGTACTTCAGGCATGTCACTCTGTACCCAAAATGTTGTTTTCTCCGGGTCAATTCCGATGGAAAGATAGTCAACAGCAGCATCGATAGTGTGTTGTTTAAGTGTGGCTGCATCTTTTGAAGTGGTCAATGAGTGATAGTTGGCGATAAATGTAAAAAGTTCATGCTCCTCTTGAAGCTCAACCATAGGTTTCATAGCTCCAAAATAGTTCCCTATATGAAGTTTTCCTGAAGCTTGTATTCCGGTAAGTACACGCATATTGTATCCTAAAATAATTTTAGGAGATTATAGCGAAGTGTTAGTAAAAAAAACTATTGAACACTCTGAATAACCTAGGCTATTCAGGGTGTTTATTCATCGTCATCGAACCGTTCACCGCGTTTACGTGCAACGATGTCTAAAGGTACACCTTCAAAGTCAAACTTGCTTCGAAGGAAATTCGCCAGGTAACGTTTGTAGGAGAAGTGTATAAATTCAGGTCTATTGCTTATGAGAGCGATTTTTGGCGGTTTTGTCTCATACTGTGTTGCAAACTTGATATTCACTACTGCACCATTGTGTGTTGGTACATGGTGTCTTCTTATAGCTTCACGTATGGTATCGTTGAGTTCAGAAGTAGGGATACGCTGGGTGTATCGCTTATAGATCTCTGTGACTTGATCAAGTATCTTGTTGACACGCAAGCCTGTTTTTGCCGAAATGGTAATAAGCGGTGCATAGTGCAGGAACTTCATTTCATCTCGTATCTCTTCAACCACTTCCTCATAGGTTTTGTCTCCATGTATGTCCCATTTATTGACAACGATAAGACAAGCCAATTTGTATTTCTCTATGAGCCCTGCAACCCTCTCATCAAGCTCTGTCACACCTGCGGTTGCATCGATCATAAGCAGAACCAGGTTTGCTTTTTCCAGCATTTCTGTGGTACGTGTCAGTGCATACTTCTCAATACCTACAATTTTACTTCTTCTTCTTATCCCTGCCGTGTCAACGAAAGTGATCTTGTAGTCATTGTATTCTATCATCTCATCAATGGGGTCGATCGTGGTTCCTGCAACATCTGAAACGACTGAACGCTCTTCACCCAACAGTGCATTAAGGAGTGAACTTTTCCCCGTGTTTACACGACCGATGATAGCCACTTTGATCTCGTTGTCTATCTCTTCTTCTTTGACACTGTTGATATCTCGGACGATCTCATCAAAAGGATCTACTTCCGTATCTTCGGTCAATTCAAGTCCTTCAGGTTCTTCTTCACGAGGGGGTATAAGTGCTTCAAGCCATGCATAGAAGTCATTAAAATAACGGTTATGACTGACTGACATAGGAAAAGTTGCATCTGCACCAAACTCTAAAAATTCCCAATAACGTTCTTCTTCTTTGTCATTGTCAATCTTGTTGACAACAAGAGCAAGCGGTTTATCCATGGCCTGAAGTTTGTAAAAGAGTTCTCTATCTTCTTCAGATGGCAGTGTTTTTCCATCTACCATGTAGATGATAATATCTGCCATTTCAGCAGCTCGCAGTGAAAATTCGGCTACTTTAGAGAAAAGTTCAGTCGAGTAGTCTATTCCTCCTGTATCTATCACTTCAAAGTCACGGTTTTCTGAAATAGTCACGATACGTTTTTTGATATCTCTTGTCGTTCCTGAGATATCAGCAGTGATGGCATCTCTTTGTCTTGCCAAACGGTTGAAGAGTGAACTCTTTCCTACATTCGGACGTCCTAGTATCGCTACTTTTTTAAGTTCTTGCATAAATAGTATTCTTTCTTAATAATTATCGTAATTATAACATATTTTTATCAGGCATCTGTTCCACATAAATAGACTGTGAAGGAAAGGCAAAACCTGAACCGTTGTCTTCAACAATTTTCATGATTTTCAGATGGATGTCTTCACGAATATTTAAGTAGCGTTCCCAGTTGGAAGTGTTGGTAAAAGCATAGATAAAAATATTGAGTGAAGAGTCTCCAAAAGATTCAAAATTGACCAGTAAAGTCTCTTTTTGAGAGATTTTCTCATGGGTATGCAACATCTCTCTTATCTCTTTAACTATAGCAATCATCTGATCCCTGCTGGTATTGTATGTCAGTCCTATCTGCATTTTGATTCTACGGACACCTCTGCGAGAAAAATTCTCTATAGGAGAATTAGAGACGATTTGGTTAGGGACCGTGATGAGTGATTTTTCAAATGAGCGTATTTTAGTCGTACGCATACCTATGTCTTCCACTGTACCTTCTACGCCTCCTACTTTGATCCATTCGCCGATGCGAATAGATTTATCTGCAAGTAAGGCAAAAGAGCCAAACATATTTGAGGCGGTATCTTTGGCAGCGAGGGCAAAAGCAAGACCTCCAAGTCCGAGAGAAGCAACAAGAGCTGTGACATTTATGCCCCATACCTGGAGCATGGCACCGAGTCCCAAAGCAGCTACAAGGAATTTGACTATTTTAAGTATGAAATTACCCATCTCTTCGGCAAGATCCGGATTAAATTTTTCTGTAGCATGATGGAACACACTACGTAAAGACTCCAGAACAGAAGTAATTGCCCAAAAGATCGTGTAGATAACCAGTGTATTGAGAATGTTTTTGATCCATTCGGTCTCTTTGAAAATAAGTACGAAAAAGAGATGTGCACCTATCAGTATAAAAGCAAAACTCACAGGTCCTTTCAGTGCGGATATAACCTTATCATCATGGTATGTATCTGTCACTTTGGAGACTTTTTGCAGGGTACCCATCACAATAAGCGTGAAAAGTTTTCGAAAAAGTAAAAAGAGTAAGAAGACCACTATGGCAGCAAAGAGGTTTGCTAAGGGGATATCTAAAAAGGTATTTGCCAAAATAGGGTATTTCTCGTAGATGGGTATAAGTAGTGACTGTACGGTACCCTCGAGATTCATCGAGAGATCATCTATCACATTTAATTCAATTGTTTCATTCAGGTCACTTATATTCACTTCACTTGTTTGCATTTTTATGTTATCCTTCACTTTTCCTACACGTAATTATAGTAAAAATTGATATAAGTTGAGATAGAAAAGGATCGATGTGTTAAGAAGAATTTTTAGAATGAGCGGTTTATTTTTACTTTTAGGAAGTTTTGTGTCAGCTAAAATGACACAATTGGACTATACAGCAACCTTTGGGATATTTGGTACCGTAGGAACCATTGAAAACAGACTGACACAAAATGCCAAAACCTATGAGATCGATACAAAAGTCACATTGGCGGGATTGGCTAAAGTACTTATGGGTGGACAAACGGAACATTATGTTTCTAAGGGACATATAAACAATGGACTCATGGTCAGTGATTTTTACCAGATGACAAGTAAGAAGAGAGATAAAAGAGTCATTAAAGAGTATCATATAGATCACAAAAAGAAGTATGTCACAAAAAGAGTCAGAAAATGGCGGAAAGAAAAATTGGTAGAAGACCGTACTGAAAAACTTAAATTTTATGCCAAAGATGATCTGTTGACACTTTATTTTAACCTAGGCAATGCTGTGAAGCAGAAAGCAAAAGGCAGAACATACCTGTTTAAATCAGTGGGACTTGAAAAACAAAATGGTGAAGTTCAGATCACTGTACCTGATGATGTGCAGGTGGCAGATTACAAAAAAGATCTAGGTCAGGATGCAAAGATATATGCGAAGGCGTTCATCCATCAAAAAAATTTCAGAAAGAAAAAAGGCGATATCTTACTGGCTATTGCAGAAGACGGCTTTATCCATAAATCGGTGATCAAAGATATACTTTTTTATGGGGATGCAAAGCTGACAAGGATCAAATAGCACTAGCGTGTAAAATAAAGTCGATCACTTTTTGATCTGACATTTCGCAAGGTTTCAACATTCCACCTTTCATCGTGGAATAGTAGTTTCCGCTGACAATGTTATTCCCGCCTAACTCTTCTGCATAAATTTTGAGAAGTTTGCCGTCCAACAATGTCTCTTTTCTTAGCAAATATCGTTTGCCTTGGTAGCGTACATCATTGGCCCCATTGGGAAGGGCTAAGAGGTTTGTATAAAATTCTGTATGGTTCATAAATGTATTATGCTACACTTTCACAAAATTAGCAAATGCCGTTTTGCCTAGGCAAAAACTTCTTTAGAAAAACGAGGATAAATGATTGAAGAAAATGATTAAAAATATGGATAGAGGTATCCTTTTGATGTTATTGGCTTCACTGAGCTTCGCACTTATGGGTGGTTTTGCCAAGGTTGTGAGTCAGGTCTTGCCTCCAGTTGAAGTGACATTTTTTAGAAATATCTTTGGTGTAGTTCTTGTCGGACTGGCTATTTATAGAGTGCCGTTGAAACAAACAGGCGGAAAGTTCTTCTTACTTATTTTCCGGGGCTCTATGGGATTTGCAGCGCTTTTGGCGTATTTTTATATCATGGCATATATCCCCCTGGGTGAAGCAGTGACCTATAACAAAACATCACCGATATTTGTGGCTATATTTGCCTATCTGTTTTTAAATGAAAAATTACACAAGAGTGCTTTATTGGCTATCATCATAGGATTTATAGGGATTGTTCTGGTGGCACAGCCTCAGGGGGGAAGCTTTGATAAATATGACATTCTGGGTATTTTTTCAGGTATAGGTGCAGCACTGGCGTATACTTCCATACGGGAACTTAGAAAGTACTATGATACACGTGCCATAGTCATGTCATTTATGGGTGTAGGAACTGCAGCCCCACTGGTATTAATGCTGATCACTCCGTATGTAAATGTCTCAGAAGAATTTGACTGGATGTTTGCAGAATTTGTCATGCCAGAGGGTATAGAGTGGGTCTACGTGACGGCAGTCGGTATCTTCGCAACGATCTCTCAGCTTTTGATGACCAAAGCGTATGAACTGACAAAGGCAGGTATTGTTGGTACCATTAGTTACAGTAATATTGTCTTCGCAGTAGTGATAGGGATCATGTTGGGAGACCCCATTCCTGATATTTGGACAGTTTTGGGTATAATCTTGGTAATATTATCAGGGCTTCTCGTAGCTCTGCCAAAAGGATTAAAATGATTTTAATTGCTGGACCTTGTGTTCTGGAAAGTCGTGACACTGTTATGCGTATCGCAGAATCTTTAGGCAAGTACCATGATGACTGTACTAAAGATTTTTATTTTAAAGCAAGTTTTGACAAAGCCAACCGTACAAGCCTCGACTCTTTTAGAGGTCCGGGACTGGATGAAGGACTTAAAATGCTTCAAGAGGTCAAAGACCAATTTGGCTATAAGATCTTAACCGATGTCCATGACTACACACAACCAGCAGCAGCAGCTGAAGTAGCAGATGTACTTCAAATTCCTGCATTTTTATGTCGTCAGACAGATCTACTTGTTGCTGCTGCAAAAACATCTGCGGTAGTGAACATTAAAAAAGGACAGTTCTTGGCACCTGCGGCGATGGAACACTCTGTAGGAAAAGTACTGAAAACCAGAGGCTTTGATGGTGAGGTCAGTTATGAAAATGCCAAGAAATATAATGTATGGCTTACTGAGAGAGGTACAACATTTGGATACGGAAACCTTGTCGTAGACATGCGTGGTCTTAAAACGATGCGTGAGTTTGCCCCAGTGATATTTGATGCAACACACTCTGTGCAGATGCCAGCCTCTGGCGGAGCAAGTTCAGGTGGAGATTCTTCATTTGTACCTTACCTTTCACGTGCAGCGGCAGCAGTAGGCGTAGATGGTTTCTTTTTTGAAACACACTTTGATCCGAGCATTGCTTTAAGCGATGGACCAAATATGATAGAGTTAAGCAAGTTGGATGCATTGATCCAGCAGATCGATGAGATCAGAACGATCGTCGAATAAACAAAAAATTAAATACTAAAATTAAAGGAATAACATGAAAATTGTAGAAGGCCAGTTATCAGTAGATAAGAGCAAAAAAGTAGCGATCATCAATGCAAGATTTAACCACTTTATTACAGATAGACTGGTAGAAGGGGCAAAGGATGCTTATGCAAGACATGGCGGAAATGCAGATGACCTGGATCTTATCTTGGTACCGGGTGCATTTGAAGTACCATTCGCATTGGACAAAGCATTGGCTTCTGGCAAATATGACGCAGTATGTTGTTTAGGTGCAGTGATCCGTGGTGCAACACCTCACTTTGACTATGTATCCGCAGAAGCAACAAAAGGTGTGGCATCTGTAACACTGAAACATGGTAAACCAACAACATTCGGGGTACTCACAGTTGACAGCATTGAACAGGCTATAGAGAGAGCAGGTACCAAAGCAGGAAACAAAGGTGCCGAAGCGATGGTAGGCCTTATCGAACTCATCAACCTTTACAGTGAGCTTGACTAATGGCTACTAGACATCAGGCACGTACTGCTGTAGTGGGGCTACTTTATGCGTATGACTTAGGAAATGAGAACATAAGTAAGTTCTCGGATGAAATTTTGGAAGAGGGTAAGATACGAAATAAACAAAAAGCATTTTCAGATACACTTTTCCAGGGCACTATAGAAAACCTTGAAATGTTGGATGCTAAAATTAAAGAACATTTGAAAGATTGGGATTATGAGGGCATAGGCAAAGTAGAAAAAGCGATCATGAGACTGGGAGCCTATGAGATCCTTGTCGCAAAAACAGATAAAGCCATTATTATCAATGAAGCAGTTGAACTGGCAAAAGAACTTGCAGATGAGAAGTCACCACAGTTCATTAACGGTGTTTTAGATGCATTGGATAAAGAGAAATAGAATATGACGACCCCTATGACAAAACGTATGAGCATTGATGAAGCCATAGAGCTTATTGAAAAAGCTGACCTGAAAACCCTTGGAAAGATGGCACTTGCACGTAAGAAAGAGATGCATCCCAAAGGTGTCACTACATTTGTTGTGGACAGAAACATCAACTATACGAACATTTGTTGGGTGGATTGTAAGTTTTGTGCTTTTTATACGCATGAGAAAAAAGAAGATGCATATATTCTTACTTTTGATGAAATAGACCAAAAGATAGATGAACTTTTGGCCATTGGTGGAACACAGATACTCTTTCAAGGGGGAGTACACCCTAAACTGCAGATAGAATGGTATGAAGATCTTGTTGAACATATCTCAAAGAAATACCCTCAAGTCACCATACACGGTTTTTCATCCATCGAGATAGATTACATTGCCAACCGTTCAAAGATAAGCATCTCCGAAGTCTTACGCAGATTGAAAGCAAAGGGACTCAGTTCTATTCCTGGTGCAGGTGCGGAGATACTTTCAGACAGGGTACGTGACATCATAGCCCCTAAAAAACATGATAAAGACCAATGGCTGGAAGTGCATCGTCAAGCGCATAAACTTGGGATCAAGTCAACTGCTACGATGATGTATGGTACGGTGGAGACAACCCGTGAGATAGTAGAACATTGGGATTATGTACGTCAGCTTCAGGATGAAACCGGAGGGTTTAGAGCATTTATCATGTGGTCATACCAAAGTGACCATACACAGCTTAAAAGAGAGTTACCAACGATTACTAAGACCTCTTCAAATCTCTATCTTCGTTATTTGGCTGTAGCCAGACTCTTTTTGGACAATGTACCAAACATCCAGAGTTCATGGGTGACACAGGGCTCTTACATAGGACAAATGGCACTTCTTTTTGGAGCGAATGATCTGGGTTCAACGATGATGGAAGAAAACGTAGTTTCAGCAGCAGGAGCTAAAAATGAGATGAATCAAGAAGAGATGATCAAGCTCATTAGAGATGTGGGGGAGAACCCTGCAAAACGCAATACTGCGTATGAGATATTAGAACGATTCTATTAATAGGACGTTTTTTAGGCAAAGCCCAAAAAACTACGTTGTCACTGAGACAACTTCAGCAGTTGGCTCATACGACTAGTCGTATTAGCATCCACTTCGGAATAAATAAAAACCCAAAGGTTTTATATGAAGAACATTATTTTATTATTGATAGCAGTACAAGGAGTATTGATGGCAGCATTCGTTCAAGAGATAGAGGTTAAAGGGAGTAAAGTACCCGTTGTATTTGAGCAAGAGAAGTATCTGCCTATCGTATCCATACAACTGGTTTTTAAAAATGCAGGACATTTGAGTAATACCAAAGATGGTTTGGCCGATATGTCTGCAAGGCTGATGAATGAAGGTACCTTTAAAGAGGGAAGTATGGGATTCGCTACAAAACTTGATGCACATGCAGTAGAGATCGGTGCACATGTAGGACGTGAGAGTTTTGTGATAGAGGTTTCTTCCTTAAAAAGTGAATTTCCTTATGCGGTAGAGCGTCTGGAAGAACTTTTAAAAGATCCAAATTATACTCAAGAGGCTCTGGCTCAAATTAAACATCAAAAGATAGGTTGGCTGACACAAAAGAAGAGTGACTTTGATTATATAGCAGGGTCTTCTTTGAGAGCGACACTTTTTAAAGGGAGTGTTTTGGCCAGACCGTATGATGGTACGATTGAGAGTATAAAAAGTATCTCACTGGAAGATATTCAAACATTTATCTCTACACACTTAGGGTATAACAATGCTATAGGTGTTGTGGGTGGTGATATTACCTTGGATGAAGCAGAAGGATATCTGACAAAACTTCTTGCCGTGTTACCAAAAGTTGAAGAGAAAGAAGTGAAAAGTATCCAAGCTTCAGATAAAAAAGAAGTCGTACTCATCGATGAAGATACGCAACAGGCGTATATCTATTTTGGTGCTCCATTTAATTATAGTTATAAAGAAAAAGATCAGTACCTGGCAAAGATCGCAGAGTATCTTCTTGGAGGTGCCGGGTTTGGTTCACGTCTGATGGAAGAGATACGTGTAAAACGCGGGCTTACCTATGGTGTCTATTCATCATTTAGACGTACAAAACCTGTTTCTTATTTGAGCGGTTACATGCAAACTAAGCTCAGTACGCAAGATGAGGCAAAAGAACTGATACAAGAAGTGGTAGATACGTTTGTCAAAGAAGGTATCACCCAAAAAGAGCTTGACGATACTAAGAATTTTTTACTTGGTTCTGAGCCTTTACGTACAGAAACACTTTCTCAAAGACTGCATAGAGCCTATGATGACTATTACTATGAAAGACCGCTTGATTTTAGTAAAGCGCAGTTAAAAAAGATCGAGTCTGTCACCCTTGATGAGGTCAATGCCTTTATCAAAGCACATACAGAGCTATCAGATATTACTTTCAGTATTGTCACAAAAAAGGAAGCTGCTCCTGCTAAATAATATGCATCCAAGGGCATTTCCTCGCTATGCTCACAGCACGATCTGAATTGTCATACTTAAAAGGATGACAATTTGACATATTTATTTCTTTTGTCTCTAAAACTTTTGTATAATCATTAAAACAGAAGGTAATAGGGATGGAAGAAGCAAAACAACTTTTTAAAAAACTCAAAATTCACTCTTTACTTGATTTAGCACTTATCATCCCGACTTCTTATAATGATACAACACTGTCCACGACTCTGGAACTAGGTAAGGTCAATACCCTTGAGGCTAAAGTAGTTGATTCGAGTATTTACTCGGGGAAGCTGCGTGTCACTTTTAACCTCACACGATCAGGAAGACGACTCTCTTCTACTTTTTTTAGGGTTACACCCTACCACCATAAACTTTTTGAAGTTGGATCCAGCCATGTGATACAAGGCAGGTTGGAAGAGTATAAGGGTTATTTGCAAATGTCACAGCCCAAATCCATCAAACAAATAGGTAAGATAACACCCAAGTACAAAACCGTACTCAAAGAGAGTGAGATCTCTTCACTTATAGAGTGTTATGTCAATGAAAAAAATCTATATAATGAAGGTTTGGACAGTAGAGAAGTCTCTACACTGATGCATATACATTTTCCAAAAAGTATGGAAGAGGTGTATGATGGCACTACCTTTAAGCCTGACTTTGTCACTGTACTGAAGTTTGTTGAAGCCTACAATCATATCAAAAAATTACGGGGCAAAAGGGCTGATTTCCCTGCACATAGGGCACTCACTGGCAGTATAGAAACTTTTGTTGACCATTTGCCTTTTACGCTGACACAAGAACAGAAAGAGGTCATAGCACAGATACGATCAGACTTGGCAAGAGAAGATAAAGCAGCCAAACGGATGGTCGTTGGAGATGTAGGTTCTGGTAAAACGATGGTGATACTTGCCTCAGTGATGATGGCGCTACCGCATAAAAGTATTTTGATGGCACCCACATCACTGCTTGCACTGCAACTCTATGAAGAAGCATGTAAACATTTGCCCAAACATGTCAAAGTGGCATTGGTCATGCAGGGGAAAGATCATGGAGACTATAGGGATGCAGACTTTATTATAGGTACCCATGCGCTTCTTTTCAAAGAAGATCTACCTCAGGCCTCTTTGGTCATGGTCGATGAGCAACATCGTTTTGGAACCAAACAGAGACAGAGTCTGGAAGCCTTGGTCAGTGCAGGTGAGAAAAAACCGCATTTTATACAGTTCTCTGCTACTCCTATTCCAAGAACAC
>Ga0210119_1000130_pt1 | contig 16641 bp, 14 predicted proteins | sample China_Bullhead_C_2_FD_184859 | JGI IMG/M metagenome (GOLD analysis project Ga0210119, IMG submission 184859) | Wetland microbial communities from San Francisco Bay, California, USA, that impact long-term carbon sequestration -... | ecosystem: Environmental > Aquatic > Marine > Wetlands ... | reverse complement strand
GGTACCTCTTACCTTCATGGTCATTATCGGTACGATCCTGCTGCAGGGACTGAGTGCCAGATCGTTTGCCCAATGCTTGGTCTTCGAGAAGGCGAACCCACCGGTATGCTGATCCTTGGTGCCAATCGTGTCTCTCGTGAAATAGCCAAGTCACTTAAGCAACAGGGTTTTACTGTAAAGTTGGCTGATACGGACTGGGAAAACATCAGTGCTGCCAGGATGGAGGGATTTGATACCTATTATGGACGGACCGTCTCCGATCATGCAGACCGAAATATGGAACTGTCCGGTATAGGAAGGCTATTGGCTATCAGTCCCCATGCTACACTGAATGCTCTGGCATCTACACGGTTCAAATCCGAGTTTGGTTCCGAAAATATCTATTACCTTCAGAACACTGAGGGTAAGAAACTTGATAAGAGAAAAGCCTCACACTCCAAGATCGTCGGGCGTCAACTTTTCACTGAGGATGTAACATTTTCAAAATTCTCCTCCTTGCTGCATGGTCCTGGCGAAATTAAGACAACGACCTTGTCAGAGGAGTTTGATCTGGAAGTGTATAAAAAAGCCCATAACAGTAAAGTTATTCCGTTATACTTACTAGATACAGATGGAAAATTACATTTCTTTACCACAGACCATGAGCTCAAGCCAAAAGTGGGATGGAAAATAACAAGTTTGATATACGAGAGTAAGGAAAAACAATGAAAAGAGAGATATCCAATACATTTCAGCAAGGGTTTGTACTACTACTGCTTTTCACAGTTCTGGTGGGCTTCATCGGGATGATTCGTGAATTTTTGATCGCACTTGTACTTGCTGCGATCTTTGCGGGGCTGCTTTATCCTTTCTACTCTAAAATCCTTTACTCTCTAAAGAACAGATCTGCTTTGGCGGCGGGCACCACATTGATCATCACTGCGTTTGCTTTCGGTTTGCCGTTGGCCGGCTTTACAGGTATGGTAACAAGTGAAGCCATACAAATCACTAAAAAAGCACGTCCCATAGTAAAAGAAGTCTTGGACAATAATCTCTCTTTCATTGAAAAAGTACCTGACTGGCTGCCTTTTAAAGAGAAGCTTGAACCTTTTAATGAAACTATTGTCAAGAAAGCCTCTGAGGCAACCAGTGCGATGGGAAGCTGGCTGGTTTCAAGTTTGTCCAGTGCTACTAAAGGAACATTGGGCTTTTTTATCAGTCTGTTTATTCTGTTTTATGCAATGTTTCACTTTTTGATACATGGACCGCAACTACTACGTACACTTGCCTCTTTACTGCCTCTCTCGGAGGAGGATCGGAGTGAAGTGATGAGCCGTGGGTTAATGGTGACCAGGGCATCCCTGAAGGGTATCATGATCGTAGGACTTGTTGAAGGGATATTGGTCGGGTTGGCACTTTGGATGGCCGGAATCGAAGGTTCTGCATTTTGGGGAAGTGTTGTTTTTCTTCTCGCTGCTATTCCAGGATTGGGAGCATCGTTGATCTGGTTACCTGCAGCTGTCTATTTACTATTTATAGGCAGTACCGGATGGGGTATAGGTCTTGTTGTGTGGGGAGTATTGGTAGTAGGATTGGTTGACTATCTTGTGCGTCCCTGGATCGTTGGAAATGATTCAAAATTGCCCGATTTGGTTATACTCATATCGATTTTTGGAGGAATACTCTCCTTTGGTCCTTTGGGTATCATTATAGGTCCGGTGATAGCGGCTCTTTTAGATACAATTTTAAACATTTATAAAAAGACGTTTCAGCATCTGTTGCCATCTTGAATATGAGGTATAAAAAATAATTTATTTGTATTAAATTGGTTCCACCTGAGAACAAGCGGAACCAGTGAAGTACGATTACCCAAGGATTCCTACCATAATTGGAATTACCTGATTCCGCTTTTTAACAGGTTTATATATCCATTGACGCCGTGGCAAACAGCATCTGTTCTTACTTCTTCTCCGGTATAATCTCGGATAAGGCCACCAACCGCTTTTTCAGGTTCTTTCAAAAAATAGGTGTTTGCTTTGGAATAGGTGTTTTGTATTAGCCATCGCATTATTTTCAACATAGGCTCTGTGTATTTTATACACTCCTTCCCGTTCTCTTGCCTGCATGACAGATATACTTCCGAGATGACTTCATTGATCCATCCGTTCCCGCTTGTTTTTTGTCTGCCAACCCTACCATAACCTTGTAGATCATTCGGGTTATTATTCTGCCTTTTCATAATCTCATCAAGACATTTCAGTGATACTTTTTGGTATATTTTATTTCCGCTGATTTTATAAAAATCAAGAAGGCTCATCACTGCCCAGCTTGTCGGTACTGCGTCTGTTGGCAATCGATAATCATCCGTTAAAAAGTACGCGTCATTCTCTGCTTTTTTTAGAAAATTGTCAGCCAGTATTTCAGCGGCATTATAATAGCGTTTATCTGATGTAGCAGCATACATCCTTGAAAAGGCTGATAGAACCTCACCTGTATAAAGATTTGAATATCTTCTGTCAAAAACAGGTTCTCCATTTTGTATTTTAACCTGATTGATCACGGTACCGTCAGGATTTCTCATTGTAAGCAGCCAGTCAGCGGCCAATACAGCAGAATCCAAATATCTTTTATCTTCTGTCTGTCCATAGAGTTCCAATAAGGTAAATATCGTTTTCGAGACTGACCCGACAACAAATCTATTGTCTTTTTCTCCGGTTTCCAGTGAAAGGGAGTAGTGAAATGCCCCCTTATTCCGTCCTTCATGAAGTTGCATGGACAAGATAAAGTCGGCGATAAAGGGAATCTGTTTGACAATTCGTTCATCCCTCTCTAGATCATTGAGTTTTAAAAGGCTGTATAGACTGGATGAAGAATAGGTGGTGATTACTCTCTTATCAAAAGTGCCACTGGTAGCGGTATACAGTTTATGAAACCCATGGGTGTTTTTGTCCATTGCGCGCAGAAGGTACTCTTTTGCATCCATGATCTTGCTGTAGATCAAATCGCTATCCAAATGGCGAATGACCACTACGTCATTTATAAGTTCTTCGGCTTTGCTTTTGTATTCGATAAGAGCGTAACTCTGGGACTCAGAGCGGGAAAAAGAGATCATAAATCTTGAATCCCTTAAATCCTTTTCACTAGGATGCGTATGTACAGGAGCTGATATGAGGTCATGAACGGCATTTTCAACTGCCTGGCGGAGCGTATGACTTTTTCCAGTGCCTGTGCCGATAGCCATTCCATGCAAATAGGGAGTTACAGTTACGGTCCAGTTGCCATCCATCGCAATCGCTTTGGGGGAAGATACCGTTGCGCCTGAAAAATGCGATTGGGCAATCGAACGGGCATAAATCAGCACATCATTTCTTATATTCTCATCAGTGATTGACACTGTATTAGTGAAACTGATGCTTGAAGCGAATCCTGAATTGATTAAGCAAAAAACTACAATTAGACAACGATAGAATTTTTTCATTTTTTTAATACCCCACCTAATGCTTTAAATAAGCAATCAAAAAGCCGCTCTTAAGTTTTTGATTGGTTCCATTGATTTATTAACTAATATTATTCACTTATTTGACCTTGATAACTACCAAGCGTTATGAAAATCTTCTGCTCCGACGATCAGTGGAAAATGATACAGAGAAAAGAAAAAGGCCAAGTGTGTAAAACACTTGGCCAAAAAGTTATTTAGATGTAGTGAAAAATAGTTTCCAAACTACACCGGCTAAAATGGCACCTGCAATAGGTGCAACCCAAAATACCCACAGTTGACCCATGGCTGCAGTATCTGCAAAAAGTGCTGCTGCAGTACTTCTTGCAGGGTTGACAGAAGTATTTGAAACCGGGATAGTGATCAAGTGGATAAGTGTGAGTCCTAAACCGATAGCGATAGGTGCGAATCCAGCAGGTGCCTTCTCATCGGTTGAACCTAAAATGATAAACAGGAACATAAATGTCATAACTATTTCAGCGATGATCACAGCAGTTAAGTTGTACTTACCAGGGGAGAGTTCACCAAAACCATTTGAGGCAAAGCCAGCTGCTTCAAATCCTACCTGACCTGAGGCTACCATATAGAGTACAAATGCACCTAAAGATCCACCAATCACTTGTGCAAAAATATAAGGAAGCAACTCTTTGGTCTCAAACTTGCCTGCTGACCAAAGACCAAAAGAAACTGCAGGGTTAAAGTGACCGCCCGATATATGACCTACTGCATAAGCCATAGTAAGTACAGTTAGACCAAATGCTAATGAAACACCGATAAAACCGATGCCTAATTCCGGGTATCCTGCAGCCAATACTGCTGAACCACAACCACCCAAAACTAACCAAAATGTACCGAAAAACTCAGCACCTAATTTTTTACTTAACATAGTTACTCCTAAAATTTTAATTATGTTTTAGTATAACTTAATATAATTAAATACTTAGCAGGTGTCCAACATTTTTAATGAAGTAAGTTGTAGCCAATGGTGAGAAAAAATCAAAAGCTTTTTGCGCATCTATGATTCTGTCCTCTTGTCCCAGGAAGACTTCTATGGTAATACCTCTATCCAATACCTCTTGTATCTTTTTCTTATCCCAAGTGTAGCTAAGCAGTGCTTCAAGCTCTACTTTGGTTCCCACGTTCAAATACTCCGAAAGATCAAAGTTTGAGGGGTAAGCAGCATTCGCCAAGAACTGATTGACATAGGCTTCCTGCCCTGCTTCAAAGTAACGCAGCTGGGTACGGATAAAACTTGGTTTCTCTGTTTGAAAAAAGGCCGGAGAGAGCAGTATAAGTCTATCTATACGTTCTGTCGCATGATATACATACTCAAAGGCTTGTTGTGCCCCGTAGGAAAAACCAGCAACACAGTAGTCACTGTTTAGAAGATACGGCGCAAACAGTTCCTTTTCACCCTGAAGGGAAAATCCATTAAAGTATTTCATATTTAGAAGATCTTTCGTAAAATGACTCTACATTCTTCAGCTGTAATATTCTCATGTGCTAAGAGAAAGCTTGAAGTCTCACTTAATGCTTTGTCCAATGTTGTTAAGAGGTTTGTCACTTCTGAGACTGATTCCCGTAAAAGTTCTTCTTCTTGTTGAGGCGTTACGATGAAGTTTTCGCTCATCACATACTCATAGACTACCTTCCTGACTATCTCTTTTGCTTGGGCAATATCTCTACTTGCATTGGTAAATTGTTCATTATAATGCATTTTTGTTGCTATGCTGCCTGCAAGATAGACTTTGATACGTGAGAGGAGTTGGCTCTTGGAGAGTATCTCATGTTCTTGGCTTAGCAGTCTGGTATTGACGATGCCTATTTTCTCAAATTCAACATCCATCCATGTTGCTATAACAGCTTTTGCAGCTTGATAAATGGCTTGAATTTCCCTCTCTTCTTCTGTGAATGAGAGTATCTTGCGTTTTCCAAGTAAGACTTTCTCTTTTATCGCCTCAAAATCAGAGGTTTCAACCACACTGCGCCCTTCTCTCATGGCATAAATTGCCGCTTCATTTGTAAGTGTATCCAGTGCTGCAGAGTTAAAACCGACTGTCATACGTGCGACAAGATCGATGTCTACATTATTTGGTTTGTGTGCAAGGTAGAGCTCAAGAGTTTTGGCTCTATCTTCCAGATCAGGCAGTGAAATATGAATACGTCTATCAAATCGTCCTGCCCTTAGAAGTGCTTCATCCAGCATCTCTATTTTATTGGTAGCACCAATGACTATGACACCTGAACTCTCTTCAAATCCATCCATTTCCGTGAGAAGCTGATTGAGCGTAGCTTCTCTCTCATCATTTCTAAACTCACCGCGGCTTTTACCTACAGCATCGATCTCATCAATAAAAACAATACTTGGTGCCATCTGTTTTGCTTTTTTAAAGAGTTGAGAGACCCTTTTTGCACCCATTCCTACATAAATATGCACAAAAGAAGCACCACTTTGGTAAAAGAAAGGTACATTAGCTTCACCTGCGACTGCTTTTGAAATAAGCGTTTTACCTACGCCAGGGGGACCTACCAGGAGTACACCCTTAGGTAAGCGGATATCCAAGTCACGATATTTTTGCGGTTCTTTGAGAAAATCAATGATCTCTTCAAGCTCCTCTTTCACATCCTTGATCCCCGCTACATCTGCAAAAGTGACATTTGAAGTCAGTGCCTGTACAGGATCATTTACAGGAGTATCATCGGCTTTTGAGGCTGCCCTTATATGTTTCAGTTGTTGCAGTCTGTTCTGTTTCATCAGTCTATATAAAAATACAAATGCAGCGATAACGATAAGGAGTGAAAGAAGATCATAGATATCGCTGTTGTCGCTACGTACTTCTACAGGGTATTTGGTAAAAAAAGCTGTTTTATTGACCGCATCTTTGTAGATCTTATAGTTGTCGGTATCTGTTTGTAGACGTATAAAATCACCATCTATAATGACTTTTTGTATCTTGTTTTCAGTATAGAGAGCATTTGCCTGATCATGGGTAATGAGAGTATCTGTATCTCTAAGAGTAGCAAATGAAAGTAATAGAACCAATACTACAAGTAATCCCAAAATGATTTTAATATTTGAGGGATTAAGTGCCGATGGATTAAACCTTGGCTTTATTGCCTTCATTGCTTACCTCCACATCATTTAGCATGACCCAGTTTGCACTTAGGTCTTCATCACTTGTTACAGATACTTTATTGAAGTATTGGTCAAATCCCTGATAGACACCATCTTTACCACTCTCTAGCAAGACTTCAAGGTTCTGTATATGTTCACGTCTGAAAGCAAAGTTTTTTGCTTTGATAATATCTGTGAGTTCACGATGACGCTCTTTGGCTATGTTGCCTCTTACTTCGGGTTTCATGGTTGCAGAAGCGGTATTGTCTCGTTTAGAGTATGAAAAAGCGTGAACATGCGTAAGCGGCAACTCTTTGACTCTGGAGATAGCCTCAGCCCACTCTTTTTCATCTTCACCAGGATGTCCTACAATGTAGTCCGTCCCTAAAGCATAGCCCTGATCTGCAATTTTTCTGAAAAGTTCCAGGTCGGTCTTAAATTCATTTCTTCTGTTCATAAGTTTGAGCATTTTATCGCTGGTGTGCTGCAGGGCAATGTGCATATGTTTTGCCATCCAGGGTTCATTGAGCAGTTCCAGAAATTCATCGTCGATCTGTATAGGCTCCATACTTCCGATACGTATACGTCGAACACCACGGATCATACTCATCTTCTTAAGCAGTTTGGCCATAGATGTGTTGTGATCCCGACCGTAAGAGCCTACATTGGTTCCTGTAAGGATAAACTCTCCAAATCCATTTGCGGCAAGTTTGTTTATCTGTTCTAAAATGGTTTCCTCTTTGTGAGAACGTGCATCACCGCGTACCGCAGGTATGATACAGTAAGAACATCTAAAGTCACATCCCTCTTGGATCTTGATAAAAGCCCTGCTCTTGCCTACAAACTCTTCGACGATGGTTGAATCTATATGCTCAAGATCACCGATCTGATAAAATGGTTTTTCATTCTTAAGTACCGCGTTGATATTCTCTTTTTCAGAGTGACCTATGACACCAAATACTTTTTTGTCTTCAAATAATGATTCACCTTTTGAGTGTGAACCACAGCCTGCCAGTACTACTTTTGCATCGGGATTTTTACGTTGCATGGATGAGATATAGTTACGTACAGAAGAGTCTGCACCATTGGTAACGGTACAGGAATTGACAACGATGATGTCAGAGCTAAGCTCATCATTAGTCAGTTCGTAATCTTTCAGTTTTGACATCATTACCTGCGTGTCAAACTGGTTGGTACGACATCCAAAGGTTTTAAAATAGACTTTTTGCATGGTTAACGCCCTTGATTAGGATCTATAGTATCTAATCCCATCATTGCAGGACCAGGTACATTTTTATCCACGTATATAGATTGTGTAGGAAATGCAAGTTGTATCTTCTCTTCCTCTTGAATACGTGCGATTATCTCAATGGAAATAGTACTTCTAAGTGTCATAGTCGCATAAGAGTTTGTGAGATACCATGCTGATATTTTTAAACCATAAGGTTCAATATGTGTAAAGATACGAGGCTCAACATTGGTGTTTCTCATACCATACTTGCTTCTCAGTTTGTTGAGCTGTTTTCTTGTGATCTCTGTATACCCTTTTGAGTACTTCTTGGTGATCTCTTTAGCAATATGCATGGCCTTATTTGCATCAGAATCGAAAGTAATGACAAAGTCTATCCCATCCCATACTGTTTTTAGTCCGGAATGAGAGTAGTTAGCGATCATATCAGTAAATATGAAGTTGTTTGGAATGAAGATCATACGCCCTGCTCTCCGGTTGGTCATGTAAGAGGTTAGGTTGACATCTTCATGCATGGTCATACGGAGCATTGAGATATCTACGATATCCCCTACATACTCCACACCCTCTCGTACAAATCGAACCCTGTCACCTACATGGATAGCACCTCCAAGTACAATGGTCGCCCATCCCATAAGGGACATGAACCAGTCCTTCATAGCAATGGCAATACCGGCTGAGGCAAAACCAAGGATCGTGACAAGATAACTTACGTTTTCTATATAGGCAAGGAGTAAGGTTAAAATTAAAATACTTACAAAAGAGATATTGAGTGCTTTGTTGATGGCATAAAAACTTTCTTCTTCTGACATATATTTTTTAACAAAAAATTTAATGAAAAATAGAAGGAAAATAAAGAAAAGGATGATCGCTCCGATCGTCATAGTTCTTTGTATCTCTCTTTGGATATCATTTTTGAGCTTAAGCTCGATCTCATCAATTTTTTTACTATAAACATTCTTGGTGGTTTTAAAGATCTCAAGGACAGGGATAAATGTTTTAATCTGATCTATAGTGTCTTGTTGTTCATTAATGTAGTCCAAGTTTAGAGGGTCTAGCTTTAAAAGTTTTTTGAGGACTATCTGTTTCTCTTTAAACTTTTCGACTATATGATAGAGAGATTCATATCTGTTGTTGTACTCTTCTATGTCGGATTGGAGTTTTTCTCTATAAGATACTGCACCGATCACTGCAAAAGGGCTATCTACTTTAGGTACATCAGCTATCTCTGGAGGTGTAAGGAACTTTTTAAAAGGGTCTTTTTCATACTCTCTTAGTAGTTGAAGTTTACCAAGCAAAGTTATCATATTGTCGTGAGCATTTTGTAACTCTTCTTTTTCTGTTCTGGTTTTTTGTTTTATTTTTTCTAAGCGATGAATGGTTTCATCAAGTGCTATCTCTTGTTTTTCAAGTTCTTTGTATGTATGGTAGTTACTATAGATCTTTGACCAGATATTGTTGTCACTTAGTTCTTTTTCCAGTGTTTCTTTTTCAGTAAGAAGCTGATTTATTTCTTTCATATCCAAAGGTGGTTTTTGTGTTTCTATAGCCTTGTTTGTCATATCTTCAGTGCTGTTTTCCTCTAAGGCTGGTTCAGCAAATGCTGTAATAGAAGATAAAAGCATAAAGGCTATAAGAATGTTTTTAAAACTCATTTTTTTTCTCCAAAGCTGCGAAGTACTTTTTTTACAACACTTTCATCGATATCGGATACCATTTTATAGTGACCCATACCTTGAGGCAAGATAAATGTGATACTCCCCCTGGCACTTTTTTTGTCTAAAAAGAAATGCTCATAAAAGTCATCTACATCTTTGATCACATATTCAGTAGGTAAAGAAGACTTTTCTAAAAGTGTTTTAACTGCTTCTGCTTCTTCTAATGTAAACAGCCCAAGTTCTACAGCCAAAGCGTTGGCCATGACCATTCCTATGGCTACTGCTTCGCCATGCAGATAGGTTGTGTAGTTGGTTTCATTTTCAACTACATGACCAAAAGTATGTCCGTAGTTAAGTACCGCTCGTATACCGGCTTCTTTTTCATCTTGATTGACTACCCATGCCTTTAGTTCTACACTCTTCCTGATCACTTCTTTAAGTGTATCTGTGTCTCTAAAATCAGATTTTTGCAAGAACTCAAAATAGGATTTGTCAAACATGACGGCCATTTTGACTATCTCTGCGATTCCTGCAGCAAACTCTCTTGGAGGTAATGTTTGTAAAAATGCAGGGTCTATGTAAACAGCTTTGGGTTGATAAAAAGCACCAATGAGATTTTTTCCATATTTGTTATTGACCCCTGTTTTACCTCCTACACTGGCATCAACTTGACTAAGCAGTGTTGTAGGTATCTGTATAAAGTCTATCCCTCTTTGATAAATGCTTGCAGTAAATCCTGTCATGTCACCTATGACACCACCACCAAAGGCAATAAGTAGAGATTTTCTATCGAGCTTATGTTCAAAACATTTATTCAGTATATTTTCAACTGTTTCCAGGGTCTTGTACCCTTCCCCATCAGGAATCGTAACTACATTGAGTTTTGTGGCATTGATGTGAGAAAGAAGTGTTTCAAGATGGTACCCTGAAACTGTAGGATTCGTGACCACAACCACATTGGTGTCAAAAGTAAGTTGGGGTAATGCATCAATAGTGATATCATAAGTGATGTTTTGAGTATGTGCTAATTCGATAGGGACGATCATTCAGTAAAACCTTGCGCGTTATTATTGGCTCTATTTTATCTTATTTGTGATTAAGTATCGTTTTAAAGGTCTTTATGCCCCTATAGAGCCCTTATGCCATGGCAAAAGGAACAAGCAGTTTTGGATGCCTGTTGGTAGTAAGAAGATAGTCTTGTACCTTGTTAGAGATGAGTTTTCTAAGGCTATCAGTATTGAGATGTTTTTCGAAAGGTGCGACTTGGAGTATATCTTCCATGTTTGAAAGTTCACGTATAGGATTGGCCACTTTCTGTTCGATGTTCACCTCCATGTTAAAGATATGTGCGAGTGTCTCATAATGATCTATGATCATCTTTCTACTCTCAAAATCGCCTTCGGGATCAAAGTCGCCCAGTGTAAGCCCTAACCCCAGTGTCTCAGATATATCAAAAGCGGTAGATGAAATAGATTCCATTTTTTCATTTTCACTCATCAGTACTACAGAGTTCTTGATGTTATAAAGAAGTTTATCACCAAAAAGAAAAACCAACTTTTTTAAGTCATAGAGTATCTCTTTAAGGTCATCTGCTTCAAATGTAGGGATGCTGTTCATCACAAGCCCGACATCAAATTCATGTATATCCTTTTTTATGAGAGATTTAACATTTTCATTTTCATAAGAGATAGAGATCGTAACGTGTTCTGATTCCAAGGTTTTGAGTTCTTCTATCAATGCAAAATCATTTGGGTATAAAATACGTACAAACAGTTCTTTATCTTCTAGTTTTTCTATAAGATAAATACTTTGTTTAAGGCAAAGTAATGCATCTTTTTTATCATGTCTTAGATCTAAGACGAGATAGATATTTTTACCAAATGGTTCAGGAAAAAGACCTATTCTTTTGTTGATAGTCTTGTATACACCATTAAGCACGATAGGTTGACCCAGGATGAGTAAGGTATCGTTTGGACGTATCATTGTGGAATTGTCTGGAAGGATCTGCTTACCTTCCCTGTAGAGTGCTGCGATCTTCCATTTTTGTTGAAGGATCGATCCTACATGTCTATAGGCATAAGAACTTCCAAAGGGTACATGGACTTCCATGATCTCTCCTTGCCCAAGTCCAACATTTTGTGCGACCAAGGGTACATTGGGAAGTTGGTCATAAAGATGGGCCGCTATCAGTTTATCACTGTGTACGATAGTGATGTTCTCATGATCCTTTCCTATCTTATTATCATCCCATTGGTTGACAAGCGTAATACGTATCTTAGGTTTAATCATTGCTATATTTTTTAGTACATATCGGGCATCTTCTATATCTTCCATCACAACAAAAAGGTGCGAGAACTTCGTCTCATTCATAATACGATTTAACTTTGAAAAACTTGTAGGGTCAGCATCAATAATCGTAATGTTTTGGCCTATTTTGTCAGGTGTAGTATGCTCTTTGTAGCATGTGACATAATATTCGTTGTCTGCAACCCTGTTTTTACTGACCCATTCGATAAAATGTTTAGCAATGCTGCCACTAGCTAGAATAAGTATGTTTTTGATGAAAATCCTTTATATCATTTACCAAATAAGGAAAGTTATGTAATGACTTTTCCCAGGTATAACAGAGGGATCATAGGAACAGTCACTTTTGTCTTATTTTGTAAAATATAGATATACTTCCGTAATTATTTTTGAGGGATATTATAACACAATGGAATTTCAGATAGATAAAACAGATGGTAAAGCAAGAGCTTGTACGATAAAAACAGCACATTCTACGATACAAACACCTGTATTTATGCCCGTAGGGACTGTAGGTGCTGTCAAAGCACTTGATGCAACAGATCTTGCTACATTCATCAAGCCAGAGATCATCCTGGGGAACACTTATCATTTATACATGCGTCCAGGTGATGAAACGATCAAGACTATGGGGAAATTGCATGGATTTACCAAGTACCCTAAAAGCTTTCTTACGGATAGTGGCGGCTTCCAGGCTTTTTCGCTCTCAGATAATGTCAAGATAGATGAAAATGGTATCACTTTTAGAAGTCACCTTGATGGAAGTAAACACTATTTTACGCCTAAAAAAGTGATAGATATCCAACATAACCTGGGATCAGACATTATGATGATACTTGATGATCTTGTAGCTCTGCCTGCTACTCAGGAACGTATCAAAGCAAGTATTGAACGTACCACACGCTGGGCACAGGAATCTATAGACTACTTCAGAGCTAAACAGGAAGAAGGTATCGGTGTTGAGCAAAATATTTTTGCCATTATCCAGGGTGGTACCGATAAGGCTTTTCGTGAGAAATCGGCTAAAGAACTTTGTGCAATGGATTATGATGGTTTTGCCATTGGGGGTCTTAGTGTCGGTGAAGCCAACCAGGATATGTATGACACGGTAGAGTGGACCATACAGTTTATGCCAGAAGAGAAGCCACGTTATCTTATGGGGGTAGGAACTCCGGAAGACCTGGTAGAGAACGTTGCACGCGGAGTAGATATGTTTGACTGTGTGATGCCTACTAGAAATGCACGTAATGGAACACTCTTTACAAGTTTTGGAAAAGTCAATATCAAAAAGGCTGCATACACGACTGATGAAGGACCTGTTGACCCTGAATGTGGTTGTATGGTCTGCCAAACCTACTCAAGATCATATTTGCGCCACCTCTTCCGTGCAAGAGAGATCACGTATTTTAGACTTGGTACTATTCATAATCTTTACTACTATCTTAACTTGATGAGTCAAATGAGAGAGGCGATACAAGAAGAAAGATTTGATGAATTTAAAGCAGAGTTTTATGAGAAGCGAAAGTAATATAAAACGTAGTTCATAGTAAAAACGCTTGCATTATCCTTTGATAGTCAACCTTAAAACCATATTCCCATCTTTATTATATTCTTCTATGACCTTTGCATCGAGTGAAGGTTGTCCAGTGATGAGTGCACCTTTTAACGTATTTAATACATGAAAAAAGTTTTTATTAAAAGGCGTGATGATCTCCTTTATCCTTTTATGCCTTATTACTTGTACTATGTCTTGAATACAGTGCATATAATAGATCTTATTAATGGCTCTTTGGATTCTATAATCTTTCATAATTTCAATGTTCTTGATCCATACTTCTTTGTCAATATCTGATAGATGTGCTAAGTTTTGTATATATTCTATCTCGTGTTGAATCTTCTCTTTATAGGTTTCACACTCTTTTGAAACACATGCTTCAATGTCATTCTCATAGTATTTTAAAATCGTATGTAAATCTTCTTCTTGAAACGGTCTGTTTTCAAAATGATGGATATAATAGGGTTTTTTTTCATAATCATTGTCAATATCTTTAAGAATTTCCAAGGCTGACATGAGATAAATATATTTATCTTCTTTTGATTGTTTATAAACGATACCATGATTTGATATCTCTACTCTTGGTCCAACATATTCTACTTTTGACATAGGTTCTACCTTTTGTTAGTACTTTGACTAGAATTTATTATAACTATAAATAATTTAATCTATTCATAAAAATTGATAGAGTGTCTATGGATGGATAAAAGACACTGTGAATATAAGCGTTATAATATTAAATACTATTAACGCCTATATGGGACCTTGGCTGAAGGAGTCTCTTTTGAAGTGTCTTTTAAATGCGTATCTTGGTCATCAAAAAATATATCTGCGCCAAATGCTTTAACGACTTCGTATTTTTGTACACCGCCTTGGAAAAAGGCTTCATCTACACGTACACCCCACCCCTCTAATGTTCCCAACACTCTTTCATGTGTAGAGAAATTTCTGGCAGTCACGAGTGCTGTACGGATCGGTGAACCTTCCATAGGGAATTTGTCCTGTATCTCTGAGATGGTTTTCAGGAATTTGAAAAATGGTCCTTGACTGAGTGGGTTTTTCGCGTTTTGACGTTCATGTTCGATGAACGCTTCCAAACCTTTTTCCTGATAAATTCTTTCACTCTCATCTCCAAATAAAACAGCATCACCATCAAAAGCGATCTTAACGATATCACTCTCCTCAGAGGTGATAGGAGTATGTGGCAGTATGGTTGCAGCAGCGACACCTGAGTTAACTGCCTCTTCTACATCCTGTGTATGTACCGAAAGAAAAAGGTCTACTTTAAAAGCACCAAGATATCTGCTTACGGGAGTACCTGCCGTCCATCCTGTACGTTCGATATCAAGGTTGTAGTGTTCTATGGATCGACCTATCCGCAAGCCTGTAGCGGCATTATTGCGTGAAAGTATGATCACTTCTATCAGTTTGTTATCAAATTTTTTATTGATGGCAAGCAGGTTTTGTACAAATCTGAAACCAGAGCCTTTAGCCAAAGGATTGTCCAAATGGTCAAGTTGATGCTTATAGTAGCTTTCAAGACCCTCTTTGTCAAAAATAGCATTCTCTTCTTCCAGGTTAAATAGTGCACGAGAAGAGATAGCAATTACAAGTTTGTTTTGAAGATCATAAGCCATTGATTTCCTTTTATTGTTTGTTGTATTGTAGTCAATTTTACTTTATGAGATAGAGTGAAGAGTCTTCCAAATTAAATCTATGCTAGAATTCTTTCACTAAATGCACCCTAAAGCAAAGGTCACAGATGGAAACACTTTTTGTATATGGCACACTCATGCCTAATTGTCCAAATGGTCATGTACTGGAAAATATCACAGGCAAGTTCATCCCTGCAACTGTGCGGGGAAATCTTATCGGTGCCGGATGGTCAGCCTCAATGGGGTACCCGGGCATAAAACTGGATCCTCATGGCGATACGGTACATGGTTACCTGTTTTACTCACGTAATCTCGATGATCATTGGGAGTACCTGGATGAATTTGAGGGAAATGAGTTTGTCCGTACAGAAGTAAGTGTGGAAAGATACGATGAACTTGATGTAGATACATTTATTTATGTACTCAAGGAAGAGAAAGATCTATTGGAAGAGTAAAAAAGTATATTTAGTTATAATAAAAACCTACAACAATTAAAGGAAGAAGAATGAGTTTTGGAAATATTGTTTTACTGATCATTGTAGCTATAGCTGCTTATCTTGTTGTCATTTATAACAGGTTTATATCTTTAAGAACAGGTATAGATGCATCATGGTCAGATATAGATGTACAATTGAAACGTCGTTATGACCTGATCCCTGCACTGGTAGATACAGTCAAAGGATATAAAGAGTATGAAGCAGAGACACTTGAAAAAGTGATACAGGCACGTCAACAAGGCTTAGAAGCAGGAAGTATGGATGAAAAGGCTGCTGCAGCCAATATGATCTCTGGGGCCTTAGGTAAACTCTTTGCACTGGCTGAAGCCTATCCTGATCTTAAAGCGAATACTACATTTATGAAATTACAAAATGAGTTATCAAGCATAGAAGACGCTCTCCAGAATGCAAGACGTTACTATAATGCCATCGTAAGAGACTATAATTATAGACTTGACTCTTTTCCTGATCTTTATGTGGCGAAAAAGTTTAACTTTACAGGACGTGAGTATTTTGAACTTGATGAGAGTGAAGCTGAAGCTGCAAAAAAGATGCCTAAAATAGACTTTTAAACTAATGAAAAAACTACTGATACTCACCCTCCTCTTTTGGGGGTTGAATTCCTTCGCTTACGCTGAAAAGATCTCAAACTATAAGATAGATGTTACGGTAGAACAAAGTGGTGAGCTCTCCATCATTGAGTCTATTGAATATGACTTTGAAAAGCAGAGAAAGCATGGCATATTTCGTGATATCCCTTATACAGTAAAAAGAAACAACCTTATAAAAGATCTGGGTTTATACGCATTTTCGATACAGCTTGATGGTGGTATCGTAGAGTGGCAGCAGTCTACGCTTGATTCAATACAGGCAGGAGAAGTAGTACGTTTGAAAATAGGTTCAGCAAGTACGTACATCACAGGGAAACATCACTATCAAATAGCTTACCGTGTTAAAAAAGGTGTGCTTCCAGCTTCTCAAAATGATGAAGATGATGCCATACGTTGGAATATCATCGGTACAGGATGGCAGATTCCCATTAGCCATATAGAAGCAAATTTTTTCCTGCCCTCTTCTCTTAGTCAGCATGATATAGCCCTTTCAACGTATACAGGCCGATATGGTACAAAGAG
>Ga0210119_1000129_pt1 | contig 16695 bp, 12 predicted proteins | sample China_Bullhead_C_2_FD_184859 | JGI IMG/M metagenome (GOLD analysis project Ga0210119, IMG submission 184859) | Wetland microbial communities from San Francisco Bay, California, USA, that impact long-term carbon sequestration -... | ecosystem: Environmental > Aquatic > Marine > Wetlands ... | reverse complement strand
TAAAGACCTTGAAACCAATAAAGACCTTGAAACCAATAAAGACCTTGAAACCAAGAGAGCCGCTGGTGAGGAGGAACTAACTGTTTTTCTCGGAGGAGACTGGGAAACAGTTTATGATGCTGTTATGTATGTCTTTCGCCACAGCGAAAATAGTTTTATCTTACGACTATATAAACTCTCTAAAATAGATAATGCGAAAGAAGATAAAGTCATTTATGTATCTGTAAGTGCTACTGGTTCAGCGGCACTTGGCATTTTTTTTGAACCATTAAGTGATAAAAAGACTAAAGTTAATTTCGTAAAAGCATCTTTCTCTGATAGGGCTATTAATCAAGAGGTAATATATGCCATTCCTAAAGAGGTAAACTATCTTCTTAGACATGGAAAACAATCTTATCTTGAATACACCCACAAGTTAGCAGAAGAAACTGCGAAGAAACATCAAGAAGAATTAAATGCCCCATAAAGAAGATAATTTCTTTGAGGCTCCCATGAAGAAACTGGTGCCATTATTAGTTATTTTATTTGGCCTGATAGGATGTGCATACAGTATCAAAGATATTGACGTAAGCAATTCTGACCCTAACTGTGTGAGAGAATGCTCAAACACTTATTCCTCATGTGTATCAGGAGGCAATCAGGTTGGTGCTAAAACAGAAACACTAAGAGCCTGTAGAGAAGCATATGGTGTGTGCGTTAGCACCTGTCCATCTAAATAGAAATGTTAAGATGGACAGTGGACATATTGCATCAGACTTTGTATGACAAAACTGTAGATGTTGGCAAGACATGTTGACTTTCTCTTCGCCCCAAAAACTACCACATTGTGGTACCTGCCCCCTTGGCTCTCAACCTTTTCTGATTAAATTCTATACGTATTTCACATAGCCTCTTGAATCTTATGGTTGAGAAGGAAAAAGATGAGAAAAGACGGTACCACTCTACGAGTCCTGATTGTTGATGACGAACCATTAATCCTTTGGGGGCTCTCCAGGTTTCTTGAGAACAGGGCGGTAGTCAAGACGGTAGCCACAGCTGAGGAAGCCTTTGATGAGATAGGGTAGCAACACTACGATCTCTGTTTTCTTGATGCCATCCAATCTGGGATGACAGTGCTAGAAGCAATGAAGATTATGAACGAACGATCCCCGATCCGGGTTATTATTAATTTCTGTTTCTCCAGTCCCAAGGTGGTATAGGGTTCGGTTCTTGCCAAAGTACCTACTCTGCTAGTATTTTTATTTAATGCTAGCTTTAGCCATTCATCAGAAAATTCCTTATGAAAAATTCCCACTACATAGAAGCATATCCCACTATTAGATGATATTTTTTTCATAGAACTGGTATAGAACTGAGCACAAATAAAGAAAGGTTTCTCAACTAATAAAAGCTGGAAACCCTTTCTATTATTGGTGGGCCGTGAAGGAATCGAACCTTCAACCTACTGATTAAGAGTCAGTTGCTCTGCCTGATTGAGCTAACGGCCCACGGCAATTGCATCAAAGAGACGAAATTATTATCATACCTTATGCAGTGCGTCAAGCACAATGGCAGTGTATGTTGTGCGATAGGATCAATATAAAAGGAGAGGCTGGCGTGTTTCGTAAAAAAGAAATTCCACGGGATCCCGTGTGGTATCCGTTTACCCAGATGCAGGAATTTGCCGAGCATTCACCCTTGATAATCGCTGCAGCACAAGGGTGCTGGCTGGAGGATGAACAGGGCAGGCGTTACCTGGACGGGATTTCGTCCTTATGGGCCAATGTCCATGGACACCGGCATCCGGTAATTGACGGGGCTATAGCGGACCAGATGGGCAGGGTTGCACACACAACGATGCTGGGACTTACCCATGCAGGCGGAATTAAACTTGCCCGGCAGCTTGCTGAACTTGCCCCTGTGGGTTTGAACCGCGTTTTTTATTCAGATTCAGGGGCTACTGCAGTTGAAATTGCCCTGAAGATGGCCTACCAGTATTGGCAGCTTAAAGGAGAGACACAGCGTTACAAATTTCTTAAGCTTTCCGAGGCATATCATGGTGATACAATCGGTGCGGTTTCTCTGGGCGGCATGGATTTGTTTCATGAAAGATTTGACCGGCTGCTCTTCAATACCATAAAGGTTCCGACTCCAGACCTTTACCGTCATCCTTTTGCCGATGCCGTGCAAAAAGAGATTGTGGAACGCTACTTTGCTCGCAGTGAAGAACTCATAGAAAAAAATAGTCAACAGGCCTGCGGCTTTATCATAGAACCACTCATCCAGGGTGCGGCGGGCATGATTGTCCACCCGCCCGGCTACCTGAAGCACATAAGGGATTTGACCCGCAAGCATAATATGCTGCTTATTGCTGACGAGGTGGCAGTTGGATTCGGGCGTACAGGCAAAATGTTTGCCTCGGACTGGGAAGATGTCTCACCGGATCTGCTTTGCCTGGGTAAAGGGATCACAGGCGGGTATCTGCCATTGGCTGCAACCATGGCAACAGAGGATATTTTTTCAGCCTTTCTGGGTGACTTCAGGGAATTGAAGACTTTTTTCCATGGTCATACCTATACCGGTAATCCGCTGGCATGTGCAGCAGCCCTTGCCTCACTGCAGGTGTTTGCCGAGGAGAAGACCCTGGATGCATCTGTATTCGGGCCAAAAGCCCAAAGATACAGTGAAGGCATGAAAAGGCTCGAAACTCTTGCGCATGTTGGTTCAGTCCGCTACAGGGGGTTGATGGGCGGTGTGGAACTGGTTCAGGATAAAAACACGAAAAAACCTTATCCCTTTAAACAGCGCATTGGTTACCAGGTTATTATGGAGGCAAGAAAAGAGGGAGTCATGCTCAGACCCCTGGGTGATGTGATAGTCCTTATGCCGCCTTTGGCAGTCTCTCTGGAAGAGCTCGATGTGCTCTTTGCTGCAACGGAGAAGGCGATAAGGAGAGTAACTGAGTGAAAAGTGATGAGTAAGGAGTGAGGAGGAGTTGTGTGTGCCGTCCTGATATAGGTTTACATTTCCATAAAGGTAATGGAGGGAGAACCAGGCAATAAATAGAGGTTGTAAATATTTAAAACTAATTAACTCTTTTCCCTTGAACCCTTGAACCCTTGAACCCTTGAACCCTTGACCCCTTGACACCTTGGACCCTCGATCCCTGTAAGCTAATCATTCATGCAGCTTGCCTTCTGCCAGTGTCAGGCAGCGGTTCATTTCACCTGCCAGTTCGAGATTGTGGGTGGCCATAACTGCGGAGAGCGAGTATTCCGCACTCATTTCCTGCAGCAGGTTAAATACTTTATGCCCGGTCTTGATATCCAGGTTGCCGGTCGGTTCGTCAGCCAGCAGTAATAAAGGCTTCATAATAATAGCCCGGGCCAAAGCTACCCGCTGCTGTTCGCCGCCTGAAAGCTGGCCCACCTTGTGTAATATGCGCTCGGATAATCTGACTTTCCCGAGAATTTCCGCAGCTTCTTCAGCCATCTGCTCTTTATCGTGCCCTGCGATCAACCCGGGCATCATGACATTTTCCAGGGCTGTGAATTCCGGAAGCAGATGGTGGAACTGAAATACAAAGCCCACTGCCTGGTTGCGGTAGGCCGACAATTCAATATCGTTTTTATTAAGGACTTCCACGCCATCGTAGAGAAGCAAGCCTGCCGTAGGGCGGTCAAGGGTACCCAGGATGTGAAGCAGGGTGGTTTTGCCGGTCCCGGAAGCACCGACAATGGCAATCATTTCGCCCTGCAACAGCTGCAGATCCAAGCCTTTCAGGACATCAATCCTGTTGCCGACATCTTCATAGTATTTTTCAATACCAATGGCCTGGAAAGCAGCTGGTTCTGTCGATGTTTGTGGTTGTTTGTCTGTATCCTGCATGCTAACTCCTGCCGCCTGTTTGTTTTCAACCCGCAACAGTTTTTATCTTTAGCTGTGAAGTGAAAGCTGCCGATGATATTCTTTTTTTATGCCCTAATATTTACCCTTGAGACCTTGACGCCTTGGACCCTTTTCTACTCATACCGCAGTGCCACGGCAGGATCAATTTTCGAGGCCTTCCAGGAAGGGTAGATGGTTGCCAACAGGGTAATGAGTGCTGCTGATACAGCTACCAGGGTGACATCCATGGGCAGGATTTTCACGGGCAGGGTCGTAATGGGATAGACGTCACTCGGCAGCTTGATAAACTGATACCTGGAAAGCACTTCACAGAGAGCCAGGCCGCCAATAACCCCCAATACAGTTCCTGTCAGGCCGATGACCAGCCCCTCGTAAATAAAAATTTTCATGATACCCTTCGACGTGGCCCCCATGGACTTGAGAATTGCAATGTCCTTGCCTTTACTCATCACCACCATGATCAGGGTGCTGATGATATTGAACGCTGCCACCAGGACGATCAGGGCCAGAACGATGAACATGGCTGTTTTTTCAAGCTTGAGAGCGGAGAATAGGTTTTTATTCATTGATATCCAGTCTTTGACAACATAGCCAAAGCCAAGTTTTTTCTCTAATTCTTTTGCAATTACCGAGGCCTTGTAGATATCATCCACCTTTAATTCAAGGCCGTGAACAGCCTCATCTAACTCCAGAAAATCCTGGGCCGTGGTTAACGAGACATAGGCCAACGATGAATCGTACTCGTACATGCCTGTGTCAAATATGCCAACCACCCGACAGGTCTTTATCTTGGGAATAACACCCATGGGAGTGAGAGGACCTGAGGGAGAAAAGAGACGGATGTTATCCCCCATATCAACCCGCAGGCTTCGGGCAATTTCCTTGCCAAGAATGATACCGGGCAACGACCGGGGAGCTTTACTGCTTGTTGAGGAAGCGTCTGTTTCTTGTTTTTCATTGTTGAGCGCATCCACACTTCCTTCAACCAGCTGGTTGCTGAGGCTGAGCACATTATTTGCGGTTGCAGGATCAATGCCACGCACAACGACTCCGGAACTGGCATCAGGCACTGAAAGCATGGTCTGGGAATACGTGTATGGAGTTGCGGCCAGAACCCCCTCAGTTTGGAGAACCATGGCGCTTACTTTGCGATAATCAGTAATTCCTCGCCCCAGCCGCTGGATAACGATATGAGAATTGATGCCAAGGATTTTCTCGCGCAAGCTGTCTGTAAAACCGGTCATTACTGCAAGAACGACTATAAGGGCCATAACCCCGACTGTCACTCCAGCTACAGAAATGATGGAAATCAGGGAAATAAACCCCTGGCGCCTTCTGGCTTTAAGGTAGCGTAAGCTGATGAACCACTCGTATCCCATATGAAAGTGCCTAAAGTGTCTAAAGTGCCTAAAGTTACAAGTGCCTAAAGTGAGCTAAAGTTGTAAGTGATTAAAGTTTTAAGTGCCTAAGATTTAATTTTGCTGTCAGCATTCGGTAAGAACTTTTTATAAACTGCCAACGCATGCTTTTCCCCTCGTCTTTTTCCCTTCTTTTTGCAACTCAAAACTTAAAAAATTCAAAACTAAGAACTGCTTTTATTCTGCCACTTTCGACTGATGACTGCCAACTCAACTTTAACCCTTGACCCCTTGAAACCTAGAAACCTTGAAGCCTCGACCCTTTCACCTCTCCGCTTTCAGGTGGGGGAAAATGATGACATCCCGGATTGATGGAGAATCGGTCAGGAGCATTACGAGCCTGTCGATGCCAATTCCTTCGCCCGCTGCTGCCGGCAAACCATACTCCAGGGCCCTGATATAATCCTCATCAAGGACCGGAAAAATTTCCTCGTCAACCCCCCGTTCTGCAATCTGCTTCTCGAACCTTTTTTTCTGGTCAACAGGATCGTTTAATTCACTGAAAGCATTGGCAATTTCGCGCCCGGTAATATAAAGCTCGAATCTGTCGGTTACCTGTGGATTTGCCTGATTTCTGCGGGCCAAGGGCGAGACCTCTGTAGGATATGCAGTGATGAAGGTCGGATTGATGAGTTTTTCCTCCACAAGCAGTTCGAACAATTCGGTCTTGGCCTTGCCGGGCCCCGCCTGGGGGTCAAGCGCAATGCCCTTGTCCTTTGCCAGTTTTATGATCTGTTCTGAATCGTTCAGCAGGTCAGGATCGATCCCACCTACTTCGGTGAGCGCCTCGTCAATGCTGTATCGCTTCCAGGGTGGAGAAAGATCAACAATCTGGTCCTGGTAGGTCACTTCCATGGAACCGTTTATTTCCTCAGTAAGCCAGGAAATCATTTCCTCGGTCAGATCCATGAGGTCATGGTAGGTGGCATATGCCTGGTAGAACTCCAGCATGGTAAACTCGGGATTATGCCGCGTGGAAAGGCCTTCGTTACGAAAATTGCGGTTGATTTCAAATACCTTTTCAAAACCGCCGACCAGAAGTCTTTTCAGGTAAAGCTCCGGAGCAATGCGGAGATAAAGGTCCATGTCCAGGGCCTTGTGGTGCGTCTTGAATGGCTTTGCAGTAGCTCCGCCCGGTACAGCCTGCATCATCGGGGTTTCTACTTCCAGAAAACCCCTGTTGGAAAGAAATTCCCTGAGAAGCCTGATTATTTCTATTCTTTTACGAAAGGTTTCCCGGACCTCGGGATTAACGATAAGATCGACATAACGCTGCCGGTAACGCATCTCAACATCTGTTAAGCCATGGAATTTTTCCGGCAGAGGGCGCAGGGACTTGGTGATCAGCTTGATGGAATCTGCCAGGATTGTGATTTCGCCGGTCTTGGTCTTGAAAAGCTTGCCTTTAAAACCAACAATATCCCCGATATCCCATTTCTTGAACTGGGTGTAAAATTGTTCGCCGACAACCTCCTTTTTGACGTATACCTGGATTCTGCCGGAGTCATCCTGAATGTGCAGGAAGGAGGCCTTGCCAAACTTTCTCAAGGCCAGGATCCTGCCGGCTACTTTAAAGCTTGCCCTGACATTAGGCGCGTCTTCCAGGTCTGCAACTGCAGCATTGGCACTGCCCGATGAAAGAACTTCAGAAATATGATGGGTAGGCTTAAAATCATTAGCATAAAGTTCCACGTTCATTTCCGCCAGTTCATCAGCTTTTTTCCGGCGCTGGATAATGAGTTGGTTTAACTGATCCATGTTGGTTTCTTCTTTCCTGTTTTGTTAAAATTTTAGAAAATGATCCACAACGCGGACCCTGGCATTGTAATTGTTTGGCAAATGAGACAGGCTGCGTCTGAGAAGTATTTATTTCAAGTATTTTTCCCTCAGTGCGGCAGAGACCTCTTTTGTTAACTGCAGCACCTTTTGGGCAAGTGCAGGCGATAAAGATCCTGTGCCGCAGCTTGGGGTAATGATGGTCTGCTGCAGCAAGGCTTTTGTATCCCATAGGCTCCCGGACAGCAAAACGACCTGTTTCTCCCAGCGGCTGACGAGTGAATCACAGGTTTCCTTTTCAATATACTCTGGTTCTGAAGTGGGGATTATCCCCCAGGCAATAAGCCCACCTCGACCCAGAAATTTATGAATCAGGCTTTTGCAGGTTATAAATTTATCAAAAAAAGAGTAGGCATCAAAGCTGAGAATATCAATATCAGAGGTCAGGAGAATACTCCAGTCTGTATTGGCGCAGACATGAACCCCTGCCAATCCTCCGCTTGTATGGATGGCTCCGGTTACTTCAGCCAGGTCCTGGGAGATGTCGTCAAGCGAAACACTGATAAATGAAGAGGAGCCCAAACCGGCCAGGGCCGGTTCATCAATAAACAGGAGGACCGGAACATCATAGGCCTGCTTCAGGTAGGCGACCTGCCATGCTGCCTTCGTGGCAATCCCTTTTACAACAATATCACGAAAGCTCGGTTCATAGTAACCGAGTTTCTTATTGGCATCGGTTATGCCGGTTAGCATGGTGAAAGGTCCGGTAACCTGTCCCTTAACTGCCGCAAGATGCCTCCCGATCTTTTGGGCCTGCTCCGCAAGGAGATAGAGCCCGGCTGCCCGCTCAGGGCCTGTTTTGAAGCGTGAATCAAGCAGCTCTCCTGGATGTTCGGTAACCTTGAGGTAGTCCTCATAAAATGAAAGCTGTGCATCACTGAAAGTATCGCTGGTAATGTCGAAATAGGTGCGGTCATCAGCCTCAATTATTCCCGGCAAACCTTCAATAAACTGATTGAGCATCCTCTCCTTGGGGATGGCAGGCAGCTGTGGCCACAGAGGGATTTCCGGGGTGGCTTCCAGAATCCAGTTCATGGCCTGCCGATGGTTTGCAGCCGGAAGACTGCCAATGAGTGTCGGAAGACCGTTTGCTGAGATTTTTTTAACGTGTGCTGTCATATAAAATTTTGGGCCTTAAAGTTATTAATCTGAAAGATCGTTGCTGTTATTTCCTGCTGCCAGGAAGCTTCAATAAGGTCCCTACCTAGCAATATTAGCTGTTTCTGTCAATATATTATACAAGGACAATTGCGATCCGAATCTAGAAAAACAAGCAGTTTTTCCGGCTACCGGATCGAGCGTTTCAGGAGAGTCACGCTTTCCAGGTGATGGGTCTGGGGAAACATGTCAACTGGAACCAGGCGGGATATTTGATAGCCCCCCGGGATTAATGCGGTCAAGTCCCGGGCCAGGGTTGCAGGGTTGCAGGAAATATAAATAATCTGATCAGGGTTCATTTTTGGCAGCAGGGAAACGATATCAGCAGCACCCTGGCGGGGCGGGTCAAGAATTATTGTTTCAAAACTCCTTCCCGCAGCGAGAAGAGAGTCAACAGCGGCCGGGACCTGTTTTTTTTCAAATCGACAATTATGGATCCCATTCTGCTTTGCATTTCTTTGCGCGCTCCGGATAGCTGCATTCTGGGTATCAATGCCAAGAACCTCTGAACCAGACTTTGCAACCGGCAGCGAAAAATTGCCATAACCGCAGTATAAGTCTAAAATCCTTTTATGGGGCCCGCTTACAGCCATTTCCAACACAAGTTTTACCAGGTTGTTGTTTTGCTCGAGGTTTACCTGGCAAAAACCGCCAGCCTCCCATGAGAGGGTGAAATCAGTAACAATCTCTTCTATGGCCAGGTTGTATGACAGGATGGGAGATCCTGGTAGAAATATTTGTTCCAGGGGATCGTATAAGCCATACCCCTCGATCTGCATCAGGATGGTGGAAAGCCCTGTAATTTTATCTGCCAGATCTCTTGCAGATAAACAGTCGGCAGGCCTGGGTTTGCGCAGGAAATGCAGCAGCAAAAATGTATCCTTTCCTGCAGGATTGAAAAGTAATTCAAAAGCAGTGCAATGGGTTACAAGCTCGGTAAAGGAATGGCAGGTATGCATTTGCTGGAGCACTTTATTCAGTTCGTCTCTGGCAAGCAGGCAGCGTGAAACCGGCACCAGGAGGTGCGATTCAGGACGAAAAAAACCATAGTTTCCTTGCCCGTCAACATGTAAGCGTATGCGCTGGCGGTAGCCAAACTGAGTCGGTGCCGCCAGGTGATTTTCTATAAACAGCGCAGGATCAGAAACGATATTTCCTGCAGCCCGGTGCAGACTATCGGTCAGGATCGCTTTTTTCAGACGGATTTGGGCATCAGAGCCGGCATGCTGCAGATCACAGCCGCCGCAAAGGCCGTAAATTGGACATGGCGGCTCAATGCGGTCCGGAGAAGGCGACAAGACCTCCCGGAGTATGGCAGTAATATAATCCTTTTTGCGGGACACCTCACGCACGACCACTTTTTCACCGGGCAGCACATAACGCACCAGGACAACAATACCCTCGTCCAGTCGTCCGAGGCCGTAACCGCCTGGTACAAGTTTTTCAATCAACAGGGTATGCAGATTTTTCTCAAGCATGATTTCAAAAGAATATTAGCTAAGGATATACACCCAATGGTATTTTGCCTGTCAAAAAGGTATATTATGTATTGAGTATTTGAGAAGGTCAATGTATACCTTTTTGAGAAAATTATAACAATAGTCCTCCCATGACAAGGTGATGCGAAGGTGAAGAAAAAAGGGAAACCTGTAAAGGTGCTGGTTGTTGATGACGATAAGTCGCATCGCTTTATGCTGAAGTCCATGTTTGCGGAATGGGGCTGGAATGTCGAAGAGGCTGATGACGGCACTACGGCTGTTGCCGCTGTAGAAGTCCATTCCTATGATGCCATCCTCATGGATGTCCGTATGGCCAAAATGGACGGCATGGAAGCCCTGCGAAGAATCCATACCTTTAACCCGGCCATTCCCGTTGTCATAATGACAGCATACTCTTCAGTGGATTCTGCAGTTGAAGCCATAAAGATTGGGGCCCATGACTATCTTACCAAGCCCCTTGATTTTGAACGCTTGCGTCTGACCATGGCGCGGGCCTTAGACCACCGCCAGGTGGTGGAGGAAAAAGAAGGGGCAAAGTCGCGCAAAAGAGACGAGATTGATACTGTTGGCATCATTGGCAAATCGCCTGTCATGCAGGAACTTCTGGAGATGATTTCCTTTGTTGCCCCCACTGAGGCAACAGTACTTATTACAGGAGAATCAGGCACTGGTAAAGAGTTGATAGCTTCAGCCCTGCATCATAACTCGGCGCGTAAAAAAGGCCCCTTTGTCAAGGTTAATTGTGCCGCCCTGGTGGAAACCCTGCTGGAATCAGAACTGTTCGGTCATGAAAAAGGGGCCTTTACAGGAGCTGACCGCAGACGGGACGGCAAATTTGTCCAGGCCGACCATGGCACTCTTTTTCTTGATGAGATCGGAGAGACCTCGCCCGCCATGCAGGTAAAACTGCTCAGGGTCTTGCAGGAGCATGAACTGCAGCGTGTCGGCGGTCAGGATGTCGTCGAGGTGGATGTCAGGCTGCTCGCTGCCACCAACAGGGTCCTGGAAGATGAGGTTAAGAACGGCCGCTTCCGGGAAGATCTCTATTACCGTTTAAATGTCGTATCGCTGCATGTTCCGTCTCTCAAGGAAAGGCGTGAGGACATCCCGCTTCTGGTCAAGCATTTTCTGGAGGTGTATGGAGAAAAAAATAACCGCAGAGTTTCAGGCATAACACCAAGCTGCATGGATATCCTGCTTAACTATCCATGGCCCGGGAACGTGCGTGAGTTGGAAAATGCCATGGAGCGTGGGGTGATTCTTATGCGCGGCGATTATCTTGACGAGGAGAGTTTGCCCATTACCATCAAGAAATGGACCCAGGAGGAAAGCGGGGATATAGCTGCGGGCATGGAAGACCTGCCGTCATCCCTTGAGGAAGCGGAAAAACTGATCATCTTAAAAACCCTGGACGAGGTGGACGGCAACAAGAGTGAGGCTGCAAGGCGTCTGGGCATAACACGTAAAACACTCCTGAGCAAGCTGAACAAGTATGAAAACGGCTAAAGAAACAGCTTGATTTTTGTCTTGCAATGAAGTGATATTGAGTTGATTGACTATCTATGCAGCCTGTGGTATTAACAAATTTTATTGATAGGTATGCTTTATACCGGGCGAACAGTGCAATTACCTGTTCGCCCGGTTTGTTTCAAGCAAGATATTGGGTTATTGAACAAAGCAATTTGAAAGTATCGGAAACACAAATCCGACTGGGAGTATAAAGAGAGCATGAGAACGAATATTCTGCATATCGGTGCCGGCGAATTGACGTATGAGATTCGTAATATCGTTGCTGTCGGCGAAAAGCTGGAAGAGCTTGGCATGAAGACCTACTGGGAAAATATTGGTGACCCCGTGGCCAAGGGAGAGCATATGCCCCAGTGGATGAAGGATATAGTATCCGAAACGGCTCAAAGTGACGCCTCATACGGCTACAGTCCCACCAGGGGAGTCCTTGAAACGAGAAAGTTTATTGCGGAGCAGACCAACAGAAGAGGCAAGGTCCAGATAGAACCCAATGATATTATCTTCTTTAACGGCCTTGGTGACGCCATCAGCAAGGTTTTCGGCTTCCTGAAACGGACAGCCCGCGTGGTTGTTCCGACCCCGAGTTATACTACGCATTCCTCTGCTGAGGCGGCCCATGCCGGGGACCGGCCCGTAACGTATAAACTTGATCCTTATAACCATTGGTATCCGGATCTCGATGACCTGGAAAAGCGCATAAAATATAATCCTGCAGTCGCCGGCATCCTGATAATTAATCCTGACAATCCCACCGGAGCGGTATATCCTGTTGAAATAATGAAGGGCATGGTGCAGCTGGCAAAGAAGTATGACCTCTTTGTTGTCTGCGATGAAATATATATAAATATTATTTACAACGGCCAGACCACCTTGCCGCTTTCCGATCTTATTGAGGATGTCCCGGCTATTGCCATGCGTGGTATTTCCAAGGAAATGCCCTGGCCCGGGTCCCGCTGTGGCTGGATAGAGGTCTATAACGGCCATAATGATCCGATGTTTGAGCAGTACATCCAGTCTATTCTCAATGCCAAGATGCTGGAGGTCTGCTCGACTACATTACCGCAACTGGTTATGCCAAGGGTGGTGACACATCCACAATACCAGGAATATCTTGATACGCGTATAAAACGCTATGAGAAAATTTCCAATATTGCCTATGATTATCTGAAAAATGTGGATGGCGTCCTGGTGAACAGGACCAACGGCGCATTTTACATGAGTGTGGTTTTTAATGAAGGCGTGTTGCATGAAAGGCAATCGCTTTTCATTGAAAACAAAGAAGTAAGATCGTTCGTTGAATCCCTCGTAAATAAGCCCGGTATCTCCCTTGACAAGCGCTTTGTCTATTATCTGCTTGGCGCAACCGGCATATGTGTTGTGCCCTTGTCCTCATTTGCCACGGAAATGCAGGGATTCCGCTCAACCCTGCTGGAAACGGATGTGGACAGGTTTAGGAAGATTTTTGCCATACTTGCCGATTCGATTGAAAAATATCTTTCCAGCTGATAATCAAACCTGATTTGCCGTCGTAAAATATAACCCCTCCGGCCATTCTGTCCGGAGGGGTTTTTTTGTATGGCCTTTGCCTTGACAAGGTCTAGGGCCATACTTATTGTTCCCCACAACTCGTTAAGAGAAAATATTCAAGATTGCATAGGGGTTTCAACAGGTTAATACCATGCCCCATATACTCACAACAGTGCCCGGAGAGGATTGAGTGACAGCAAAAGAAACGAAAAAGGTTGAACCTTCTGCCCACAATGAGACAGCAGAAAAGCCGGAAGAGAAAATGGAGCAGGAGGGAGAAAAAGATATGGCTGCCGCACTTGCAGAGGTAATGAATAAACTTCAGGAGAGTGAAGAGAAGGTTCTGCGCCTTGCCGCTGATTTTGAGAACAGTAAAAAACGGTTGGAGCGGGAACGGGAAATCTCCCTGAAATATGCCGAAGAAAATATCTTAAAAGAATTGCTTCCCGGTATTGACAATATTGAGCGGGCCATGGACCAGGGCCAGGAGGCCAATAATATGGAGAGTCTGCTGCATGGCGTTGAACTCACCCGAGATGGCCTGCTGGCAACTTTAGAAAAATACGGGGTGAAAGCCATAGACTCCATTGGCCAGCCCTTTGATCCCAATATCCATGAGGCGCTTGCCATGGAAGAAACTGATGCGATGGAGCCGAACATGGTGTTGCGGGAATTTCAAAAGGGATATGTATATAGAGACAGACTCTTGCGGCCGTCAAAGGTTGTCGTTTCCAAGCCGCTTGGTTCAGGGGCTTGACAATAAAAAGATCGTGCACATTGTAATTTGTAAAAGATTCTCTTCCTAAGAGACGAACACTGACAGCAGATGCTGTTTTGTAACAAATTAGTTGATATTTATATAAAAAGGAGAATGTAAGAATGAGTAAGATAATCGGTATTGACTTAGGCACCACGAACTCTTGTGTTGCTGTCATGGAGGGGGGGGACCCAAAGGTTATCACCAATGTTGAAGGAAACAGGACTACACCATCCGTGGTAGCCTTTACTGATAGTGGTGAGCGCATGGTTGGCCAGGTTGCAAAACGCCAGGCTGTAACGAATCCCTCGCGAACGCTTTCTGCCATAAAACGTTTGATCGGTAGGAAATTTACAGATCCTGAGGTAACCAAGTCCGTCAAGGTAAGCCCCTTTAAGATTGTTGAGGGTAAAAACGGCGAAGCTGCTGTGGAGGTTGAAGGCAAAGTATATTCTTCTGCAGAAATCTCCGCCATGGTTCTCACGAAGATGAAACAGACCGCTGAAGAGTATCTTGGCGAAAAGGTCACAGATGCCGTTGTCACTGTGCCCGCATATTTTAATGACAGCCAGCGCCAGGCAACCAAGGATGCCGGGCGGATTGCAGGCTTGAACGTGCAGAGGATCATCAATGAACCGACTGCTGCCTCGCTGGCTTATGGACTTGACAAAAAAGGCGAAGAAAAAATTGCTGTTTTTGATCTTGGCGGCGGCACCTTCGATATATCCATCCTGGAGATCGGTGACGGGGTGTTTGAGGTAAAATCCACCAACGGTGACACCTTCCTGGGCGGTGAGGATTTTGATATGCGCATCGTCAACTGGCTTGCCGACGAATTCAAGCGCGATCAGGGCATTGACCTGCGCGGCGACAAGATGGCCCTGCAGCGTTTGAAGGAAGAAGGTGAAAAGGCAAAAATGGAGCTTTCCACCACCATGGAAACCACCATCAACCTGCCCTTTATTACAGCTGACGCTTCCGGTCCAAAACATCTTAATATCAAACTCACAAGATCAAAGCTTGAAAGTCTGGTCGAGGACCTGATTGAGCGTACCGTGCAGCCCTGTAAGACAGCCTTGAAAGATGCCGGTCTTGCCGCTTCTGATATCGACGAGGTCATCCTGGTTGGCGGTATGACGCGAATGCCCAAGGTGCAGCAGAAGGTTAAAGAGCTTTTCGGAAAGGAACCCCATAAGGGTGTGAATCCGGATGAAGTTGTGGCAGTTGGTGCTGCCATCCAGGGAGGTGTGCTCAGGGGAGATGTGAAAGATGTTCTGCTCCTTGATGTAACACCACTTTCCCTCGGTATCGAAACACTGGGTGGAGTTTTTACTAAGCTTATTGAAAAGAACACAACGGTGCCGACGAAAAAGAGCCAGATTTTTTCAACGGCTGCGGATAACCAGCCAGCCGTATCTATTCATGTATTGCAGGGTGAAAGAGAAATGGCAGGCAACAACAAGACCATTGGCCGCTTTGAGTTGGCCGAAATACCTCCGGCTCCACGCGGTGTCCCACAGATCGAGGTGACCTTTGACCTGGATGCCAACGGTATCCTGCATGTTTCCGCCAAGGATATGGGTACGGGCAAGGAGCAGTCCATAAAGATCACTGCGTCAAGCGGCTTATCCGAGGATGAAATCAAGAAAATGCAGCAGGATGCCGAGCTGCATGCTGAAGAGGATAAAAAAAATAAGGAAGTTGTTGAAACAAAGAACCAGGCTGACTCCCTGGTCTACGCCACCGAGAAAAGTTTGAGAGATCTCGGTGATAAGGTCGATGCTGAAACCAAGTCCAAAGTTGAACAGGAGATCGAGTCCCTGAAAAAGATAATTGAAAAGGGGGACAATGTCGACGAAATGAAGAAGGGCATTGATTCACTGACCCAGGCTTCACACAAACTGGCCGAGATCATGTATGCACAGGCCACGCAGGACCAGACAGGCCCGCAGCCGGGCGGTGGCCCTGAAGCCGGAGGCCAGGCAGGAGAAAGCAAGACGGACGAGGATGTTGTTGATGCTGATTTTGAAGAGGTAAAATAAGCGTCGACAAATCTCCTGTACAAGCAGGTCGTGAAGTATAACTTTAGGGAGGATGCGGAAAAGTAGTTGCCCGTGTCCTCCTTTTTTATTATCAAAAGATAAAGCTTGCCCGATGGCTGCGTTGCTTTGTCGGGAAAATGTGCTCGCGTACCTAAGTACGCTCCGCTATTTTCTCTCCTCGCGTCTTGCCCTCGAACAAGCTTTATCTTTTAATGCTTGTCAATCACCGTATGTGACAGGGACGAATTGTATATTTTATATTTTTAAGGATAACTCATGAAGATCCTATCCGGTATCCAGCCTTCAGGGCAACTGCACATTGGCAACTATTTCGGTATGATGCTGCCGATGATCCGCAATATGGAAAAGGGTGAACTCTACGCCTTTATCGTAAATCTGCATGCCCTGACATCGGTGCACGACCCCAAGAAACTGGCCGGAGGCACCTTGGAGGCGGCGGCAGATTTTATTGCCCTGGGGCTTGATCCTGACAGATGCATCTTCTGGGTGCAGGGAGATGTGCCGGAAGTCACAGAGTTGACCTGGATACTGTCAACACTCACTGCCATGGGGCTTCTTGAGCGTTGTCATTCATATAAGGATAAGGTAGCCAAGGGTATTGCGCCGAGCCATGGCCTGTTTTCCTATCCTGTCCTCATGGCAGCTGACATTCTACTTTATCAGGCTGAGATTGTCCCGGTGGGCAAGGATCAGAAGCAGCATCTTGAGGTTGCCCGTGATATCGGCATGCGGTTTAATCATGTTTTTGGCGAGACCTTTGTTATTCCTGAGCCGGCCATTGAAGAAAGCGTGGCCACGGTGCCTGGTATTGACGGGCAGAAGATGTCAAAATCCTATGGTAATACCATCCCTATATTTTCAGCCGGGAAACAATTGAAAAAACAGGTAATGGCAATTCAGACGGATTCCACGCCGGTTGAAGAACCCAAGGACCCTGATGCCTGCAATCTGTACAATATTTTTAAACTCTTTGCCCCGGCTGACCGCCTAGCGGAAGTAAGAGATCTTTATGTAAAGGGCGG
>Ga0210119_1000128_pt1 | contig 16774 bp, 14 predicted proteins | sample China_Bullhead_C_2_FD_184859 | JGI IMG/M metagenome (GOLD analysis project Ga0210119, IMG submission 184859) | Wetland microbial communities from San Francisco Bay, California, USA, that impact long-term carbon sequestration -... | ecosystem: Environmental > Aquatic > Marine > Wetlands ... | reverse complement strand
AACAAAGTTTTGAAGAAAAAAGATATCGGTGCATTGGTTGACTATATCTATAAAATTGGTGGTGTGTCTGAGACTGCCGGTTTCCTTGATAATCTTAAGGATATGGGTTTCAAATATGCAACTAAAGTGGGTGTTTCTATTTCCATTGATGATATCAAGATCCCTGAGATGAAAGCAGGAAATGTTCTTGCAGCAAAAGAAGAAGTGAAAGAGATACAGAGACAATATGGTGCGGGTCTTTTAACAGATCAGGAACGTTATAACAAAATTATCGATATCTGGACCGATGCGAACAACAGTATCGCTGAGGGTCTTATGGAACTTATTAAAGCAGATAAAGACGGATTTAACTCGGTTCACATGATGGCAGACTCTGGAGCGAGAGGTTCAGCGGCTCAGATCAGACAACTTTCTGGTATGAGGGGACTTATGGCGAAATCAGATGGGTCAATTATTGAAACGCCTATTACGTCAAACTTCCGTGAAGGTCTGAATGTACTTGAATACTTTATTTCAACACACGGTGCGAGAAAAGGTCTTGCCGATACAGCACTTAAGACGGCGAATGCGGGTTACTTAACAAGAAAACTGATCGATGTTGCACAAAATGTGAAGATCTCTATGACAGATTGTGGTACACATGAAGGTGTAGAAGTATCTGATATCGTTGTGGGTAATGAAATGATCGAGCCATTGGCAGATCGTATCTATGGTAGAGTATTGGCTGAAGATGTTATCGATCCTATTACTTCTGAAGTATTGGTAAGTGAAGGTACGATGATAGACGAAGAGACTGCTGCAAGAGTACAAGATGCAGGTGTACGTTCAGTGGTGATGAGAGCACCATCATCATGTAAAGCACCAAAAGGTATCTGTGCAAAATGTTATGGTCTGAACATGGCAGATAACAAAATAGTGAAACGTGGAGAAGCTGTAGGGGTTATCGCTGCACAATCTATTGGTGAGCCAGGAACACAGCTTACACTACGTACATTCCACACGGGTGGTACGGCAACAGCAGGTAAAGAAGACAGACAAGTGATCGCAAGCAAAGAAGGTTTCATTAGATACTATAACCTCAATGTATATCGTAACAGAGATGGTAACCTTATCGTTGCAAACAGAAGAAATGCAGGTGTTCTTTTGGTGGAGCCTAAGATCAAAGCCGTGACTGACGGTACCGTTTCTCTTGTGGTGACACATGACGAATATGTGATCTCTGTGAATGACGGAAGTAACAATGAGGTGAAATACAACCTTAGAAAATCGGATGTGGCTAAATCAAATGAACTTGCAGGTGTTGCAGGTAAAGTGGAAGGAAAACTTTTCTTACCACTTCAAGATGGTGATAAAGTAAAAGAGGGTGATTCTATCGTTGAAGTTATCAATGAGGGTTGGTCTGTACCAAGCCGTGTGCCATTTGCTTCTGAACTTAAAGTGGAAGATGGTGCGCCAGTCACACAAAATGTGGTTTCTGAGTCAAAAGGTACAGTGAAATTCTTCTTGCTTAAAGGTGACTATCTTGAAGCACATACAGGGATTACTGAAGGTACAAAAGTAGTAGAAAAAGGTCTTTTTGCGGTTGTTGTTGATGAAAACAACAGAGAAGCAGCAAGACACTATATCTCAAGAGGTTCTGTAGTAAAAGTGGACAATGATGCGATGGTTCAAAGAGGGGATCTCCTTTCTGCTCCTGAAACATCAGCACATACAGTGATCGCTGAATGGGACCCTTATTCAGAGCCTATTATTGCTGAACAGAAAGGAACATTGAAATTTGAAGATATTATTCCGGGTGTTACGGTCGTTGAACAGTTTGATGAAGTGACTGGTGATACAAGACTCGAGCTTAATGAATATATTCCTGCTGCCTATAAACCAGCAATTGTACTTGCGACTGAAGGCGGAGAGTTGATCCGTTATCAGCTTGATGCAAAAACGATCCTGTTTGTTAAAGATGGTGATGATGTAAGTATTGCAGATATCTTGGCAAAAACACCAAAAGCGGCGATCAAGTCAAAAGATATTACCGGGGGTCTTCCAAGGGTTTCTGAACTCTTTGAGGCTAGACGTCCTAAAGACATTGCCCTTATTGCACAGATCGATGGTGTAGTAAGTTTTGGTAAGCCACTACGTGGTAAAGAGAGACTTATTATCTCTGGTGACAATAATCAGGTAACTGAACAGTTCATCGATAAAAATAAAGTTGCGCTTGTACATCCTGGTGAGTACGTGCATGCCGGTGAAAAACTGACGGACGGTGTTGTATCAAGTCATGATATTCTTGCAGCGCTTGGTGAAAAAGCATTGTATGAGTACATTGTGTCTGAAGTACAAATGGTTTACCGTAGACAAGGGGTTAATATCTCAGATAAACACATCGAGATCGTGACTTCACAAATGATGAGACAAGTAAAAGTTGTTGAGAGCGGTGACTCTAAGTTTATCGCAGGAGATATTGTGTCTCGTCGTAAGTTCCAAGAAGAGAATGAAAGTGTTATCGCACTTGGCGGTGAGCCGTCTATCGCTGAGCCAATGCTTGTAGGTATCACCCGTTCAGCGGTTGGTGCAGATAGTATTATCTCTGCGGCATCATTCCAAGATACAACAAAAGTATTGACTTCTGCATCTATCGCAGGAACAGTAGATGCGCTTGAAGACCTTAAAGAAAACGTTGTTATCGGTCGTCTTATTCCAGTGGGTACTGGTATGATCGACAATAATAATATCAAATTAACAGCTGCAGAGTAATTTGGGCACACTGTTTCTAGTTTAGGCTAGAAACAGTTTAAACCTCTTTCTTCTCTCCCACACCTCTTAAATATAAGAATTTCTAAAGAATCTTTCGATATAATATGCCTCCAATTTTCTGTAGGAATTAGGCTAGATATAAACGTTCACAGTGAATGTTTTTATGTGGTGTAAGAACCCAGATTCAAGAGATATGATCTCAATTCAAACTAACCAGAAAGGAAACGATTTGCCTACAATTAATCAATTGATTCGTAAAGAACGTAAAAAGCAAGTGAAAAAATCAAAATCACCTGCACTCGTAAAATGTCCTCAAAGAAGAGGCGTATGTACTAGAGTATATACTACAACACCAAAGAAACCTAACTCAGCACTTAGAAAAGTTGCTAAAGTAAGATTGACAAGTGGTTTTGAAGTAATCTCATACATCGGTGGTGAGGGTCACAACCTTCAAGAACACTCTATCGTACTTGTAAGAGGCGGAAGAATTAAAGATTTACCTGGTGTTAAGTATCACATTGTTCGTGGTGCACTAGATGCTTCAGGTGTAACTGGAAGAACAGTTGCAAGATCTAAATACGGTACTAAAAAACCTAAATAATTCTAGATTATTCAAACGCGTTAAAGGTAAAGTTTAGTCTAGAAATAGACTTGAAACAGGTGTTGTCATTATCCTTAGGGGACAAGACTTGAGTAAATCAACCATATAAGATTGAAGAAGGAAACATAATGAGAAGAAGAAAAGCTCCCGTTAGACCGGTATTGCCAGATCCAGTACACGGTTCTAAAGTATTAACAAAGTTCATCAATGCAGTAATGCTTGATGGTAAGAAAAGCACAGCGCAAAAAGTAATGTATGCTGCGTTAGAGAGAATTGAATCAAAATCTGGAGAAAAAGGTATTGACGTGTTCAACAAAGCGATGGATAACGTTAAACCTGTAATGGAAGTAAAATCTAGAAGAGTAGGTGGTGCAACGTACCAAGTACCTATAGAAGTTAGACCTGTAAGACAACAATCACTGGGAATCAGATGGATCGTTGATGCAGCTAGAAAAAGAAATGAAAGAACAATGATGGAGCGTTTAAGTAATGAGCTTATGGACGCTGCAACAGAAAAAGGTTCTGCTTTCAAGAAGAAAGAAGATACGTATAGAATGGCTGAAGCGAACAAAGCGTTTGCTCACTATAGATGGTAAGGGACTAAGTTATGGCAAGAACGCACAAACTTAATGACGTAAGAAACATCGGTATTGCTGCTCACATTGATGCAGGTAAAACAACAACAACTGAAAGAATTCTTTTCTATACAGGTGTTGAACACAAAATTGGTGAAGTACATGATGGTGCTGCAACAATGGACTGGATGGAGCAAGAGCAAGAAAGAGGTATTACTATTACTTCTGCTGCTACAACTTGTGAATGGGGTGGTAAGCAAATTAACATTATCGATACTCCGGGACACGTTGACTTTACGATTGAAGTTGAACGTTCTATGAGAGTACTTGATGGTGCTGTATCTGTATTCTGTGCGGTTGGAGGTGTTCAGCCACAGTCAGAGACTGTATGGAGACAAAGAACCCGTTATGGTGTTCCGTCAATTGTATTTGTAAATAAGTATGATAGAACAGGTTCAGATTTTTATGAAGTTGAAAGACAAATAAAAGAGAGATTAAAAGGTAACCCTGTACCTATACAACTTCCAATTGGTGCTGAAGAAAACTTTCAAGGTGTTGTTGACCTTGTTAAAATGAAAGCAATCGTATGGGATCAAGATGCTGCTATGGGTTCTAATTACCATGTAGAAGAGATTCCAGAAGATATGGCTGAAATTGTAGAAGAGTATCGCGAAAAACTGATCGAAGAAATTTCTTCAGTTGACGGTAACGAAGCACTTATGGAAAAATACATGGAAGGTGAAGAGCTTACAGAAGATGAGATCATGGCTGGGATTAAAGCTGCTACTATTGGTATGCATATTGTTCCGATGACTGTTGGTTCTGCATTTAAAAACAAAGGTGTTCAAACTTTACTTGACGCTGTTGTTGCTTACCTTCCATCTCCAGTTGAAGCACCTGCGATCAAGGGTACTAAAATGGAAAATGAAGATGCTGAAGTGACTGTTGAGTCTACAGATGACGGTGAATTTGCTTCACTTGCATTTAAGATCATGACAGATCCATTTGTCGGAACTTTGACATTTATCCGTGTATACCGTGGTTCTTTGGAGTCAGGTTCTTATGTACTTAACTCAACTAAAGAGAAAAAAGAGCGTATCGGTCGTATCATGAAAATGCACGCGATCAAACGTGAAGAAGTATCTGAGATATACGCTGGTGAGATCGGTGCGGTTGTTGGATTGAAGAATACAACTACTGGAGATACACTCTGTTCAGAGAAAGATAAAGTGGTACTTGAAAGAATGGATTTCCCAGAGCCAGTTATCTCTGTTGCGGTTGAGCCTAAAACAAAAGCTGACCAAGAGAAAATGGGTATTGCTCTAGGTAAACTAGCTGCGGAAGATCCTTCTTTCCGTGTTGCCACAGATGAAGAGTCTGGTCAAACTATTATTTCAGGAATGGGTGAGCTTCACCTTGAAATTCTTGTAGACAGAATGAAGAGAGAGTTTAAAGTTGAAGCGGAAGTTGGCGCACCACAAGTTGCATACCGTGAGACTATTAGAAAATCTGTAGAAAAAGAATACAAGTACGCTAAGCAATCAGGTGGTCGTGGACAGTTCGGTCACGTATACCTTAGAATCGAACCACAAGAACCAGGGTTTGGTTATGAGTTCGTTGATGAAGTTAAAGGTGGGGTGATTCCAAAAGAGTTTATCCAACCAGTTAACAAAGGTGTACAAGAAGCAATGGCTAGAGGTATTCAAGCTGGATATCCTGTTGAAGATGTTAAAGTAACAGTCTATGATGGTTCTTACCATGATGTTGACTCATCTGAGATGGCGTTTAAACTTGCAGGTTCTATGGGATTCAGAGAGGGTTGTAAAGTAGCTAACCCTGTAATTCTTGAGCCATTGATGAAAGTTGAAGTTGAAGTACCTGAAGATTACATGGGAGACGTTATTGGTGATGTTGCCAAAAGACGTGGTCAAGTATCAGGTATGGATGACAGAGCAGGTAACAAGATCGTTAACGCGTTCGTACCACTTTCTGAAATGTTCGGTTACTCAACAGACCTACGTTCAATGACTCAAGGTCGTGCAACGTATGCTATGGAATTTGATCACTATGAAGAGGTTCCGGCTAACGTAGCTAAAGAGATCATCGAAAAAAGAAATAGCTAATTTAGCGTTTCTTTACGATATCTTCGACCGAATGGATTTTATTCTGTTCGGTCACTTACTTATAGTAAGCTCTCTCATTACGAAAACTCCATCAAACCAAACCTACAGCAAATTAGCTACGAACTTAATGATTACTAAGATGATTGAAGAGTATTATTCTATTTTAATTTTTAAATTAGCATACAATAGTATTTAAAGGACATAGCATGAGAGTAATTATTGACCTTATAGAAGATGTAAGAGAACAGATCGGTAATCATGAAGTATATGAAGTAATGGCTGGCCTACTTAAAACAGATGAAGAGGATAGTACAAAACTTATCTATGCTGGCGAAGCACCTTTAAATGCTGCAGAGATAGAAAGAGAAAAAAGACAACTGACATTCAAGATAGATGGCAGTGATAAGAAATTGACTATAGGAGAGCTTATCCCCTCAATCTTGATACTGGATATGGAGGCGATGCTATTTGAGCTTAAAATGGATGTTAATGCACAGTATAAAGATATGGAGATCGTCGGATTTGGTAAAAACGATGAGCAGAAGAGATATATCTTGTTTATCAAGATATAAAACTTCTTTTATCCCTTAATCATATACAGATTCTTTGCCAAACTCTTTAGCAAGCAGTGCATAGAAGAGTGCTCTGTATTTATGCCTGTTGGAGGTACCCATTGCTTCACATACTTTTTTGATGGCAGCATCCATTGTGGCATCATCTGCATCAACTCCGAGTTTATTACCTAAAAAATTCTTTTTGACTGTTTCAAGCTCTGCACTGTCTGAACATGATACGATTTCAGCATCATGTTTGTAGATAGATGGCACTAAGCCTGCCGTTACTTTGGCAATGAGCTCTTCTGATAGATCTAACCCCAACTCTTTGGAAGCAGCAACATAGTGTTCAACTTTTTCATCTAATTTACTCATGTTTGCCCTTTAATAAGATTTTTTAACGCTTTTTATTATAGCTATAAATACTATCTTAGGTCAAATATTGGGGGTTTTGTGCCAAAAGTATCCAGTTGAGACTGATATTGTGCTGTTGACAAAAATGCGCTAAAGATTCATAGGGGATTTTTTTACGTCTTTTAATGACTGCAAAGTATTGCGGATCTAGTTCAAGAGAGTCTGCTATATCTCTGTCGAGTATCTTTTCTTTTTTGGTCTGGGCGGAGAGAACCTGTTTGACTCTTTGCATTACGTCATGAAAATCTATCATCACTATCCTTCGTATTCATATAAGGGAATGATAATGGATTTTGAGAAAAAAGTTTAAATATATGTCAAATTGTAATGTTTTGAAGCAAGTATGAAAATGCAATGATCTGCTGTCCGAAGGATGAGAGTACCTTCGGTGTAGAGTAAGTGTTAGTTTTTTGTACTGTCAATTTCGATGACGGTATGTACATTTCCTCTAGGGTTAAAATCTGCGATAAGTTTCATAGATTTAGGCTTTAGCTTACTGTAAAGTGCATCATAAATTTCATTGGCAGAGTTTTCGTGTGAAATATGTCTAGTCATAAATGAATTGATGTAAAGTTTCAATGCTTTAAGTTCTATGACTTTCTGATCTGGTTGATAGCTGAGTTTGAGTGTAGCAAAATCAGGATATCCTGAACGCGGGCACATACACATGAACTCAGGAAGTTCAATATTGATCGTATAATTTTTTTTATGCTCATTGGGCCAATAGTTCTCTTCATTGTTAATGTCAAATTCCAGTATCTCTTTTTCACCGTATTTCATTGTTTTCCTTTAGTTGTATCTATTGATCAGTGTTTCTTCATTGATGGATTTACTTACACCAAATCCTTGTATGTAGTTAATACCCAGCGCTTTTAGTTTGTTCTCTTGCAGTTCGTTGTCGACCCACTTTGCAACAGTCTGTACCTTTAACTCTTTTGCCATATTAATTAAAGAGTGTAGCATAGCGTAAGTTGTTTCATCTTCTAAGTTTGTTACATAACTTCTATCAAACTGTATCATGTCAAATTTAAAATGTTTCATATATTCCATAGAAGCATTGGAGGAACCAAAATTATCAATGCATATTCGTAACCCATGAGATCTAAAACTCTTGAGGGTTTTAAGGTATCCGCTAAGATCATGGTGTGTTTTACGTTCATAGAGCTGGATAATTAGACGAGACGGGTCAATCTTTTTTTCCTCTAAGTAGGCAAAAAGTTTTGCCTGAAAAGAGCTGTCTCTGAGAGAAAAAGGTGATAGATTAAAGGTAAATGAAATCGTCTCATCCACAAGAGGCAAGAGGTCTATCACATGTGTGATCAATGTGAAGTCATATTCTCGCCCTAGACCTAAGCGGTTAATGATGGGTAAAAATACACGAGGTAAAATATCTTTATGGGCTTCTGATTCTAGTTTGACCGAAATTTCATAGGTATCTATAGTATGGTTAGATGTGTTCATAAGAGGTCTAAAAGATAAAAGTAATTTTTTCTTTTGAATCGTAGCAATGACATCTTTTTCTATGCCTGAAAGTTCTTGGGCATCTTTTATCTTAGGGGTAGATTTCTCTTGATTGTCATCTTCCGTTTGACTTGCGAGGATATCTCGAAGTTGTAGTATTGCTTTTTTGAAGTCACCATTGGGATGCGTGATAATCGCAAATTTAAACTCTACATCTATATCATTGATACGACTGTTTTCTTCTATCAGGGTTTCCAAAATAGTTTCTATATGTGTATAGTTGTCATTAAGTGCGATCAAAAATTCTGAACCGCGCCCCCGGCCTATCAGTACTTTGTCCAACCCATTTTGTTTAAATATGAGGTTCAATTTCCTAGAAACGGTATAGAGAAGATTATCTATTTGGTCACTGCTATAATTTTCACTTAATAAGGAAAGGTTCTCTACACTCAAGCATGCCAAAGATTTTGGTTTATACTCTTGTAATTTTCTTACAAAGGTTTTTTTATTAAATCCCTGTGTGGTTTGATCCAAGAAAGTTTCCTGCACACTTAGATTCATTAAAAAATAAATATAATAGATGGCAATAAAAGTAATTGCAGCAAGCAGTACACCATCTTTTAGGCCGATAGTAAGGGTACTATCATGATCAAGTGTACTGTAAAAAACAAGAAAGACAAGAATGAGTATAGGTAACCCTGCTCTAAGAGCCAGGCTAAAACGTCGTCCTCTTTCTTCTTTTTGCGAATCGAGCATTAAACATCCAAGTGTTTTACATCTTTGGCATGACTTTCAATGTAGTTTCTTCTAGGTTCTACTTCATCACCCATAAAGAGTGTGAATGTATCACTGGCACTTTCATCGTCTTCTATGGTAACCTGTAACAGTCTTCTGTTATCCGGTGTCATGGTTGTTTCCCAAAGTTGTTCAGGGTTCATTTCACCCAAACCTTTATAACGTTGGATATACGCACCTTTTTTTGCTGAACTTTCAACTTCTGCAAAGAGCGTAAGAAGGTCTTGGTCTTTAAATTCATCTGTGATATGCTCATTGATCTTTTGATGGATATGTATCGCTTCATTATAGTGAGGGTTTGTAAAGAGTATTTCATCTACGATGAGTTCTTCCAGTCCATCATTTGTTTGTACAAAGAGGTGTATCGTATCTTCAGTAATGGTTTTGTTAAGAATGTTATACCCAAGTTCGGCGATGTATGCTTCTATTGTTTTTGCAAGCTCTTTATTGTCGGTTCCTATCACATCAGGGTTTTCTATCATATAACGAAGTACTTCAGGCAATGCAAAACGTTTTTCTATCTCTTTCAGTGTCATACGGTAGTACGCTACAAGTTTAAAGAGATCAACAAGGTCTGCTTGTCCCATAGTCGTACTTTCAATAGCAGAGATACCGTTTTCTATCAGATAATCATTGAGTGCTTTTTCGTCTTTAAGATAGGTTTCATTTTTACCTTTTTTGTAACGGTAAAGCGGTGGCTGTGCAAGATAAAGATATCCTTTTTCAATGACTGGTTTCAAGAATCTAAAGAAAAATGTCATAAGCAGTGTTTGAATGTGAGAACCATCCACATCTGCATCGGTCATGATAATGATCTTGTGGTATCTTAATTTCTCTTCATCAAACTCTTCACCGATGCCACAGCCAAGTGCCGTGATCATATTCTTGATCTCGTCGGATTTTAGGATCTTTTCCAAACGTGCTTTCTCTACGTTAAGGATCTTACCTTTGAGTGGCAGGATCGCTTGGAAAACTCTATCACGCCCCTGCTTGGCAGAACCACCGGCAGAGTCTCCTTCCACCAGGTAGATCTCAGAGATTTCAGGGTCTTTGCTTTGGCAGTCTGCGAGTTTACCCGGGAGTGTTCCGATACTCATAGAGTCTTTACGTTTGACCAGGTCTTTTGCACGTTTCGCTGCATCTCTACCTCTGGCTGCAAGGAGTATCTGTGCCATGATGGCTTTTGCCTCTAAAGGTGTCTCTTCAAGGTATTTATTGAAGTGTTCAGAGAAGAATTTTTGTACCAAAGGACGCACATAAGAAGAACCTAGTTTTCCTTTTGTCTGCCCCTCAAACTGTGGTTCAGGTACACGCACGGAAACGATACATATAAGACCCTCTTTACAGTCATCACCTGTAATTTTAACGCCTTTTTCTTTTGCATTGGCATTTTTAGCGATGTACGTTGCCATAGAACGTGTAAGACCAGCTCTAAAACCTGCTTCGTGCGTACCTCCCTCAGCTGTTTTAATGTTGTTGACAAAAGAGAGTGATTTTTCAGTGTCTGAATCACAATACATGAGTGCGATATCTATTTCGATATCATCTGCTTTACCTTGGAAAAACTGTGCCGTTGTAAGAGGTGTCTTGGTATTCATATCTTCAACGAATTGCTTGATACCGCCTTCAAAATGATACATTTCTTTCGTACCATCACGTTCATCTTTAAATTCGATAGTGATCTTTGGATTCAGGTAACAGAGTTCTTTGAATCTTTTCATCAAGATCTCTTTTTGGAAAGTGACACTATCTTTAAAGATCGTCTCATCTGGCCAGAACTCCACTTTGGTACCATGTTTTCTTGTTGTCCCTGTTGTTTCAAGCACCGCTTGCGGGATACCTGCTTTAAAGGATTGCTCATGGATTTCACCATCTTTGAAGACCGTAAGGTATAAATCTTTAGAGAGGGCGTTTACAACAGAGACACCCACACCATGCAGTCCTCCTGAAACCTTATAGGTGTCTTTATCAAATTTACCACCGGCATGTAGTACGGTCAGTACCACTGTCGCTGCAGATATTTTTTCAGTGGGGTGCTCTGTTACCGGGATACCACGACCATTGTCTTCAATGATGGCAGAACCCTCTTTTGTAAGTGTGACCTTGATTGTATCACAGAAACCTGCCATCGCTTCATCGATAGAGTTATCGACGACTTCGTATACAAGGTGATGAAGACCTTTTGTAGAGGTATCACCAATGTACATACCAGGTCTTTTTCTTACCGCTTCTAGTCCTTTGAGGACTTTAATATTACTAGCACCATATTCTGACATGTTGAGACTCCATTTTTTGGGGGTATAAGTGTATATATTTTAGCTAAAACTAGCTTAGATATCTGGCTATAAATCGGGGATTAAAGTAACAATTAAAGGAGCATCCCATTTTGTTGTTTTTTGTTGCTTATAATATCTATTTCATTGGGATCGATGAAGAGATTTCTTGTATAGGCTTCCAGTGCATATCTTCCTATCATAGCAGCATTGTCAGAGCAGTATTCAAGTGGTGCAACATGGAGAGTTTTACCGAATTCATCACAGAGGCTCTGATAGGCATTTCGAATGTATTTATTCGCAGAGGCTCCCCCTACGATGGCAAAGTCTTTGATCTTCTCTTTGGCAAAGATCTTTTTGCTTTTTTGAAGCAGGTGAAGTTTGACTGCTTTTTGAAAGGATGCTGAGAGGTCAGCACGGTCCTGTTCGCTCATTCCTTCACTGCCACCGAGTGCTTCTACTTGAAGTCTGACTGCATTCTTAAGCCCTGAGAGGGAAAAGGCTATGAGAGGAGAGTTGCGTAACGGTACAGGAAGCTCGAAACGGTTTTCATCCCCTTGACGTGCAAGTGCTTCTATGAGCGGTCCTCCAGGATAGCCTAAGCCCATCATCTTGGCACATTTGTCAAAACTTTCACCTACCGAATCGTCCATACTCGTAGCAAGGATCTCCATACGTTCAAAACTCTCGACCCTGATGACTTGTGTATGCCCTCCTGAGATGAGAAGTACCAGAAGGGGCAAGGTAGACTCCTTTTCTATAAAAAGTGAGTAAATATGCCCCTTAAGATGATGTACGGGGATAAGAGGTATATCCAGTAGCGTACTTAAGGTTTTTGCCATAGCAATGCCTTCAAGCAGGGTGACTCCCAGTCCGGGTTGATTGGTGACTGCAATGGCTTTGAGTTTTTCAAAGTAGGGTTTGGTCTCTTTCAGTATCTCAGGAAGAGCAACAGCGTGTAGTCTTGATGCAAGTTCAGGGACGACACCACCGTAACACGAATGTTGTTCCTCCTGAGAGATCTTTTTATGATAAAGGACTTTTTTTGTGGCTATTTCAGTGATGGCTATGGAGCTGTCATCACAGCTTGATTCAATACTTAAGATCATGATCTGTCCAATACAAGTTTTTCTATCAGTGTCCATTTCCCGTAGCCACTGTCGGCATTGATATGTCCCGCATTTTTGATGACAGTTACGGGGATATCATACCGTTGTGCCATGCTTTTGGCTTCTTCAACCTGGATGTAGGGGTCATTGTCTGAAACGATCATCTGTACCTCTTTGGCATAGAGTTTTTCTGGCATCTCGCAGGGGAAAAAGGTTTTGATGGTATCTACATTAGTCGTAAGGCTTGGCGGTGAGACCATAAATAGCCTTTTTATCTCAGGTATTTGTTGCATAAAGTCTTGCTCTTGGCTGAGCCAAAACCACAGGGTATTGGCCAAAGAGTGGCACACGATAGTATCCGGTCTGAAATCTTCAAGTATCTCTTGGAGCTGTTTGATCCATCTGTTCTTACTGGGAAAGTGACAGTTATCCAGCAGAGGAAAGGAAACAGTGCCATAGTCTTTGGCTATAGCTGCAGCCAGTTCTGCTTGCCAGTGAGGAGCATCACTGCCACCCCAACCATGCAATATGAGTACTTTATCTTTGCGTGACATAGGTTCTGACCTCTTTATCAATTTGGATGATCTCTTCTATATTGGATGCTTTGACGGACTCAAATTCTTTATACGCATCTAGCACCATATCACTCATCCCGAAAAAGGAACATTTTTCATCTTGAAATGCTTTAATGGCTTCTTCATTTGCCGCATTGACCACAACGCCAAGATGAGGATGCTCCAAGATGTGTTCTTTGATATCCCAGATAGGGTAACGTGCTGCTTCAATAGGCAGAAATTCCAAACTACCCATACCCAGAAGATCTGTGGGAGGTAAAATAGCTTCTTCTACCTCTCCTCTTAATGCAAAGGCAATAGGAAGCTTCATATCCACCCCTGCAAAGTGTGCAGTGGTAGAACCGTCTCTGAATTCTGCCAGTGCATGGATGATCGACTTTTTTTCTATGACGGCATCCACCTTTGTGGTATCAAAGAGCCATTTTGCTTCTAAAAGTTCAAACAGTTTATTGGTCATGGTAGCTGAATCGATGGTGATCTTGTTTCCCATGGACCAGTTAGGGTGTTTGAGTGCATCTGAAAAAGTAGCATCCTTCATTTTGCCCAGTTCCCAGTCTCTAAATGCACCGCCGCTAGCAGTGATATAGAGTTTAGAGACAGGACGTTCATTCATGAGGTACCATAGTCCGAAGTGCTCAGAATCTATAGGTGTGATGCGAGATATATCTATGAATTCTCCTGCAACCACCAGAGACTCTTTGTTTGCCAATGCAACTCTTTTACCAAGGCCAGTGGCTTTGAGTGTAGGTGCAAGACCAGCATAGCCTACGAGTGCATTGACAACAGTATCGCTATGAGACATTTCTATAAGTTCCAAAATACCCTGTGTCCCACAGAGTACATTGGAATGATTCACTTTTGCTTTGTCTGCTTCGTTGGCGATAGCAACCACTTTGGGTCGGTGCTTTTTGATCTGCGCATTAAGCAGGCCAATATTGTTGCCTGCGACAAGCGCTTCTATGGCAATGTTATAGCGCTCTGCGATGATGAGGGTATTGACCCCTATGGAGCCGGTTGAACCGAGTAAAACGATACTTGACATGAATTAGAGTAAAGATCTCAGTGCAATGACCATGATAACAGCGGCAAAAAGATAGCCGTCTATTCTGTCCAAGATACCACCATGTCCAGGGAGCAGGTCTCCAGAGTCTTTTACTCCCGCTTCGCGTTTAAGATAAGACTCAAAAAGATCTCCAAATACTGAAGCGACAGAGGTCACAACCGTGACAATGATCGCGACCCACCACTCAACGACAAAGAGACCGACAAAACTACCTGCAAGGGTTGCTACGATAATACCGCCAAAAACACCTTCGAGTGTTTTATTTGGAGAAGTATCTGAAAACTTTGTTTTACCTATGGTTTTCCCTGTAAAAAATGCACCGACATCCGTGAGTGCTACGGTGACAAGAAGCCAGAACATAGATGCGATACCAAAATCCTGGTAGAGGATAAGAAAGAAGAGTATTCCACTGACCGGATAAAGGAAAGGGAGGATCAACCTTTTGTCAAAATTATGAAAATAGGCAAGAGAAGAGGCAAATATGACTGCCATAAAGAAGAACAGATCGTCCGGATTAGGATAAAAATAGGCAACGATCCATAAAAGAGCCGCCCATACATACATAGAAGGACCGGTAAGCTTGAAAAGTTTCATCGCTTCATAAAAGGCAAACATATAGATGAGACCTAAAAAAGCCCACATAACAAAAAAGTTATCCACCCAACCGATAAATCCAACAAGTGCTAATAGTCCAATCCCTGTAATCCATCGTTCTTGATAATCTGTAAATATTTTTGTCATGACGATTCCCTTGTTTTTTAAATAAAGAATATTATAGCACGCTTTGGATTAGAGGGTACTAGACTCTGATCTCCACACCTTCCTTCGTGACAGAAATAGTGTCATATTTGTTGTAAAGTACATTGGACCCTTCTTGTACTTTGACAAATTTTCGTTTGGTGTAATCGACTTCATAATCTCCGGGATTCTTGACAGAAAAATCTACACAGAGTTTTGCGGCGGCTTTGAGTACGGAGTCGGGCAGGTTTTGCTTATCTGTTCTGATGATGACATGGCTTGACGGCACATCACGTATATGCATCCAAAGGTCGTTGGCTTTTGCCATTTCCAGGAGTTTCTGGTTTTCGTTACTGTTGCGTCCGACAAGGACTTTATAGTCTTCTATCCAGAAGAGTTCCCCCTCTTTCAGACGCTCTTTTTTACGTTGAGACTTTCCGCGTTTGGGTACAAGGAGTTCTAGTTCATAAGGGGTATGGGCTTGTTCAAGCGCATAGTAGATATTTTCATAGAAAGCTTTTTTACTTTGCAGGTTTTCTTTTTCTATGTGAACGTTCTTGGCTTTATTTTTAGCCCGTTTGGATAGGTTAAAAAAGTAATCACTCATACGGTTGACTTTAGTATCTTTGGGCAACTTTATGCTAATTTCATTGCCTTCAAAATCATAGGTTTTAAGCTTCGTGTCATAGGGTTTTATCTGATACAAATTTGCCAGGATGAGGTTGGCATATGCTTTATACTTCTGCGCTTCATCATTCAGTTGTACTTCATCAGGAAGTTTCTCCAAAAGCCGGCTCAGTTTTTGAATTTTTTTATCAGTAAGAGAGAGTTTCTGTTTTTTTAACTCTAAAAGTTTTTTAGCCTGTATCTGAGTATATTCTCCTTCAAGGTAAGCATCTATATCTGCGATCTCTTTGCTCTCTACTGTACGAGTAAAAGGAGGTATAGCAAGGAGTTCCACACCTGGACGTATGACACGAAAAGAGCTGTCCGCATCGATGTGTCTGAGTGCTTCTATGATGACTTCATTGTCATCAATGAGTATGGCATTGGTATTCTTACCTGTAAATTCCAACTGCAGGCAGATGATCTTGTCCTTATAAGAACTTTTTGGAGCGAGTGTCAAACGCAAGATACGGTCATCATTTGGTACATCCACAGAGATGATCTTGCTTGCAGACAAGAGTGTATGGAGCAGGGTATCAAAAGGTGCATTGTAACTTTGAATCGGCCTTTGTGATGGGGCTTTGTAGATGAAACTGTGCCCTCGTGTCATGTTGAAAAAGTAGCTGTCAGATTTGTCAAATACCAACTCTAAAGTATTGTCTTCAACACGTCTGGCCCGACTGATAAAAGAGAAGTCATTGAGACGTTTGGCGATGGCTTTGAGTTCGTATAATTTCATGTGAGTCTTTCTTCATAATTGTTGTGAAATTCTAGCATAATTTTTTTTCGCTATAATTCGCATAATATTATATACATTATCTGTAAAAACGAAGGACAACCTATGGGACAAACTATGACAGAAAAGATCTTCTCAGAACATGCAGGGCGTGAAGTGCATGCAGGAGAGATCGTTAGAGTAGATATCGATATGATCATCGGAAATGACATTACGACTCCTATCTCTATTAGAGCATTTGAAGAGTCAGGTGCAGAGAAATTGGCAAGACCAGATAACTTTTGTATCGTGATGGATCACTATATTCCGGCAAAAGATATCGCATCGGCAAACCAGGCAA
>Ga0210119_1000124_pt1 | contig 17162 bp, 14 predicted proteins | sample China_Bullhead_C_2_FD_184859 | JGI IMG/M metagenome (GOLD analysis project Ga0210119, IMG submission 184859) | Wetland microbial communities from San Francisco Bay, California, USA, that impact long-term carbon sequestration -... | ecosystem: Environmental > Aquatic > Marine > Wetlands ... | reverse complement strand
GCATTGATCATTTTGTGTCAAGAGTGGGCAGAAATACCTGAATGCCAAGTCAATTTTGACTCTTTTTTCTATTTGAGCTAAAATGATAGGTTGCTGTAAAAATTGAAGTGATTATAAGAATACCATGTGGTCGAGTAATGTATCAGACAAAATACTAAAATTTTCTTGATACTAAAAATCTCAAGCGGTACGCTCGGCTGACAAAGATGTATAGGAGCGGATCGTCGTCATGATAAATAGATCAACCTGGATAAATGCTATATGAAAATTTTCAAGAATAAAATCCTTTTTGCAATCACTTGCTGTTTTGTCAGTGCCCTGCCTGCTTCTATCTATGGCCAGACAGGTTCCCTGTCTGCAGAAACTTCATATACAGTTCTGGCACCCACAAAAGAGCAAAAAGAAATTAACGATAATATCGTGGATCATCTCAAGAACCGCCATTATCTGAAAGTCCGCCTTGATGATCAGATGTCAGCCAAAATATTGAACCGCTTCCTTGATCAGCTGGATCCGAGCCACAGTTACTTCTATGATAACGATATAAAGGAATTTGAGTCAAAATATCGGTTTGCGCTCGATGATGCCCTGAAGAAGGGCAATCTGGGTCCCGCATTTGAGATTTTTAACAGATATCAGCAGCGGATTATTGAGCGTCTGACTTATATGATTGATCAGCTGGAGCAAGGCCTTGACGGTATGGACTTCGATATTGAAGAAACTTTACAAATTGACCGAGAAGACCTGCCATGGCCGAAATCAGAAGCAGCAATGAAGGAATTGTGGCGCAAACGTTTGAAAAGTAATGCGCTGGGCCTTAAGCTTGCTGACAAGTCGCTTGAGGAAATCCAGGAAACGCTGCTGAAACGGTACCAGAATCAGCTGAATCGCGTCGAGCAGAACAGCAGTGACGATGCATTTGAATTTTATATAAATGCGTTGGCACTTTCAACAGATCCCCATACCCAGTATTTTTCGCCGCACCGGACCGAGAACTTTAACATCAATATGAGTTTGTCGCTGGAGGGCATTGGTGCAGTCCTGCAAAGTGAAGACGAATATACAAAAATTGTACGTTTAATACCCGGAGGCCCAGCAGAGCGCTCAAAATTGCTGCAAGCTGCTGATCGCATCGTTGGTGTTGCCCAGGGAGCTGATGGAGAGATGCTGGACATCGTCGGTTGGCGTCTTGACGAGGTGGTAAATAAAATTAGAGGCCCAAAAGGGACTCTTGTGCGTCTTGAAATCATCCCTGCAGATGCGGCAGATTCTCATCAGACGAAAGGTGTCAGTATTATACGTGACAAGGTTAAATTAGAGGAACAGGCCGCCAAGAAACAGATCATTGAGGTGAAGCGGCAGACAAAAACCTATAAAATAGGGATAATTGATATTCCCACATTCTATGCAGACTTTAAGGGCATGAATGCCGGGAATCCAGATTATAAGAGCACCACAAAGGATGTGCAGAATCTGCTTTTAGAATTGCAAGAAGCAGGGATTGCGGGACTGATCGTTGATCTGCGTGATAATGGCGGAGGCTCATTACAGGAGGCCAACAGCCTGACCGGGCTTTTTATTGGCCTGGGGCCAACCGTCCAGGTTCGGAATGCCAGTGGAAGAATAGATGTAATAAGAGACCATGATCCGCAATTAGTCTACTCAGGGCCACTGGTAGTTTTAGTAAACAGGATGAGCGCGTCCGCTTCGGAGATTTTTGCCGGAGCCATTCAGGATTACAACCGGGGGGTTGTAATTGGCGAAGAAACATTTGGTAAAGGTACGGTGCAATCTTTGCTGCCGCTACCAAAGGGACAACTGAAGGCAACCACGGCAAAATATTACCGTGTTTCCGGCAAGAGTACACAAAATAAGGGTGTTGTGCCAGATCTCTACTATCCGAGCCTCTACAGTTTACATGATATCGGAGAAAGCTCCCTGCCTGACGCATTACCCTGGGACAAGATAAACTCCATTCCCTACCAGACATACTATAAAATGGAAGAGGTTATTCCATTGCTTCAGGATCTGCATGCGGCCCGTAACAGTACCAGTCAGGATTACAAATATGTTCTGGAGAGGCGTGAGCGCAATGAAATGATGCGCAATAAAAAGGAGATCTCACTATCGGAGAAGACAAGGAAGAAGGAGCAGGAGGAGGCGGATAAATGGCGCTTGGAATCGGAAAACACTCTGCGTTTGAGTAAGGGCGAGCCGCCCCTGGATAAAGTTGCAGATTTAAAGGAGGATGATGCCATGGATCTGCACAATGCTACTGTAGACGTTAAAGACCCGGTTGTAATTGAGGCCGGGGAAACAATGGTCGATTTTATAGAGTTGCTTGAAAAGAAAACTGCTTCCCGCTAAGACAATATAGAAAACAGACGGAAATGCTTTCTGTTTAACTGAATGGCACCCTGTATTTTGGAAAAGATTTCGTATGGCAACTTAATATTCCTGGAGGGGAAATGGGTGGTGAAATGATTGTAAAGAAAGAGTATTCGCTTGTCGGTATTTTATGTATGGCAGTCCTCGGAGTTTTCAGCTTGACTGTTTTCACCCATGAGGCGAAAGCGCAACGGGTTTCTCTCGAAGTGACAGACTGCGTCAAGTGTCATCAGGATGCCCCGGCAACAATAGCCAGCAACGGCGGCAAGCACCAGACTGCGGTAACCTGCCTGGATTGCCACGCGGAACACCCTCCTTGGGGAGAGAACGTCATTCCCCAGTGCTCCATGTGCCATGAAGGAACGTCCCATTTTGCACTGGAAAACTGTTTGAGCTGCCACTCAAACCCGCATGAACCCTTGGCTTTAAACCTTGCCGGTGATATAAAAGAGCCGTGTCTTACCTGCCATGAGGGCCCGGGGCAGGATTTTGTCAACTACAAGAGCGCTCATGCTGAACAATCCTGCACTTTCTGTCACAACTTGCATGGCCGGATCCCTGACTGTTCTGAATGTCATGAACCCCATGCCGCAGACCAGGTGACCAGTGATTGTCTTGGTTGCCATCCGGCGCATCATCCTCTGCAGATCAATTATGCCATGACCACACCAAGAGCTGCCTGTGTGGTTTGCCATGAAGAAGTTGGGGCGCAGCTGGAACAAACAGTGACCAAGCACCAGACATTTACCTGTGCCTTCTGCCACCGTGGACAGCACCCGAATGTTCCCCAATGCCAGACCTGCCACGGTGAACCCCACTCACCGGTTATGCACGAGAAAATGCCCAACTGCTTTGACTGTCATATGGATGCGCATTTTTTGGTCAAGTAAATTTGTCGCCTATAAAAAGCAGGAGAGCACCGGTTTCGGCTTTCTCCTGCTTTTTTATTTCATGATTTTCTGTCAATCTGCTGCTGCAGAAACACTTGATGGCAGCATTTACACTTTTGCTGTGCAGCCCTTCACAATGGAAGAGTGTGCCAGCTGCCATTCGACACATTACAACTTAAGAGTCATAACTCATCCAGAAAGATTATTGCTTCTGCAGGGCTTTGTCCATTGCCTCCAGCCTGTCATCACCGATGTTTTCGGTGGCACGGGCCTTATCTATGGGGGTGCGGATTTTTTTTACTGCGGTATCGGCGGCCTCATCGGTTATCTTCTCTATTCTGCCCTTCTCATCGGATTGCTGCTCATCGTTTTTTGAACACCCAGCAGGCAGAACCAGCAGAAAACTGACAAATGCAGCACCGAGAATATGCTTAAAAGGTCTTTTGCTCATACTATTTCCTTGTCATTATTTTTTTTGTAGCCATACCGTTCACACCCTAACAATAGTGTAATAATTGTTTACTGCACGCTTGTCTGAATGGCTGTTACCTCCTGGGGCAACTTGTCAGCATAGCGGTAGAGTTCCATAAAACGGCTGACCTCTGGTAACTCCCGGTCTTTTTCCAGGTCCTTGACAAAGGGATAGGATACTGCGGTAAAAAGAAGCCTTGCAGTCACTGTATATGGACCTTTGTGTCCGGATGTATTTATGCTGTAGGTAACCTGGTCTGCCCCGCCTAGAAAATTTTCATCTGAAACTGCCTTGCCAAAGACACCGATTTCAGGGGGAACGGCAGATTTGTTAAAACCCTTGGGCAGCAGCCTGTTATCCTTGGCAAATTTTGCAGCGCGCAGAAGTGTATAGGTTACTTCATTATCCGTGTTGAGCATAACCCCCTCATAGATCTGGACCTGGTCCGGTTCTGTGATCGTGTCATAATGCGGCTCAAAGCTCATGATATCATAATCAGCATCATTGCCCACGATCCGTCCATCAGCCAGGGGGGTGCCCGATTCAAAAACGACCTGGCCATCGGCATCTGTGACTGTGAGGTGGATCCATGTGCGCCTGGTTGGAATACCGGTCGGAAATTTATGCCCCGCTATATTATTAACCTGCAATACTGCTGACAGTTCATTATGACTGTGTTGCAGCCCTGCCATAGACAATTGGGCCGTTGCCCGCTGCAGTTGGCGCATGGTCCGCTCTTTTGTATCCTCAAACTTTTCAGTTGAGGCAGCAAGGCCGAGACTGGCGATGTTCTCCTGCAGGATATTAAGCATGAACACATTGCCGCCGACAAAATGATGTTGGGAAAAATGATCTTTAGGCTCTGCTTTTGGCGGGGTCCAGCGGGCAATATATACTCCACCCCCCTCGGAATGAGGCATATGGCATTCCTGACAGATCATCCCCTTCCCCGGATTTTCGCCAATGTCATAGCGTTGTCCAAAATCCACACCGTAATCACTGTGCTTCCATTCAAGATAGGCCACCTGTTCTGGAAATTCTCCTGCCACAGTCCCCTGTGCATCCACAAAAGGTGTAAACAGTGTGTGGCAGGTGGCGCAAAGGGCCGAATCATTTGTGTGTGAGCCGTATTCAGGTGTATAGCCGACACCCTTCTGCATCACCTCCTGCAGTGGCTTTTCATAGGGTCCAAAAATTTCACGCTCCACTCCTTTTTTGCTGGTATCAATAACAAATTTGCCGCTGAAGCCTTTTGTCTGGCCCAGGTGCTCATCCCGTATCTGGTGGCAGAGAGAACAGGAAACCCCGTCCATGGCCGCTGCATGAAGATCATTCCTGGGGCTTAAAAATCCTGCACCCAGTAGCAGTTGTTCTTCTCCTTCTTTATACGCCTGGGTCCAGGCCATCGGCACGTGGCAGGTGGCACATTTTTCCTCTATCACCTTTTGGAGGGCAGGATTACGCTTGACCTCGGAGCTGACTTTTGCCTGCCACAGCGGATCCTTGGCTGCGTTGGCCATCATGGTCGAGCGCCAGTGCCCTGAAATGGACATATCCGTACCTCTTTTGTCAGTCAAAAGTTCATGACAGACTGCGCAACGGGAGGAGCCGACAAAATTTTCCGTTGCAAAAATTGCCATTCCTCCTCCGGGCCTGGGAGAGTTAATCGCCTGTCTTTTGTAATAATTGGTAACATCAATCACCTTGGCCGCGGCCCCGGATATCTTGGTTCCTGTTTGGGTGGATGCTGGTTCATCCGCAGCTTTTGATGTAAAACTTGTGCCGGTTGCACAGGCAACGAACTGGCTAGCAGCAAGGCAGAACAACAGCAGGGTTGTGAAACGGAGAATCTTTTTTTTGCTGGATAGTTTTCTTCCGGACATTGTTACACTCCTTCGATGGCAATTAATCCTCGCTGCTTTTTATATTTTATGAATGTTAAATCAATTCTCTGCAATGCTAATCTTTGTCAATCGCTTAATGTATTTATTGTATGGTAACTAGATTAACAGGCACGGCTTGTGTTGGAAATATAAAAAACACCGATTCATCCCTTGCATTTTGCAAAAGACCTTCGCTGTTTAATCAAGTAAGCATATGATATTTCATGATTTGGATTTGTAAATTAGCTCTTGTGGGGTGCTGCCATGCCGGTGAACATTTTGAAAAACTATACCGTGCAGAGAGGTTATGTTTGTACAAGGTGCTGTGGTGGAAATTAATCTGATGGAGATCGACTTGGCAATAGCTTAGTAAGACGGCAGACAGGGCTGTCGGTGAAGTTTCTTGAAGTGCGCACCACCAAAATTGTCATGGACAGCGCGCACTTTGATTACTGCAACCGGATCATAATGAATGCCGGATGTTCAGCCCATGGCGCGAATGGGTCATACTGCCACAGAAACAAGGCGAGGTTTCCAGGAATTATTTCCCCTTTCCCTTTGCAGCAGTTTTCTTGGGTGCGGCCTTTTTTGCTGCAGCCTTCTTCGGAGCTGCCTTTTTCGCGGTGGTCTTCTTTGCTGCAGCCTTCTTCGGGGCTGCCTTTTTCGCGGTGGTTTTCTTTGCTGCAGCCTTCTTTGGAGCTGCCTTTTTCGCGGTGGTCTTTTTTGCTGCAGCCTTCTTTGGAGCTACTTTTTTAGCGGTGGTCTTCTTTACTGCAGCCTTCTTCGGGGCTGCTTTTGCAGTTGTCTTTTTGGCTGCCGCTTTTTTGGGAGCCGCTTTTTTTGCTGCAGGTTTTTTTGCTGTCGCCATTGTTCTCATCTCCTCTTTAATGAATAGGTCGGTTGACAGATAACGCTCCCCGCTGGAAGGCAGAACCACCACGATCTGCTTTCCTTCATTTTCTGGCCTAACCGCTATCTGCATTGCTGCCCAAATTGCTGCACCTGAAGATATTCCACAGAGAATACCTTCAAATTTTGCAACCTGTCGGGCTGTCTTAAAGGCATTCTCATTTGTGACCGTAACGACTTCGTCTATGATTGTGGTATTCAGAACATCTGGAATAAATCCGGCACCGATTCCCTGGATTTTATGCGGCCCAGGTTGGCCGCCTGAAAGGATTGGCGAATCGGCAGGTTCCACTGCCACTGCCTTAAAGGAAGGCTTGCGTGACTTGATGACTTCTGAAACACCGGTAATGGTGCCGCCGGTACCAACTCCTGAAATAAAGATATCTATCTGGCCGCCTGTGTCTGACCAGATTTCCTCTGCAGTGGTCTTGCGGTGTATTTCGGGATTGGCAGGGTTGGCAAACTGGTTCGGCATGTAGGCCTTGGGGTTGTGGGTCAGAATATCCTGGGCTTTTGCAATGGCACCTTTCATACCCGCAGGACCAGGAGTAAGAAAAAGTTCAGCTCCCAGATGCTTTAAGAGGGCCCGGCGTTCAAGGCTCATGGTCTCGGGCATGGTGAGGATTAAGCGGTATTTTTTTGCAGCGCAGATAAAGGCCAGGGCAATGCCGGTATTACCGCTTGTTGGTTCAACAATGGTGGTATGGGGATCGATAAGGCCCTTGTTCTCCGCAGCTTCGATCATGGAGACACCGATACGGTCCTTGACACTGGCTAATGGATTCTGAAACTCGAGCTTGGCCAGGATGGTTGCTTGCAACCCCTTGCAGATCCTGTTGAGTCGAACCAGAGGAGTCTTTCCTACAACCTGCGAAATATCCGCATTAATCCTGGCCATGATCATTTCCCCTTTTTCTGCATTTTCTTCCTGCCGTTGCCGGCATAAATTAGTTCAGGGCGTTTGAGAAGGACTTTGGTATCAGGCGGGACACTCTCTGTTATCCAAATGTTACCGCCGACTACCGACCGTGCGCCTATGACGGTCTGCCCTCCCAAAATCGTCGTATTAGAATATATTATTACATCATCTTCAATAGTTGGATGTCTTTTTTTGTATCTGAACTGATCACCGGCATCTTTGGGCAATGACAAGGCACCCAGGGTAACACCCTGGTAAAGCCTCACGTTGTGCCCTATTTCAGTAGTTTCTCCTATCACAACTCCGGTGCCGTGGTCAATAAAAAAACTTTCCCCGATGGTTGCACCAGGGTGAATATCGATGCCAGTGAGGCTGTGAGCATGCTCGGTCATAATGCGTGGAATGACAGGCACCTTGTATTTATGAAGCAGGTTGCCCAGCCTGTAAATGGAGATTGCCATAAGCCCAGGGTAGCTGAAAATAATCTCATCATAGCCTTGGGCAGCAGGATCACCTTCATAGGCCGCCCTTATATCCGTGTCCAGGAGTTTTTTGATTGTCGGTAACTCCTGCACAATCTTCAGGGAAATCTCATGGCCCTGTTCGGAACATTTGGTACAGGGCAGGTTGAGCCGGAAGCAGTCGTGCTGGAAAGCAGAGATTATCTGGCGGGACAGGTTTTCCAGAAAACAGGTGGTTTCCTGTCCCAGGTAATACTCCAGATTGGCCCGTGCCAGGGTGGACTGGGTAAAATAGCCAGGGAACAGGATGCGCCTGGCCTGGTGGATCAGTTGCACCACTGATTCGCTGGAAGGGATCGGGATGGGTTCAACATGGCTGAACGAGTTCTTGTCATCCAGCAGTTTCATCAACTTCCTGACCACGGCCGGGATTTTTTCATAAAGTGGCGTGGCCGGCTCAATTGCTGTATCACACTGGTGGTAGGTATCGAGGAATTTTGTATGTTTTTTCTTTTTCATTTTTTATCCCCTTTGCCGATGAGAAAAATTCCATAGGTGGCGCGCCAGTCCTGCAGAAAACTTACAATATGCCCCTGAGTGTCGTGATGATTGGTGTTGATTGCCACCTCTTTGAGAACCGCGCAGCCCTGGTCCCGGGTGAATTTCCGAAAGTCTTTCAAAGTTATGACCCGTATGTTCGGGGTATTGTACCATTCATAGGGCAGTTGTTCATTTTTGGGTGCCATTCCTGTCAGCAGCACCTGCATCCTGATGGACCAGTGACTGAAGTTCGGGAAGCTGACGATTACCTTCCTGCCAATTGCCAGCAGCGATTTCAGAAGTCTTTCAGGGTAATAGACCTGCTGCAGTGTCTGGCTTAAAATGACATAATCAAAGGCGCGCTCCTGGTAATCAAGCACCTCTGCATTAATGTCTCCCTGCAGGACGGAAAGGCCCTTGGCGATGCACAGTGCGACCTTGGATTCACGGTTTTCTATGCCGGTGCCAGTGACATTTTTGTTCTGTTTGAGATAGAGCAGCAGGTCACCTTCGCCGCAGCCGAGATCCAACACCCTGGAACCCGGTTTGATCCAGGATGCAATAACCTGGAGATCAAAACGTTTGAGGCCCTCGGATTGATTTTGCATAGTTTCTTTCATTTTCAATAGCTACAAGGACTTCTTACGATACTCACCAGGATAAATAAACTATTTTTTCCGTAATTCGATAACATTACGATCCAAAAAACCTTTTATGAGTGCGGATAATCTTTCGTTGTGAAGCAGAAAGGCGTCATGTCCCCATTCCGCCTCAATCTCGCAGAAACTTACATCCAGGTTGTTTTTTTTCATGGCTTTGACCATGGCCTTGGACTGGTACGTCGGGTAGAGCCAGTCCGAGGTAAAGGAGATGACAAGGAATTTGGCCTTGGCCTTGGCAAACGCTTCTGTCTCAGAATCATTGCCATGCTGCCTGCGCAGGTCAAAATAATCGGATGCCTTGGTGATATAGAGAAATGAATTGGCATCAAAACGGTCAACAAATTTTTGTCCCTGGTAGCGCAGGTAGCTTTCGACCTGGAAATCCGCATCAAAGTTGAAGGAAAAATCGTTTTTATTCTGTAAGCGTCTGCCGAATTTGCGGCGCATTGCTTCATCAGAAAGATAGGTCACGTGTCCTACCATTCTGGCCAGGGCTAGACCAAGATTTGGTTTTTCGGAGCCGTAGTATTTCCCCTTGTTCCAGTTGGGGTCTGCCATGATGGCCTGGCGTGCCACCTCATTGAAGGCAATAGCCAGGGCGGAATGCCGGGTGGTGGTTGCAAGCGGTATGGCGGAAACAACCATGTCAGGATAGCGAACCGTCCACTCAAGCACCTGCATACCACCGATTGAACCGCCAACAACTGAGAGGATCTGTGCGATACCGAGATGGTCCAGCAGAGCTTTCTGGGCCCTTACCATGTCGCCAATGGTGACCACGGGAAAATCAAAGCCATAGGGATTGCCGGTGCCGGGATTAATGGAGGCTGGCCCGGTGGAACCCATGCAACTGCCGATAATGTTGGAGCAGATAACAAAATACTTGTCCGTATCAATGCCTTTACCCGGGCCGACCATGATCTCCCACCAGCCGGGTTTCTGGTCATCTTCGGAGTAATAGCCGGCCACATGCGAATCACCTGAAAGCGCATGCAGGATGAGGATGACATTCGACCTGTCCTCGTTGAGCGTGCCGAGCGTTTCATAGGCAATGGTAATAGGTCCAAGACGGGCATTACTTTCGAGGATCATGGCCTCCGGGGGCTCTGCAAAGGTGAAATATTTCTTTTCCACCAGCCCGACAGATACTCCGTCCTTGTCATGTTCTATATATTCGCTCATTGTTTTAGAGAAAGGTTTCGAGGTTTCAAGGTGTCAAGGTTTCGAGTAAGAACATGTTACTTTGTTTCATATAGTTTTAATTTGAGCCTCTTTCATTCAGCCACGACCTCCAAGAACCTTGTAACTTTCCCCTTGATATTGCAAATATTTTTTAACTTTAGTCCCTAGAAACCTTGAAACCTTGACCCCTCGAAACCTTATACACTAACTCTAATGCCAAAATGACAAAAGATCATACTTTTTTGTATTGAGAAAGCTGGACCCTTATTGCTGATAGCGGCACGCTGACGGCTAGAGATTATCCAATGCCTGTCCCAGATCATTACAAATATCCTCAACAGCTTCAATGCCAACGGACAGCCGCAACAGGTCAGAATGAATAGACAGTTTCTGCCGCGTCGGCTCATCAAAGGAAAGATACTGGGAAGAATAGGGGTGGATGATCACGGTCTTGCAGTCGCCAAGATTTGCCAGGTGGTAGATCATTTTCAGGTTGTTGATGAACCGGAAACTTGTGGCCTGATCCCCGAGTCCGAAGGCAATGAGGCCGCAGTACCCTTTTCCTCCAAACTGCTTTTTGGCAGTTTGATACGAAGGGCTGTCCTCAAGGCCCGGATAGTTGAGCCAGGCGAGTTCTTTACGGGTCTGCAGGTATTTGGCAACAGCCATAGCGTTTTGCAAATGTCTTTCCATGCGCAGTGCCAGAGTGTCAAGACCGATCATGGTCAGATAGGAATGGAGAGGGGCCTGGGTGGTGCCGAAATTGATGTGGTGTTCACGCCAGACTTTGTCCAGGAAAGCAAGCGGGCCCTTACGGTCAACAAAGGGCTTGAGGTCGGGAAAGCGCCCGGAATCAGCCCAGTTGAAGTTGCCGCTGTCAATAACAACTCCGCCGGTGGCATCGCCATGGCCACTAAGATATTTTGTAGTTGAGTGGATAACTACGTCGGCTCCCAGCTCAATAGGACGGCAGAGGTAGGGTGTTGCCATGGTGTTGTCAACCATAAGAGGCAAAGCGTGCCGGTGCGCGATCTCTGCAGCAGCAGCAAGGTCTGGAACATCCAGTTTGGGGTTGCCGATGGTTTCCAGCCAGATAAACCTGGTCTTTTCATTGATAGCGCTTTCAATGGCTCCCATATCTGTTGATTCAACAAACCTGGCAGTAATATTGTACTTTTTGAATACGTTGGCAAAAAGTACATAGCTTGACATAAAGAGGGAGTTACCCGTGACAAACTCATCGCCTGCACGCAGCAAGGCTAGGCAGGCGTTGGTGATGGCAGCCATACCTGAGGACATGACCACTGAACCTCCGCCGCCCTCGAGATCTGTAAGCTTCTCTTCTAAAACCCTGTTCGTCGGGTTGGTCAAGCGCATATAAATATGGTCTGTGGTTTTGCCGCCAAATGTCTGGCTGAGGTTTTCAGCAGTAGGGTGGGCATGGGATGCGGTCTGGAAAATGGGCGGCAGGGTCGATCCTTCCCATTTATCGGGACTTTGTCCGGCATGGATGACCCTGGTGTTGAAATGATGGTCTTTTTTTAGAGCCATGGTAGGTAACCTGTTTATATAGTGTTAAGCTGGTAAAGTTGAAAAAAACAGGCAGGCAGAAATAAGCTCTCGGCAGGCACACTGGCCACAGAATAATAGCCAGGAAAGAAACACAGAATTAAAAGACGCAGAACAAACTATCTGGAGTGTTTATGGGTCGTCGCATGGTTGTTTTCAGTTAGAGGTTTGGAGGTTGCTTGCCGAGAGCTTATTTCTGCCTGCCTGATAGTATCGTATTATCCCAAAAATGATTTTAATACTTCGCATTCTCTGCAGATCTTCATTTTTTCCTGCCAGTTCTGCTGTACTTCTCCTTCACAAATGGTGCCGTTAATAAACCAGCAGAGTTTACCCGCCTGAAATTCCCAGGCCGGGCACTGTAGTTTACGCTTGCGTGGACATTTTTTAATGGTCCAACACGCCTTGGAGTTGCTCGCCGCCCCTTTTTTTCTGGCAAGAAGAAAGAAAATCTGGCGCTCTACATGTGCCGGGACTGTTCGCCAGCCCTGTTCATAACTGTGGACCGCCTTTATAGAAGAACCTAACAATTCGGCCAGTTGCTTTTGTGTTTTTCCAAGTATTTTGCGAGCGTGCAAAAACTCTTTATCATCCATAGTAGGAGCCCCTCCAGTGACATGCCAATCAAAAACAGTGGCAATGTACCACAATGTGGTATAGGATATCAACCAATATTTAAAAAAAAATTAAATAACTGCCAGCCCTCTGTTTGACCGGGTTTGGGGAATTTAGCCCTTTATTTTTCTGGTATTAACAAATTGCTCCGCATACGATATATGGTGCGATGAAGGTGGGAAATTGCAAAGAATCTCAGAATAAAACCTGACAGGAAAAACATTGGGCCATACGGCGGCAGAAGACATGTAAATTGTAAAATTTAATGCAGCAGAGTAAGATATAAATATGTCATAATTATGTCAGGCCCAGTTTTTAAAAAAAGGAGATAAACATGAAAGTGTTTATAACTGGCGGCACAGGGTTTTTGGGAGCAGCTTTAACCGAAGGGCTTCTTGGCGAAGGCCATTCTGTGACCATCCTTTCCCGTTCATCCCAGAAGGGACCTCTCAGAATGGGCTTGGCATATTGCGCGGGCAACCCAACAAAGAGCGGGCCCTGGCAGGAAGAGGTCTCCAGGCATGACGTGGTGATCAATCTTGCCGGTGCCTCAATTTTCCGGCCCTGGAATGATAAGAACAAGAAAGCAATTCGCAACAGCCGCATTCTCACCACGCGCAACCTTGTTGATGCAATTGGGCAGGCCCCGGAAAACATAACACTGCTCAGTGGTTCTGCAGTTGGTTATTATGGCTTCCGGGATGATGAGGCGCTTGATGAAAACTCTCCGCCGGGGCATGATTTTCTGGCCGATGTTGTAGAGGCCTGGGAGACCGAGGCCAAAAGGGCTGAACAGTTTGGGGTCCGGGTTGTTCTCTGCCGTATCGGGGTCATACTGGGAAGAGACGGTGGGGCCTTGAGTAAAATGCTTTCTGTTTTCAAGTGGGGCCTGGGAAGTCCTCTGGGGTCCGGCAATCAATGGTTTTCCTGGATTTCCCTTCACGATCTGGTTACTATTTTCTTATTCCTCCTGGAAAACAAAGCACTCTCAGGGCCGGTCAACTGCACTTCCCCGCACCCGGTGACCAACAGGGAGATGACGAAAGCCTTGGGCAAAATATTGCACCGGCCAACAATTCTTCCCCCGGTTCCAGGCTTTTTGATCAAGGGGGTGTTAGGCGAATTCAGTGATGTGTTTGTCAAAGGGCAGAAAGTCCTGCCGGGAAAACTGCTTCAGAATGGGTTTGTTTTTACATTCCCTGAAATCGAGGCGGCATTGGCGCATCTGATTTGATTAATTTTATGGAGTAGTCAGCCATGCCTGACACACGCTGGGAGACATTGGAAGTCCCGGAGACTTTCGATTTGCTGGCGAGCTCTGAAGCCGGCCTTGCCAGTGCTGAGGCTGCCAAGCGTCTGGCAGAGATTGGCCCCAATGTCCTTGCTGCTGAAGAGAAAATCAACATTTTCTCCATCATTATACATCAGTTTAAAAGCCCCCTGATTTATGTGCTTCTCGTGGCTGCCGTAGTCACCTTTTTTCTCCATGAATATATTGATATGGCCGTTATTCTGGCAGTCGTCATTTTAAATGCGATTATTGGTTTTATCCAGGAAGTGAAGGCGGAGCAGGGGGTGCGTTCGCTGAAAAAAATGGTGCAGGCAAAGGCGCGGGCCCTGCGCGACAGGCGTGAAAAAGAAATTCCCGGCAGCCAGCTGGTGCCGGGTGATGTCGTTTACCTGGCTGCGGGCATGCGGGTGCCGGCTGATCTGCGCTTGATCCATGAGCTTGACCTCCGGATTGACGAATCCATGCTCACAGGAGAGTCCTTGCCCTCGGATAAGAAAACGGAGAAACTTATTGAGCAGAATCTGACACCGGGTGACATGAAAAATATCGCTTTTATGGGCACCACGGTAGTTTATGGCCGGGGCCGGGGAGTCGTGGTTGAAACCGGCAGGCGTACAGTTATTGGTGATATTGCTGAAAAGGTTCAGGAAGTTCCGTTCGGCAAAGCCCCCTTGCAGCAGAAACTCGACAGCTTTGCCAAGTTTCTCAGCTGGACTGTTGGCGGGATATCCTTGTTGATTTTCGGGCTTGGGCTTTACGAAGGTGAAAAGCTCAGCGACATGTTTATTGCGGCAGTGGCCATTGCTGTCTCCGCCATTCCGGAAGGGTTGCCTGTTGCTGTTACTGTGGCCTTGGCAATCGGCGTAAACCGCATGGCGCGCCAGAATGCCATTGTGCGGAGGCTGCCTTCGGTGGAGACCCTGGGAAGCACCACCGTAATAGGTTCTGACAAGACAGGGACGCTGACAAGAAACGAGATGACTGTAAAACTTGTATTTGACGGCCTGCGGACCTATGAAATTTCAGGGATAGGTTACGAGCCCGAGGGCTCGATTTCACATGAGAGTCAGTTGGTTGACATAACAACATGTATGGAATTGGAGCAGACGTTAAGGATCGGCATGCTCTGTAATGAGTCAAACCTTTACCAGGAGGATGGTGAATACAGGATTGACGGGGACCCAACCGAGGGCGCACTCATTGTTTCCGCCATCAAGGGGGGGCTGCAGGTAGAAGAGGAGCAGATGCGTTATCCGCAGCTTGGCCTCGTGCCTTTTGAATCAGAGCGGGGCTTCATGGCAACACTGCATGAGACTGAGGGTCGTAAAATTATTTTTGCCAAGGGCGCACCAGAGAAAATCATCCATTTTTCCATGCTGGATGAAGCTGACCCGGGCCCTGAGAACAGGCTGGCCCAGGTGGCGGCGAATCTGGCCGATCAGGGACTCAGGGTCTTGGGTTTGGCCTATAAGGAGGTGGATGCGGAGACAACGAGAATTTCCCAGGCCGATGTTGAAAACGGGCTTATCTTTGCGGGCCTGCAGGCTATGCTGGATCCACCCCGCCAGGAAGTAGTCGAAGCCATCAGGATGTGTAAACAGGCAGGCATCAGGACAGCCATGATTACCGGGGATCATGCAATAACTGCCGGAGCAGTTGCCGGCCAGATAGGTATTGCAACAGAAAAGGATCAGGTCCTTGAAGGGCGTCATATTGAAACCATGTCTGACGATGAGCTGTATGAAAAGGCCAAGATAACCTCGGTGTACGCCCGTGTGGCACCCGCCCACAAGCTTCGGATAGTACAGCAGTTGATAAAGCAGGGAGAGGTGGTGGCTGTGACAGGCGACGGTGTCAACGACGCTCCGGCCCTGAAGGCAGCACACATAGGGGTTGCCATGGGCCGCACCGGGACCGATGTGGCCAAGGAAGCGGCTGATATCGTTCTATCCGATGATAATTTTGCCAGCATCGTGGCAGCTGTCAGAGAAGGCAGGATTGTTTATGACAATATCAAGAAGGTGACGATCTTTCTTGTTTCCTGCGGGCTTGGAGAGTTGTTGACCATAATTGCCTGCATGCTTGCCGGCTTGCATATCCCTTACCTGCCGGCGCAGATCCTCTGGCTTAACCTGGTCACCAACGGTTTTCAGGATGTGGCCCTGGCCTTTGAACCCGGCGAGAAAGACGTGCTCAGCCGCAAGCCGCGGCCTTCCCGGGAAAGAATCCTCTCAGCGCTCATGATCCAACGCACTCTTCTCATGGGTTCCATACTGGGGTTTGGCACCTTCATTGTCTACTATCTTGAACTTGCTTCAGGTGTCCCGGTTGACAGCGCCAGGAGCGTGGCATTGACCACCATGGTCTTTTTTCAGTTCTACCAGGCCATGAACTGCCGCTCGGAAACACTTTCCATTTTCGAGATGCACCCCCTTTCCAACCCGTTTTTGTTCGTCAGCATGATAGGCGCCTTCTATGCCCACCTGGCAGTACTCTATGTGCCGGCCCTGCAGTATATTTTCCGTACCGTACCGTTGGACTTCGGCCAGTGGGTCATTGTCATTGTATCATCCGTGACAGTTGTCATCGGTGTCGAGCTTGATAAATTCATACGGCGCCGGAAAGCTTTACCTTGAATAAATTAAATCATTTTAGAAATGCGCATGAATTATTCGGGTTGCCATTGCCCAATCAGCCTATTCCTTGTATGGTACCGTGCTTATTTGGGGCTGGATACTATTACTGTCCAGCATTACTTTATAAAGATAAAAAGAGTATCAGGAGAATTACATGGCTTCAGATGTTAATGATATTACAATCCAGTATGAAGAAGACGGCTTAGTGATTGTCAAGGAAATAGACAAGGAGATTCTCTCCAAAGGATCCTGGGCAACTTTACTTTTCAGATACCAACAGTGGGACAAGAGTAAAAAGGAGTATGGCTCAGACAGCTATGCCATCCGCAGGTACCAGAAAGTCCATGGCGAGTATATGCAGAAATCAAAATTCAATATTTCCAGCAATAAGCAGGCAGAGAAGATCGTTGAAGCTTTGCAGAAATGGTTGAAGGGGTAGATAGGCACTTTGGGCAGCGTAAGTACAACTGATGCAATTTGAGTGTATGCAGACTTTAAAAAGCTAAAAAAAGGTTTCGAGGTTTCAAGGTTCCAAGGTTTCAAGTAATAGGATAAAATGAAAGGTCATTCTTAAAAGTCTTTTCCCCAAAAAGCAGAAAGTTTCTCTTTTTTGTTTTTTTGGTATGATTTTTGTTAAAACCTTTGAAACCTTGAAACCTTGACCCCTTGGAACCTGTAATTTGTGCCTTAGTGCCTTTAAATCTTTGTGTCTAGCATCTCACAAACAAGGAAACACCGTGTCCAT
>Ga0210119_1000123_pt1 | contig 17326 bp, 19 predicted proteins | sample China_Bullhead_C_2_FD_184859 | JGI IMG/M metagenome (GOLD analysis project Ga0210119, IMG submission 184859) | Wetland microbial communities from San Francisco Bay, California, USA, that impact long-term carbon sequestration -... | ecosystem: Environmental > Aquatic > Marine > Wetlands ... | reverse complement strand
GACGCTCTGCGATTCAAGCGGGATCTCCTCGCCGGGCAGGTCGATGAATTCCACGTCGAGTCCCGATGCGTCGACATTGGGCTGAGCCTTGCGTCGCATTCCTTCCGAGGGCTCGAGTCCGAAAATCTTGCGGACCGTTGTTCGGTCGTAATAGGGGAGGTTCAGGCCGCTGCCAAAGCCGATCTCGAGAACATCGCCCTCGGCCAGGTGCACGATCTTCTCGCGCTGCTTGCGCGTCGGTTTCGTCGAACAGACCAGATCGATGAGGTGCGGCAGCACGCGATCGTCGTAAAAGCTCATGGCAATCCCCCGGGCGTTCCGATTGCATTCTACGACACGCCGCGAATGCCCGGGTTCGCGAGTACGGGGTTCGACCTATCGCCTTACGCGGCGTCGGGATCTTATCGGGCGCTAGTGGCCGGCGCTTTTCAGGCGTTCGTCGCGCGTCAGCTCGCGCGGGTGCTCCACCTTGCGGAAGCCGTCGAGCTGGTGCCGGATCGTGAGGTAGGGATGGCGCAGCAGCATCCGGGGACCCGCGTAGCGCATGATCATCCTGGCCCGGGCCCTCGGGCCAGGCTTGTAACAATGCACCGGGCAGTTCGCGCAGGTGGGTTTCTCCAGCCCGTAGGGGCATTTCTGCAGCCGGACTTCGGCGTAGTCGAGGAATTCCTTGCACTCGTCGCACAGGGGCGCGTCGGCGGGCGCATGGCGGGAGTTGCAGTAGATCTCGACCATCTTTGCCATGGTCTTCCGTTCCCGGCCGAGGCGCTTTTTCAACGGGTTCATTGCTGTTGTTGCTCCCGATGCTGGATCCGCTGTTTCATCCGAGGTGATTCAACTACAAGCCCGACTCCAAGATATATACGTAAATATCCTGCGGTGCACAGCCGCCGGTCACAATTCCGCGACGGCGGCCGCCATTTGCGCGAAAATGCGGCTATCCATGAGAGTAAGGGGGGTGTTCATGGTGATCCGAATCGGACTTTTGGCGGCATTGCTGGCGCTGCTTGGGGTAACGGGTTGTGCATCGCAACAGGCGGCGCTTGACCCGGAGCACGAGGATCTGAGGGTTCTGCCCGGGCGCTTCGCCGATGAGCCGGTGACGAAGCCACTCGTTGCGGTGGAGGCCTATATCGGTGAGAGCGAATTCTTCGTCGCCTACGAGGGCGAGGACGGCCTCGTCTACTCGGGCGGCAACTGGTCGAACCGTGTGGACCTGACGGCGCTCCGGCAGGGGCCCCAGGGTGACTACACCGGTCCGTTCATCCTGCCGCTCGAATACCACAGCGCCAGGCGCTGGGCGAAGCTGCCGGAAAAACCGATTGTTCCACGGCTGCTCAGCAGCAAGTATTGGAACCGCTTCATCGACGAGGTGTTCGACACCGTGCTGCCGAAAGCGGACATGACCGGCATCGTCATGCACTTCGGCGAAGAGGATTATTTTCTCTACAACAACGACATCAACAACTTCGAAGCCCGGCTGATCATCGACAAGCCCGATAACTACATCGTGGCCGAGACGATCGACTTCATGGATTTCATCGAACGGGCGCAGCCCGTGCTCGACCGGTTCCTGAAGGAGGAGGGCATCGAAGACCGGCGTATCGTCTTCAGCACGGGCGACACCGGAACTTATTCGCTGCCGTTTATCTTTATCGACCGCGATATCCCGATCGGCATCTTCGTGCGCTACGCGCCGGCACCGGCAGACGGTCCGGCAGCCAGCAAGGCCTCACAGATCGCACAGTCCACCGGGCACGTCGCGCAGAGCCACCTCGGCGGGCTCGTTTCGAGGCCGGTGTCGTCTCTGTACCGCCTGCTGTTCGTCGCGAAGGATGTCGCCGTCGAGACGGTGACGCCGAGCTGGATGGTGACGCTCGAGTCGGAGCCGATCCCGGAGCTCAACAGCGGTCCCGGCATGGACCTCGACGCCTGGGAAGACGAACTCACGAGGATCACCGGGCACGAAGCGACGCGGGGCACGATTGACTACCTGATCGATGGCGAAGCGTTCTTCGTGCGCTACATCGACGCGATCTCGACAGCGACCGAGTCGGTCGATATTCGCACCTATATCTTCGACAACGACGATTTCGCGTCGCGCATCCGCGACCTGCTGCGGCGGCGCTCGGAGGAGGGCGTCGACATCCGCATCCTGCTCGACGGGCTCGGCACGATCGTGGCTACCGGCGCGGACGACCAGTCGATGCCCGCGGACTACGAAGCGCCGCAATCGGTGCGCGAGTCGCTGGAATCCGGCTCCGACATCAGCGTGCGGCAGTCGAAGAACCCCTGGCTCGTCGCCGGCGACCACGTCAAGACGACGATCATCGACAACCGCATCGCGTTCGCCGGCGGCATGAACATCGGCCGCGAGTATCGCTACGTGTGGCACGACCTGATGATGGAGCTGAGCGGCCCTGTCGTCGACGTACTGAAAGAGGAATTCGAGCGCGCCTGGGCGCACGCAGGACCGTTCGGCGATGCCGGCTTCGTGTTTTCGACCTTGCTGCCGAAGGACAGCAGGAGCGAGGACGTCGGTTATCCCGTGCGGGTGCTGCACACGCGCCCGGGCGACGCCGAGATCTTTCGGACGCAGCGGGCGGCGATCCGCAATGCGAAGAATTACATCTACATCCAGAACGCCTACTTCACCGACGACGCGATGCTGTACGAACTCGCGAAGGCGCGCAAAAGAGGCGTCGACGTGCGCGTCATCCTGCCGCTGGTCGGTAACCACGGGCCGATCAACCAGAGCAACGTGCTCGCAGCGAACGCCATGCTCGAACACGGCGTACGGGTGTTCGTCTACCCGGGCATGTCGCACGTCAAAGCGGCAGTGTTCGACGGCTGGGCCTGCATGGGCTCGGCGAACTGGGACAAGCTGAGTTTCCGCACCAACAAGGAACTCAACATCGCGACGTCGCACACTCCCTACGTCAATGCCTTGCTCGAGGAAATCTTCGTGCCGGATTTCGCACAGTCCGTCGAACTCACGGAGCCGTTCCCGGTGCGCTGGTCCGACCACCTGATGGAGATCGTGGCCGACTACCTGCTGTAAGAGCTAACGCCGCCACCGCCGCCTTCGAACAGCTTGGCGGAGCGGCCGGCGATGCCTTTCAGGCCGGCCATGAACAGCCACAGGAACAAGAGCGGCAACAGGATCGTCTGCAGCACGAAGATCGCGATCAGGTCCACGATGTGCTCGGCCGCGTTCGACGCGCTCTCTTTCAGCTCCTTCATGCGGTCGCCGACACGCATCGACTTGAGCGACTCGTCGATCATCTCGCCGAGGCGTTCCATGAACGACTGATCATCCGGTGGCACCGTCTGCGCTTCATCGCTGATGCGTTCGATGTCCTTGGTCGTGTCCCGCAGGATCGCGGTCGCTTCCGCCTGCTTCGGCTCCAGGAACGCATCGGAAATGAGCGTCGTGCCGACGATCAGCACGGGGACCGCGAAGCGCACGAACAGCAGGAACAACAGGATTCGCAAGGCGGGACCCGCGTATTGAGCCGCCGTGGAGCGGGGCGCCCATATCACCACCAGGAAGCCGGTCGCCGCAGCGATGAGAAAGCCGCTCACGCCCCACCAGCTCGTGATGTTCAGCAGCAGCATCTGTAGCCCTAGCGAGCTAGCGGCGATCAGCATCACGGCCGAGAACCGTTCGATGAGGTCGTTGATCGGATCGAGGACCTCTCCGACGGACAACACCACGCCGACGCCGCCGGGCTCGAGCGCGACCTCGGTGCCCTGTGCCGCGGAGATAACGCCGTTCAGGGTGCGCGCTACGGCAAACGTCACCAGCGCATTCTTCAGCGCGTTCTCGGCCTGTTCCTCCGAAGCCCGGTCGATGTGTCCCGTTACGGCCCCGACGACAGCGAGCACGATGATGGCGGTCCACAGGAGGCGCTTTTTCAGCATGGCGTGTTGGTCCGTATTGGCGGCGACATCCGCATTATAAGGGTCCGGCCGATGCGGAGCGCGTCACACGAAAAATGACGACCAGTTAACAGTTCCGGAAGAATTCCGGGGCATCGCTGGTTTTCCGGCACTGCGGCTGTCAAAAAGTGGCCATGGACACGTGGAGTTCCGATATGGCCACGAGCAGCAAGGACAACGTCGACTACCGACTGCTGAACCGCCTCAACAAACTGGTGATCTGCAGCCGCTGCCTGCGGCAGGGCCGAGTCACGCCGATCCCGCAGGTATTCTCGTCGTACCATCGCCCGCGAAACGTCTGCGACAAATGCCGCGACGAAACTGGCGTGGGCCTCGGCGCCGGCCGCCACGGCCACCGTCGCAATCTGGCCAAGGTTCTCAAGCTTCGACCCTGACCCACCGAGGGATGGATGCACGGTCCTGCATCCGGTGCCACAATACCGGGACTTCGCAAGCAACGAGTCCCCGATGGCAAAAATGTACTTCTATTACTCGTCGATGAACGCCGGTAAGTCGACGTCCCTCCTGCAATCCAGTTACAACTACCGCGAGCGTGGCATGAACACCCTCGTCCTGGCGCCTGCCGTTGACGACCGCTTCGGTGTCGGCAAGGTGGCTTCGCGCATCGGCCTCGAGTCGGAAGCGATGACCTTTGGCCAGGACGACGATCTCTTCGACCTCGTGCAGTCGATGGTGGCGGAGGCGCCGCTGCACTGCGTCCTCATCGACGAGGCGCAGTTCCTGACCAAGGACCAGGTATTCCAGCTCAGCGAGGTGACCGACAGCCTGAACATTCCCGTTCTTGCTTACGGTCTGCGCACCGACTTCCAGGGCGAGCCCTTCGAGGGCAGCAAGTATCTCCTCGCCTGGTCGGACAATCTCAAGGAGCTGAAGGCCATCTGCCACTGCGGCACCAAGGCGACGATGGTCTTGCGCATGGACGCGGAGGGCAACGCGGTACGCGAGGGCTCGCAGGTCGAGATCGGCGGCAACGACCGCTACGTGTCGATGTGCCGCAAGCACTTCAAGAAGAACTTCTACGGCTGATCAGTTCGTCTTGTTGCCGTAGGTCGGTACGTTTTCCGAGGGGATGGGCAACATCGCCGTGTTTTCCTGCGCGAGCAGGTTACGCATGTCGTCGAGCGTCTTCATGATCGCGGTCTCGGTGAATTCGTTGCCGGTCATCGCGCCGCGGCTCGTTGCGTGCGGGTCGCAGAACTTGATGCGGTGATTGCCCACCGTGATGATGTCGTTGTCGATCAGCACGTGGTTCGACACCCGCTTCGAATTCACGAATGTGCCGTTGCTGCTGTTCAGGTCCATCATGAACGTGGTATTGCCGTGCCGCACGAGCAGCAGGTGATGACGACTGACGAAGCGGCTCGGGATCGCGATGTCGTTGTGCTCGGAGCGGCCGATCAGCAGGCGCGGCTGGTGGAAAGTGAGTTCCTTGATCGTGTCGCCGTCCCGGGTCACGATCAGTTTCGGCGGCTCCGGTGGCACACCCACGGCGTCTTCCAGTGCAGCGATCGCGTCTTCGTCCCAGTCCGAGTGCGGCAGGGTCGGCCGTTCGATCGCGGAAATGCTGACAGGCAGCGAGTCCGCGCGCGACAGCGCGAGCATCGCGATCCGGTCGAGCACTCCCGGCCAACCGCCCGATGCGTCCCAAAGTTCGACGCACACCGAGTTCGGGAAGACGTATTCCGGCACCCGGCTGCCGGCCCTGCGCAGCTTCTCGCGCAGGTAATCCTTCGCGTCGTCGCAGGACATAGGCCGCATCTGGAAATTGACGGCGACACGATCGGCGATCGACGACATCGCAGGTGCCTCGATGATCGAATTGAGCGCGCGGTCGCTGACGAGCACGATCTTCAGCGCGCTGACCAGGCGGTTGTCCCGCAGGGACCGTAATTCGGCGAGGCTGCAAAGCGCGCGCAGGGCGCTCGGGTTGAGCCGGTGCGTGTTCTCGATGACCAGCAGCGGAGGCTGGTACTTCGACGCCTGGTGCATCGTGAAGACTCGCAGCATCGCGAGCAATTCGGTGTCGCTTTCGAAGTCGGCCTCGTAGCCGAACTCCCTGAGCGTAGCCTCCAGGAGGGAGGTCGTGTTCAGGCCGGTGCCGTCGACGACGGCGTATTCGTGGTCCTCTTCGAGCGATTCTACGAGGTGCCGGACCAGGGTGGATTTTCCGGACAGCGGTGGGCCCTGCAGCAAGGCGAGCCCGTGCGGCTTTTCGCAGGCTGCGCGGATTGCTTCGAGCCCCTCGAGGTGCGAGGCATACGATACAATGGGCTCCGGCGTGCCATGCGTGCGGAACGGTTGCTCCGTGAGGCCTGCCGCGGCTAAATCCATACGCTAGAATTCGCTCCGCTCGTTGTTGGTTGATACGCGGTTATCGTTGCCCGGCGCGCATTATTTATGTACAAATCGGGCCCGGTCCGCCAGTCTACGACCGCACGGCATACCGTGCAAACCACAATTGGCGAACTCCATACACATCAAAAAGACGCAGATGTGTTCTCGAAGTTTGTTTAGGAAAGACGAAGAAAGTTATGATTAAAAAGGAATTTTTGGCTGTCCATAGCTGCGTCTGTTATTGCCCGCAGGGCCCGGGGCGCTGATGGCACAACTATCGGCAAAAGGCCTGACGCTGTTCCGTGGCGACCGCTGCCTGTTCCGCAACGTCAGTTTTGCGGTCACGTCGGGCGAACTCCTGATCCTCGAGGGCTCCAACGGCAGTGGCAAGACCAGCCTGATGAAGGCTCTTGTGGGCATGCTGGACCTCGAGAGCGGCGTCGTCAGCTGGAACGGCAAGCCTGTGTCGGAGCAACGCCAGGTATTCCACGGTGCGCTGGTCTGGACGGCACACCGCGTCGGGCTCAAGGCGGATCTCACGCCGGTCGAGAACCTGCGTTACGAGGCGGCGCTGCGCCCGCAGGGCAACGACGGCCTGGACAAGGTGTTCGAGCGCCTGGAAATCAGCCGCCTGAAGCCGCTGCCACTGCGCTCGCTGTCGGCCGGCCAGCAGCGTCGGGTGGCGCTCGCGCGCATGCTGCTCGCCGACGTGCCGCTGTGGCTGATGGACGAGCCGTTTACGAACCTCGACCGCGAGGGCCGGGCGCTGGTCATGGAGCTCGTGAAGGAACACCTCGACAAGGGCGGCCTGTGCGTGATGGCGGCGCACCAGGACGTCGAGATCGACGCACCGGTCACGAAGGTGGTGCTGCAATGACGGACCACGGAAGGCAGATGCCGGGCATGCTCGTCGGGCTTATCGCGGTGGCCCGGCGCGACCTGTTGCTGGCCTGGAAGCGGCCCGGTGACGTACTGAACCCGCTGTTCTTTTTCGCAATGGTCTGCACGCTGTTCCCGCTGGCCGTGGGCCCGAGCGCCGAGCAGCTCACGTTCAGCGGCCCCGGGGTATTGTGGGTTGCCGCATTGCTCGCCATGCTGATCTCGCTTAACAGCCTGTTCATTTCCGACTTCGACGACGGTAGCCTCGAGCAGCTGCTGGTGAGCCCGCAGCCGTTGCCGCTGGTGGGTCTCGGCAAGACGGCCGCCCACTGGCTGACCAGCGGCTTGCCGCTGGTACTGGTTTCTCCTATCGTGGCTATCACTTATCGAATGCCCGGCGACGTTGTCATAGTGTTGATGTTGACCCTTACGCTGGGCACCATAAGCCTGAGCCTGCTGGGGTCGATAGGGGCGGCGCTGACGGTCGGCCTGCACCGCGGTACCGCGTTGCTGAGCCTGCTGATCTTGCCGTTGTCGATGCCGGTGCTCATCATCGGTGCCAACACCGTGTCGCTCGCGGCCGGAAACGAGACATATTCAGCCGGAATCTGGGCACTGTCCGCCTACGCGGTCGGTACGCTGAGTCTGGCGCCTTATGCAACAGCCGCCGCATTACGTATCAGTAACGAGTAGAATCCCCGCCCATGTGGAAATGGTTTCACCAGCTGGCGTCGCCGCCACACTTCTATAGGATTGCCCCGATCTTCAGCATGTTGTTGCTGCTGCCGGGCCTGGCCCTCATCGCCTATGGCGTCTACGCGGGCCTGTTTCTCGCCCCGATGGACTACCAGCAGGGCGACGCATTCCGGATCATCTATATCCATGTACCTTCGGCGTACCTGTCGATGATGTCGTACATGATCATGGCGGTCGCGGGAGGCATCGGGCTCATCTGGCGCATGAAGCTCGCCCATGCCGTCGCCGCATCCGCGGCGCCGCTCGGCGCGTGGTTCACGTTCCTCGCACTGGCCACGGGGTCGATCTGGGGCCGGCCGATGTGGGGAACCTGGTGGGAATGGGCGGATCCAAGGATGATGTCGGAGCTGATCCTGCTGTTCTTCTATTTCGGCTACATGGCGCTCAGGGGCGCGATCGACGACACCGCCAAGGCCGACAAGGCCAGCGCGGTGCTGGCTCTGGTCGGCGTCGTCAACGTCATCATCGTGCATTACTCGGTCGAGTGGTGGAGCTCGCTGCACCAGGGCCAGACGATCATGGCCAAGGATGGACCGGCAATGGATCCGGGAATGCTTTATCCGCTGCTGGCCAATATATTCGGTTTTACGCTCCTGTTCGGCTCGCTGCTGCTGCGCCGCACCCGTACCGAGGTGCTGTTCCGCGAGCGGCGGACGCGATGGGTTAAGGAAATGATTTTGGCTCCGGAGGGTCAAAGCTGATGGAAGCTCTCGCGATGGGAGGCTACGGCGCCTACGTGTGGACCTGTTTCGGGCTCGCGGCGGTGGTGCTGATCATCAACGAATGGCGGATACGAGCCCGCCAGGCGGCTGTGTACAAGGAAATCGAAGTGCGCATCAAGGCACTGGAGGATAGTGCATGAAACCCAGGCAGCAGCGAATGCTCGCCGTTGGCCTCGTTGCGGTCGGACTCGCGATCGCGGCGACGTTCACGTTGCGGGCGTTCAAAGACAACATGATGTTCTTTGTCGAAATCTCCGACGTTATGGCGGGGAACTATCCCAAGGAACGCAATTTCCGGATTGGCGGACTCGTGGTTGCGGGCACCGTCGAGCGCGCGGAAGGCTCGCTCGACATGTCGTTCATGGTGACCGATACACGCTGTGCGCTCCCGGTCAGTTACACCGGCGTGGTTCCCGACCTGTTCCGTGAAGGCCAGGGCGTGGTCGCGCACGGGCGCATGGGCGGCAACGGCACCTTCGTCGCCGACAAGATCATGGCCAAGCACGACGAGGAGTACATGGCGCCGGAGGTTGCAGAGTCGCTGGCCAAGCATGTCCAGGACCAGACCGAGTCGATGCAGCACCTTTCCACGGAGTGCAGTCCCAGTGATTCCTGAAATCGGTCATTTCGCGCTGATTCTGGCGCTGTCGCTCGCCATCTGCCAGGGCATCTTCCCGCTGCTCGGCGCGTATCGTAAAGACGCGGCGATGATGGCGGTCGGACGTACGGCGGCCAACGGGCAGTTCTTCTTCGTGAGTTTCGCATTCGGCTGTCTCGTGTGGGCGTTCCTGCAAAGCGACTTCTCGGTACTCTACGTCGCCAACCACTCGCAGCTCTCGCTGCCGACGATCTACAAGGTGTCCGCGGTATGGGGCGCGCACGAAGGCTCGCTGCTGATGTGGATCCTGATCCTCGCGATGTGGACCGTGGCGGTCAGCTACTTCAGCCACAACCTGCCGCAGGCGTTCTCGGCACGCGTGATCGGCGTCCTCGGGCTCCTGTCCACGGGTTTCCTGCTGTTCACGCTGCTGACGTCGAATCCCTTCGAGCGGCTCGTACCGGCGCCGGCGGACGGCGGAGACCTGAACCCGTTGTTGCAGGACCCGGGTCTCGCTATCCATCCGCCTATTCTCTACGCGGGCTACGTGGGCTTCTCGGTCGCATTTGCGTTCGCGATTGCCGCGATGCTCAGCGGCAACCTTGACCGGACGTGGGCCAAGTGGACGCGGCCGTGGACGACGGTCGCCTGGCTGTTCCTGACCATCGGTATTGCGCTTGGCAGCTGGTGGGCCTATTACGAACTCGGCTGGGGCGGCTGGTGGTTCTGGGACCCGGTGGAGAACGCTTCCTTCATGCCGTGGCTGGTCGGCACGGCGCTGATTCATTCGCTCGCGGTCACCGAGAAGCGCGGCCTGTTCAAGAGCTGGACGCTGCTGCTGGCCATTTCGGCCTTCTCACTCAGCCTGCTCGGCACGTTCCTGGTGCGTTCCGGCATCCTTGTGTCGGTGCACGCGTTTGCGACCGATCCGGCCCGCGGCTTCTTCATTCTCGGGTTCCTCGGCATCGTCATTCTGAGCGCGTTGATCCTGTATGCCTGGCGGGCGCCGGCGCTCGATTCGGCGGCCGGCTTCAAGCCGCTGTCCCGTGAGACCTTCCTGCTGCTGAACAATGTGCTGCTGGTCATTGCGGCATTGCTGGTTTTCGTCGGCACGCTCGCGCCGCTCGTCGTCGAAGTGTTCAACGCCGGCAAAATCTCTGTCGGCGCGCCGTGGTTCAACGTTGCGTTCGCCATCCCGATGATCCCGCTCGTCCTGCTCATGGGCCTGGGCATGCACGCGGCCTGGCGTTCGCAGCCGGTGCAGCCGTGGCTGCGCATCCTGCGTATCCCCGCCGTCATCGCGCTGGTGGCCGGCATCGCGATTCCCGTGCTGTACGGCAATGCTTTCGGTGCGGTTGCCGTGATCGGCTGCATCGCCGGCGTATGGATCATCGTGGTATCGCTCATCCAGCCAATGCGCGTCTGGCGTAGCAAGGTCAGGCTCACACCGTCGGTGCTCGGCATGTCGATCGCGCACATCGGTGTCGGCCTGTTCGTGCTCGGCGTCACGATGGTGAATACTTTCGGTATCGAGACGGACCGCGCGCTGAGTCCCGGTCAGTCGATCGAGATTGGCAAGTACCAGTACGAGATGCGCGAGCTCAGGGACGTGCAGGGACCGAACTACACGGCGCGCGAGGCGGTCATCGAGATTCGCCGCAACGGCGAGTTCGTCTCCGAGGTTCGCCCGCAGAAGCGCCAGTATCTCGTGCAGAAGAGCCCGATGACCGAAGCCGGCATCGACGCCGGCCTGATGCGCGACCTGTTCGTCGCGATGGGCGACCCGATCGGTCCGGACACCTGGAGCGTGCGCGTGCAGTACAAGCCGATGATCCGCTTCATCTGGCTGGGCTGCCTCGTCATGGCGCTCGGCGGACTGGTCGCTGCCAGCGACCGCCGTTACCGGACGGCGAGGGCGGAGGCGCCAGCGGGCGCGGCGGCGGAGGCGGCGGCCTGATGCGATTCGCAATTCCCATCGTTGTTTTCCTGCTGCTCGTCGTCGTCTTCTCGTTCGGCCTGTTCAACGACCCGCGTGAACTGCCGTCGCCGTTCCTCGGCCAGCAGGCGCCGACGTTCCAGGCGCCGTCGCTCAAGGAACCGGAGCGCACGGTCGGTTCGGCAGACTACGCCGGCAAGATGGCCCTCGTGAACGTCTGGGCCACCTGGTGCGGCGGCTGCCGCCAGGAGCACCCCTTTCTGTTGCAGCTCGCACGCACCGGTGCGATCCCGATCTATGGCATCAACTGGCGCGATAATCGCGAAGAGGCGCTGCGCTGGCTGAAGCAGCTGGGTGACCCGTACGAGTTCTCTGCGTTCGACGAGGACGGCCGCGTGGGCATTGACTGGGGCGTCTACGGCGCACCGGAGACCTTCCTCGTCAGCCCCGAGGGCATCGTTCTTCACAAGCACCTCGGGCCGCTCACCGCGGCGGCATGGCAGGAAGACTTCGTGCCGCTGATCGAGGCGGGAGGTCCGTCGTCATGAGGAAGCTCGTTGCCGGTACCATGCTGTTCCTGTTTGTTTCTGCCGCAGTCGCGATCGACACGGACAAGGCGTTCGACGATCCCGAGCTGCAGGCGCGTTACGAACACATCATCGAGGAAGTGCGCTGCCTGAAATGCCAGAACCAGAGCATCAAGGACTCCAACGCGTTCCTGGCCGGCGACCTGCGGCGCGAAATCCGGCGCATGCTGGCCGAGGGCAAGACCGACGATGAAATCTACGATTTTCTCGTGACTCGCTACGGCGAGTTCGCACTTTATCGCCCGCGCATGTCCGGCAAGACGCTGGTCCTCTGGATCGCGCCGATCGCCCTGCTGCTCGCGGGGGGATTCGTGCTCGTGAACATCCTGCGGCGCCGCATGGCCATGCCCATCGACGGCGACGCCGCGGCCGAGGAGTAGAAAGGTAATGCTTTGGTTAGCGCTGGGTGTAATGAGTTTCGCGGGCGTAGTGTTCGCGGTATGGCCTTTCCTGCGGGAAAATTCTCGTAATTTCACTGTCGTGGCAGGCGCCGTGCTGTTCGTTGTCGCCTCGTCGGCGGGTCTCTATGCCAAGCTTGGCAGCCCGGGTGTGCAGAACGAGCGGCTGACGCACGGTGGCGGCCCGGGCGCGGACGTGCTCGAGGTCGTCGACGGACTGGCGAAGCGCCTCGAACAAAATCCGGACGATGTCGGCGGCTGGCGTATGCTCGGCCGTTCCTACATGTCGCTCAACGATCATCGCCAGGCCGTCGCCGCTTTCGAACGCGTCGTCGAGCTCGAGGGCGGGCAGAACGCGCAGGGCCTCGTTGAACTCGGCGAGGCCGTGATTGCCGCGGAGGGCGGGCAGACGATGCCGCCTCGCGCGATATCCCTGTTCGAGAACGCGCTGGCCGTCCAGCCGAATAACCAGGCTGCCCTGTTCTGGAGCGGTCTCGGCGCGTTCAATCGCGGCGATACGGACGCGGCGGCCGACCGCTGGGAGCGTTTGCTGGCGACGAACCCGCCACCGGAGATCCGCGATGTCATCCAGCAGCGCGTAGCCGAGTGGCGTGGGGAAGCGCCGCCGCCGGCAGCGGCGAGCACCGAGCAGTCGCAACCGGCGCAGGCGTCGCCCGAACCCGCACCGCTGGCAGAGGGTGCGATCGTGAGTGCCAACATCGTGCTTTCCGACGCGGCGCGCAGCGCGCTGCCGCAGGACGCGATCGTGTTCGTTATAGCGCGCGACCCGGCGCAGCCGTCGCCGCCCATTGCGGTGACACGGCGCAGGCTTGCAGAACTTCCGGCCGTCGTGCAGCTCGGCGACCAGGAGTCGATGGTGCCGGGCCGGGAGCTGTCCGGCTTCGAGGAGTTCGAGCTCGTGGCGCGCGTATCGCTGACCGGGCAGCCCGTCAGCCAGCCGGGTGACTGGTTCGGCAGCGTCATCGTCAAGCCCGCCGAGAACGGCTCGATAGCGCTGTCGATCGATACCCCGGTCGAGTAACGCAAGGCTCGTGGCACTGCCCGGTATCCTCGCCCGCAATTTGCGGATACCGCTGATCGGCGCGCCGATGTTCATCGTCTCGGTGCCCGACCTCGTCGTGGCACAGTGCACCGCGGGCATCGTCGGATCGTTCCCGGCGCTCAACGCGCGGCCGCAGGAGCGCCTCGAAGACTGGATCGTGGACATCAAGGCGCGCCTCGCGGCTTACGCGGAGGCGCATCCAGAGGCCCCGGTAGCGCCGTTCGCCGTGAACCAGATCGTGCACGGCAGCAACACCCGTCTCATGGCCGACATGGAAGTCTGCGTGCGCCACGAGGTCCCGATCATCATCACCAGCCTGCGCCCGCCGGGCGCGGTCGTCGACGCGGTCCACAGTTACGGCGGACTGGTCTTTCACGACGTCATCAGCCTGCGGCACGCGCACAAGGCGATCGAACAGGGCGTGGACGGCATCATCGCGGTATGCGCCGGCGCAGGCGGCCACGCAGGACCGCTGAGCCCGTTCGCGCTGGTGAAGGAAATCCGCCGCGAGTTCGACGGCGTGCTGATACTGTCGGGCGCGATGTCGAGCGGTAGCGACGTACTCGCGGCGCAGGCGATGGGGGCAGACCTGGCGTACATCGGGACGCGCTTCATTGCCACTCGGGAGGCGAACGCCTCCGACGACTACAAGCAGATGATCGTGTCCAGCAAGGCCGCCGATATCGTTTACACGCCGGTATTCACCGGTGTCCACGGCAGCTACCTGAAAGGCAGCATCGAGAATGCGGGCCTCGATCCCGACAACCTGCCGGACGTCGACAAGTCGGCGATGGATTTCGCGAGTTCCGCAAAGTCGGATGCGAAAGCCTGGCGTGATATCTGGGGGGCGGGCCAGGGCGTCGGCAGCATCGACGACATCCTGCCGACGCACGATCTCGTGCTCCGCATCGAGGCCGAATACGAGGCCGCGCGCAAGCGCCTTGCCGGCAACTGGCGGGAAACCTCTTGAAGATCGTGTTGTTGTCGTACCTGTTCGTCGCCCTCGGCGGCGCGCTGGGGGCGATGGCGCGATTCGCGCTCAACGTGTTCATGCAGCGGGATACGCCGTTTCCCTGGGGCACGCTCGCCGCGAATCTGCTCGGCTGCCTGGTGATGGGCATCATTGCCTATCTCGTTGCGGCGTCCTCGTGGTTCAACGAAGCAGGCGTGATCCCGGACCAGTACCGCCTGCTGTTCGCGGTCGGCTTCTGCGGCAGTTTCACGACGCTGTCCGCGCTGGTCATGGAGTTGCACACCATGCTGCAGCGGGGCGAGTTGTTCGGCACGTTCGCGTACATGACCGTGTCGATGGTGGGCGGCTTCGCCTGCTTCTACCTCGGCTTCATCGTGACGCGAGCCCTGTCGCCTATCCCAGGCGCCTGACACACGCTTCCAGGATTTCCATGATCGGCTCGAGCCATGCTTCGTGCTCGGGCTTCATCAGCACCGAGCGCAGGCAGGTGACCGTTTCCGTGTTCGCGCGGACGTTCGGGGCGTACAGGTTGAGCCTTTGGGCAGGCAGTTCGATGAGTGCGAGGTGCAGGTTGTTCTCTGCAGCCAGCTTGAAGAGCTGTTTCGCGCGCGCGGACGCGGTGGCCGTATCCGGGGCGTCGACGGCGTAGACCACGATGTCGAGCTCCGGCTGCATCAATGGGTGAAACGCAGCGCTCGCGTCAAGCCGCGACCGAAAATCCCGGGCGGCCGCCAGGCAGCGGTCGAGGTCCCGTGAAAATTCGCCGCCTTTGACGGGCGGAAGCAGCTGATGCGTCGCCCACAGCGCGACGGCGGATGCGCCGGCCCGTGAGCATTCGAGGCTGATCTCGCCCAGATGCAGTTCTTCGGAGCTGAAGTAGGTGTACGGCGAGTCGTGCTTGTAGAAGCGGCCGTCGCCCGGATTGCGGAACAGCACGCAGCCGCATCCGTAGGGCTGCAGGCCGTGCTTGTGGGGATCGATTACGATCGAATCGACGCGGCCCAGGCAATCGAAAGCGGTGCGTGTCTTATCACCCAGTCCGCTGGCCAGCGCGAAGTAGCCTCCATAAGCGGCATCGGCATGGACGCGTATGCCGGCACTTGCGGCGCGTTCCAGGATTTCGGGTAGCGGGTCGACGTCGCCAAAGCCGGTCGTGCCCATCGTCGCAACGATCGTGCCGACGTCGCCACGGACGAGCAGGTCGTCGAGGTGCGCGAGGTCCATGTGACCCGCGGCCGTGCAACGGACTGCTGAGAAAGGGATGCCGAGCACGTCGCAGATGCGCGCGTGGGTGTAGTGTGCCTGTTCCGACGCGATGACGCGCTTGCCCGGGTGCAGGCGGCTCGCTATCCACAGTGCCTCGAGATTGGCCATCGTGCCGCCGCCCGCGAGGTGGCCCAGCGGCGCGCGCCAGCCGAACATGTTGCCGATCTCGACGATGCACTCCTTCTCCATCGCCGAGCTCGCGCGGCCGCCGTCGAGGGCGTGGTTGTTCGGGTTGATCCACAGGGACAGGGCATACGCGAGGCGGGCGACGGGGTGCGGGGGCTTCAGCATCTGCCCTGCGTACAGCGGGTGGTAATAGGGGTAGTTGTCCTGCATGCGGACGGCAACCTGCTGCAGTACGCCGGACACGGCGTCGACGTCGAGCGCCGGCGTAAAGTGCGGCAGGTCCGCGGAGCCCGCTTCGAGTTTCTCCAGCGCAGCGCGCAGCACGTCGAGCTCGGCTGTATTGATCATGCGTCCCGTCCGGTTCGGTTGTGGCCGCGAGCTTACCGTAAAAACGGCCGCGCCAGCAGGTCGGCAGCGGGTACAATTTGCCGATGGACCTGATCGCGATGGCCGTGCCGTTCTTCCTGCTGGCGTTGCTCGTCGAACTGGCGATCGACCGCCGTCGGGGCACCGGGCTGTATCGTGCCAACGACGCGATCAACAGCCTGAGCGCCGGCACGCTGAGCACGACGATAGGCTACTTCACCAGGCTGCTGCCGCTGATTGCCTGGGGCTTCGTGCTCGAGAATTTTGCGCTCATCGACATGTCGCTCGGCTGGTTCGATGCTTCGCCGCGCGGCATCGCCCTGTGGATAACGGCGGCGCTCGCCTGGGACTTCTGCTACTACTGGTTCCATCGCTTCAGCCACGAGATCTCGGTGCTGTGGGCCGCGCATGCCGTGCACCACCAGAGCGAGGACTACAACCTGTCGACGGCGTTGCGGCAGACCAGCACCGGTTTCATCTTCGGCTGGGTTTTCTACCTGCCGCTGTTCGTGATCGGCTTCCCGCTGGAGGTGCTCGTTACCGTCAACGCGGTGAACCTCATCTACCAGTTCTGGGTGCACACGCAGGTGATTTGCCGCATGGGTGTGCTGGACCGCATTCTCGTGACGCCCTCCAATCACCGCGTGCACCACGCACAGAACGAGCGCTACATCGACAAGAATTACGGCGGCATGCTGATCCTCTGGGACCGCATGTTCGGCACGTTCGAGGACGAGCGCGAAGACGACCCGGTGATCTTCGGGGTGCGTAAGCCGCTGGCCAGCTGGAACCCGTTCTGGGCCAACCTGCAGGTCTACGACTACCTGCTGTTCGACGCGCGGCATACGCGACGCTGGCGCGACAAGCTCGGTGTCTGGTTCCGCCGCACGGGCTGGCGGCCGGCCGACGTCGAGCGGCGCTTCCGCGAGCATCGCGATCAGCCCCGCGGCGCCAAGTATTTCAACGGCCGCCGGCCGCTGGGCGTGGTCTGGCGCGAAGACGGTCACACGCGCAGCACGGCAGCGCAACGCGAGGCCGCCATCAAGAAACTCAGCCGCGAGCAGAAGCTGCTGCTGATCCGGTAAACATTGCCCTGTGCCGTGGGCGCAGCGCTAAACGTGGTCCTTGTGAAGGACTGAACAGGAGCATCTTCCATGTACCGATTGCACGGTTTTTACACCCAGAACACGATGAAAGTCCTCTACGTGCTGGAGGAAGTCGGGGTTGAATTCGAGTACCGCTTCGTCGACCTGATGAAAGGTGACAATCGGACCGATGCCTTCCGCGCCATGACGCCGGTGGGCAAGGTGCCGGTGCTGGAGCACGATGGCGAGTTCCTGTTCGAATCCGGGGCCATTT
>Ga0210119_1000121_pt1 | contig 17392 bp, 15 predicted proteins | sample China_Bullhead_C_2_FD_184859 | JGI IMG/M metagenome (GOLD analysis project Ga0210119, IMG submission 184859) | Wetland microbial communities from San Francisco Bay, California, USA, that impact long-term carbon sequestration -... | ecosystem: Environmental > Aquatic > Marine > Wetlands ... | reverse complement strand
ATGTGTTGTTGGACGCGTATTATAGCACCGAACCTTTTCCTTGTCAAGGGTTTTTCGCGTTTTATGCGAAATTTGTTGAAAATTTTTTTTTACTTACATTATATATGTAAAAATCACTAAAAATCAGCTTATTATGGCTCAATTTTCTTCTAGTGCCCTATAGGACTTTGGTGTAGAAATTTGGAATAGAAACCAGTATAATCTAAGGCTATGTTATTACTTTTATAATAGAAATATATATGATGGTAAAATGAGAAAAAAAGTGAAAGAGTGTAATTATTTTTATCTAAATGAGATAATTAAAATAGAAAAGAATCAAAGATGCTAAATAGATTTTTGTTTCTTGTAGAGTTATGTATAGAAAAATCTCATTTAGATTTTAAACTCATAGACAAAACATTGAAATTTCTTTTTGATTTATTGTAAATATGGCTAACAGGGATTTGTGTAGAGAAAGATCCTACTTCATAGAATAGTAGGTGACTGAACGGAACAAAGGCCGTTCAGTCAAAGAGTAAGAAAAATTAGATTTTTTCTGCCACTGGAACATCGTAAAGGATGTCATCCATTGGGTGTCTATACATAGGCATAGCAAGTCTCTTCTCATCAAGAATATGACCGATGAACCCGATAGATCTACCTACGATAAAGAATGCATTGAGTGTACCTGAAGCGATAAACTCATTGATCTCTTCTTCAGAGTAGCCAAGTGCTCTCCACATATCAACCATAAGGATACCGATAGTACCATCAACGTTAAGGATAAGGTTCTCTTTTTTAGATGTTGTCAATGCTTCAACAGTTCTTGCATAGTCAAGAAGTGGTGTTGCAGGGAAATTCGCTGCAGCATAATCCATCAAACCTTTCACACGTAAGTCAGGGTTTTTAAGAGATTTGATTCTGTGACCGATTCCTGGAATTGGTACACCCTCACCTTTCATATAGTTCAAGAATTCTTTTGGCGTCATGTTATTGTCATCTGCATGCTTGAAGTACTGCGCTGCACCATCAATAGCACCACCGAATCTTGGTCCAATAGTAAGAAGACCTGTTACAAGTGCTTCTACCACTGATTTACCTGCTCTTGCAGTTACTTTTGCATTGTGTGCACCAGATACTGCCGGACCGTGATCAGCAACCGTTTTCATTACAGTCTCGATAAAGTCTGTCGCCCATTTCGGATACTGTTTTTTGAACCATAGAAGTGATACAACATCACCGATACCTTTACCAGTATCTGGAGTTGCCACTGAAGAGATAGGGAATCCAGCGTATGTAGCTTCGTCACCTCTGTCATCAGAAATTGTACAGATGAATTGCTTACTTCTTCTTACTTTTGGAACCACGTTGATCTCTGGCTCAGGGATCGCAGGGATGTTAAGAGATTCAAATACTTCTCTGATCTTTGCAGGAAGGTCATTGAATGTTGCCGGTACATGAATACCAGCTTCTGCCATCGCTTTGTTTTTAGCTTCAGCTGTTTCACGTTCAGCATTTGCAGATGCACCTGCATGACCGAATTGAACACCTGAATCATAGTACTTAGCGATCGTACCGATACACCATGCGATGATCGGTTTTGTTATCTTACCTGATTTAACTGCTTCGATCACTTTGTACTCTTCTGTACCACCTACTTCACCAAGAAGGATCATGTATTTTACATTTGGATTCTCTTCCATTCTAAGAAGGTTATCAATAAATACTGAACCAACAAATCTGTCTCCACCGATCGCTACACCCTCTGCAATACCATCAGCATTGATAGAAATGATGTTAGAAAGCTCGTTGAAAAGACCACCTGATCTTGTTACAAGACCACATGAACCTGCTCTGTGAAGTTTAGAGTTAACAATGTTTTCAATTGTACCACCAACGTTAGCAATTTTAAATGCACCAGGTACGATACCACCAACTGTAGCAGGCCCGATAACAACAACATCTGCTTCACGTGCAGCTTGATTCATACCACGAGCAAGTCTCTCAGGGATACCTTCTGCTGTGATCATGATAGTCTTAAATCCACCGATCTCCAATGCTTCCATTGTTACATCATATGCTGTTCTGAATGATGCAAAGTTCAAAAGTACGTCAGCTTGAGGCTGAGCTGCTTTAGCTTCTGCTGTAGTTTTATAAGTAGGGATCATCACTTCATCTGCACCATAGAAAAATTTCTCAAATTTTCCAGATGCTGTTGGAGCAACGATTGCTGCTACTGAAGGTTTTTCTCTTTTAATTGTGTAATCATAGTCTAACATTCTTTGGATCGCTGTTTTGTTGTTGTTCCAAAAAATAGCCTGTGTATCTCTAGTAAATAATTGTGCCATCTTCTCTCCTTATGCCTCTACTGCCATTCTAACGATATCAGTTACGTGTGTCTCTGGTCCGTATACATCAATCCATAGACCTAGTCTATCTGCTGCTTCTTTAATGTCTTTAAGACCTTTTTCGTAGTTTGGTCCACCACGTCTAACATAGATCTTTACACCAACTTCTTTTAGTTTATCTGCATACTCTTCAAATGCCTGGATGATACCTGTAAATGTTTTAGCAACATCTGTAAAGTTAGCGATCGCTCCACCAATGATAAGGATCTTATCTCTACCCTGTGCATCTTTTTCTCTTGTCATAAGATCAAAAAGTGTTTCTGCATAGAACTTAGTCTCACCTGTTGTCGGTCCACCTGAATACTCACCGTAGTTCGCAAGATCTTCAATTCCAGCAAGGTCAGCAATAGTATCAGCATAAACAACTGAAGCACCACCACCGGCAACCATTGTCCAGATTCTAGCTTCTGGTTTTAAGAGTGTCAATTTAAGTGATGCACCCGTTTTAGCATCCGCTTCTTCAACAGCCAATACTTCTGGAGATTTTTCTTCCATACCAAATGCAGTCGGGTACTCAACATCACCCCACTGATCTACCATCATGAATCCTGCAGTATCATCTAGTTTTGCAACCATATCAAGAAGTTCGATCTTGTTGCCTTGCATTACAAAAGGGTTGATTTCAAGGTATGCAAAGTTTAATTCTCTGTATGCTTTGAAGAAACCGATTGCAAATTCAGCAAATGCCGCTTTATCTTTCTCAGCAACATCAGCAGGTACGTTTGCTCTGATTCTTTCAGCGATCTCTTCTTCAGTGTCAGTGATCTTGAATGCAACTTCAGTTACTTTTTCTTCCCAACCTTCTTCAACTTCCATTCCACCTTCAGCAGACATATAAAGCATATCATCATCACCTACACATGTAGCAGAGATATAATACTCTTCTTCTTGTGAGTGTGGAGTAAATGGCTCAACTACGAAGTGAGTCAGCATATCAACTGATGGTTCACCTGTTGGTGTATCACCGTCAAATGAGAAGTACACTGATTGCTCACTGCTTGATTTTTCATCGATCCAGCTGATTGCTTTTGCTAATGAAACATCACCTGGTTTAGCATCTTTGAAAAGTACCAAACCATTTTTACCTCTTTTACCAAAAAGCATATCTGGTTTTGCAACCAATGCTTTTTCGTTTAACCATGTATTTGTTTTTGCAGCTTCTGCTAGTTCAGACCCGTTCTGCACCATTACTGTTTCATATGCATAAGTAAAATCTGGGAAATACTTATCCCAATGTTTTGCTAGAATTGACTTTGCGTCATACTCTCTAATCGCCTTTTGAGCCATCGAGTTCTCCTTTAGTTTAGTTCTTGATAGTCTAGCATTAGATAAATTTAACTTTCGTAAAAGTAATATAAACTATAAGTATAAAAAAAATATTGTGTATTTTAGAAACAGTTTTCAAGGGTGTTGCGTACTTATTTACGGACAGGGGAGTATGTTATAATATCTTAACTGATAACGTTCTCTTCCATGTGCCCCATCGTAACACTCGATACCCTGAGATTTTAACTTCTCTGCCAACAGATAAGGTTTGTATATACGATGTGCAAAATGTTGTTTAGGATCTTCCAAGATCAAATAGAGTACTTTATGTCCTACTATGACAAAAACACTTAATACAAGGAATGACATCACCACTACAAAACCTAGTTTATACCGTTTCTGAAACTGTGGTAAACGTACGCCTATAGCATGATTAAAAACATCCAACATAAGCACAATAGCGATCATCACATACGGAGCGAAATCAGTGATATGCACACGCTGCCTAATGGACAGAAGTAAAGAAAAAGCAAGTGCAGTAAAAGAGATGTACCAAATCAGTGTTTTTTTTCCTCTAAGCAGAATTCTATACATTGCGAAGAAAAAATAGAGAAACAGTAAAGGTGAAAAAACGGTAGCATACAATCCGAAGATCTCTACAAAATGTCCTGAGGGGCTTCCACCTATCTCTATGCCTTTAGCCAAATAAATAAAAGCCAACAGAAAACTAAGAGAAAAGATAGCCAATTGTTTCTCTTTGTGTATCACTGCATAAAATAAAACGGCAACAAAGAAAATGATGGAAGCTTCATGAATGAAAAAGAGTGCAAGCATGATCGGGGGGAGTAAAAGATAATGGCCTCTTTCATAAAGTAATACAAAAAGTAACACAAGTGGTAATACAATAATAGCAACATTGGCCAAAGTGGTTGCGGTGAGGATACCGGGTAAAAGCATAAAGATCAATGTCGAGAGATAGACATCTTTACTTTTTTCAAAATGATGTCGGCTAAGTTCATAAAAAAGCCCAATAGTAAGAAATCCAAAAAAGAGAAAAAAAGCCCTTAGCCCTAAGAAACCTGCATCAAGACTTTCACCCCACCTCATCAAAGACCCTACAATGTCATCTGAAGTATAGAGTATCTTTGCCTCATGCGGACTAATCGGTGTGGTTGCCGCAAGGTAAAAAACAGCTATAGCATAAAAAAAGAATGCTAAAAAGAAATGCTGTTTTTTCATTCTAGGATCTTAGAGTTTTAAAAAATTATCTAACATTTCATGCCCATATTCGCTCATAATAGACTCAGGATGAAACTGCACACCATAGATAGGTTTATCTTTGATCTGCAATGACATGATCTCACCATCATCTTTACTGTGTGATGTTGCGATGACCGTATCAGGTAAAGTTTCTTTTTTAACCGTTAAAGAGTGATAACGTGTAGCCCTGAATTCATGAGGCAGATCTTTAAAAATAGGTGTTTCGGCATCCACAACAATTTGGGACGTTTTACCGTGCATCATATTTTTTGCTCTTATCACATCTCCGCCAAATGCCTGTGCAATACTCTGATGACCTAAACAAATACCAAAAATAGGCGTAGTGTCTGCAAATTCTTTGATCACATCCAGTGTCACTCCTGCATCATCAGGAGTGGAAGGGCCTGGTGAAAGAATGATCTTATCAGGGTGCAATGCTTTTATCTCATCAATCGTCATTTCATCATTACGTATGACCTTTAAGTCTGCACCAAGTTCTCTACAATACTGCACTACATTATACGTAAAGCTGTCGTAATTGTCTATCATTAATACCATTTATTTCTTCCTATTTAAATCTACAGACCAAAAAAACTCGATCCATTGATCTGTTTCCTGTACATACCAATCTGGGGCTATTTTAGCACTTTTCTTATAAAAAAGTGAAGCTGTTTTAAAGTTCCCAGCAGGATACGCTTTATGCAAGACCTTCAATACTTCTATCAATGTGTCACCACTGTCTACGATATCATCCACAATGAGTACGTTTTTGGACCCTGATAATTCTGGAATATTAAACACTTTGACATGCTCTAATTTGACGGTATCTTCATACCCAATAGTATTGATACTGTAGACTTCTCGGATATCGTAAAATTCACCAAGCAGGTGGCCTAAAGAGAGCCCTCCTCTGGCAATCGCGATAATACTGTCAAATTTCCAGTCTATCTTTTCTGTCAGATCTTTTGTATCGGCTAAAAAATCTTCATAAGGATAATAACGTTTTTCCATACTAATAGGCTTTGAGCTCATGATAAAGACTGTCGCGTTCTATGGGTTGAAAGCCGGAGTTTTTGATCAATGCTACAAAATCATTCAGATCCATTCCATGACTGCTCTGTGCACCTGCCGCAGATTGAATAGACTCCTTTTCTATCGTACCATCCAGATCATCACAGCCGAATTCTTGGGCAATCAGTGCAAGATTGACTGAGGCAGTGACCCAGTATGCTTTAATATGAGGAATGTTATCTAACATAATACGGCTGATGGCATAAGTCTTGAGTATCTCCTGTCCTGTAGGAAACTCTGTCACTTTGAGGAAGTTATTGTCTCTTTGGTAGACTAACGGTATAAAAGCATTAAATCCGCCTGTCTTGTCTTGCAGATCACGTAATCTTATCATGTGGTCTATACGGTGTGCGCGCGTTTCCACATGTCCAAAAAGCATGGTAGCATTGCTTTCTCTTCCTCTTTCATGCCATTTTTGATGTATCTCTATCCACTGGTCTGAAGTGACTTTTCCTTTACACAGATATTCACGTACCTCTTCATCAAAGATCTCAGCCCCACCACCAGGCATGGAATCTACACCATTTTCGATCATCATATCTAAAACTTCATCGTAGCTGTATCCATACTCTCTTGTCAGAAAATCTACTTCTGCTGCTGTCATAGCCTTCACATGCAACTCGGGAAATGCTTCTTTGATCTTTCTGAATGCACCCATATACCACTCGACACCATCATTGGGATTATGTGCTGAAACAATGTGCATCTCTTTTGCACCATTTTGAACAGAATTTTTTACAATATCCAGGATCTGTTCATGGGTCATGGTATATTGGTTTGGATTTTTTCTACTTGCAGAGTATGCACAGAATTTACAAATATCTGCACAGACATTGGTAGGGTTTATATGCCGGTTTATATTAAAGTAGCTTTTGTTGCCGTATTTCTCTCTACGAATTTCATCGGCGAGCTCACCAAGCGTATAGAGATCTAAGTCATAAAGTGCCTCACCCTCTTCTTGAGTAAGTCTCTCTTTGTTGCGTACCTTTTGTATCAAATCCATTCTGAGAACATCCATAATTATTTTTGGGTATTATACCAATATAACATTATGGAGAGAATAATTGAATACACTTGAAATCCAAATAGAAGAATTACTTTATAATAAAGCAGCAGATTTCGAGATCGCTAAAGTGCTTAAAAAGGATATAAAAATCTATTTTGATACACTTGAAGAGACTTTTGCAACTTCAGGGGGTAAAGATTTTCTTGTGAAGCATACGAAAAAAATAGACAGTATTTTAAAGATTGTCTACAAGGTTGCGACCAGAGACATGTTTGGGGATTATCTTCCTATGAAAAACTCAATTCCTCTGGGGCTTGTCGCACTGGGAAGTTACGGAAGAGAACAGCTATGTGTACATTCCGATATAGACCTCATGCTAGTCTATAAAGATATTCCTGCTTACAACGTAAAAGAGATCATCGAAAAAATACTCTATATACTTTGGGATACAGGCTTAAAACTAGGACATAGGGTACATACTATTGATGACCTCTATGAAGTATCTAAAACCGATATTACGATCAAAACAGCACTGATTGAATCCCGTATGATCGAAGGCTCCATTTTTATTTGGACAGAAACACAAAATGCGATCTCTCAAATTCGTCATGACAATATAAAAGAATTCATACAACTTAAACTGGAAGAACGAGAATTACAACACCGTAGATTCCCCCTTACTATGGAGCCAAACCTTAAAGATGGTTCAGGTGGTTTTCGTGATGCGAACCTTGTATTCTGGATAGGGAAGATACTTTTTAATGTGAATAATATTAAAAATCTTCCTGCCAGTGTGGTAGATGAAAAAGAATATCGTACCTTTAGAATCGCATTGGAATTTCTTTTCCGTGTACGTTCCGCTTTACACTTAATAGCAGGCAAAAAGGAAGATAAATTACGTCTTGAACTTATCCCCGATATAGCGCGTTTACTTGGTTATAAAGAAGGGGAAAAAGGTCAAATGAAATGTGCTAAAAAAGTGACTGAAAGTTTAAAGATCATCAGACTTTATAGTACTATCTGGCTCAATATTTTAACCCAAGACTACACTACTGACAATCCTGAAAAAAACTATCTCCACCCCAAAAAAGGAAAGCAAAACTTTAATGCACTCCTTCAACAGCTCTCTGCACATGCAAAAAAACCTTTTTATGCCCACCCTACTTTTATACAAACGTTAATTAATGCAGAAAAACCGGAGCGTCCTGATGAACTGTTATATAAAACCATCAAGAGTATATTTTATCAGCCATACAGTCACTCCACTCTCAAAGTACTCTCTTATGCAAGACTCCTGGGCTATACTATTCCACCCATTAAAAAAGCGATTGATCTTCCCCAATTTGACGGATACCATCAATTTGCAGTTGATATGCACTCGATACGTTGTATGTATCATTTGGAACATATACAGGATCCTTTTATCAAAAAACTTTTTGAAGCACTGACCGATGAAGAAAAAGTCATGCTCAAAATTGTCACTTTCTTGCATGATGCAGGTAAAGGACGAGAGAGAGACCATCACTTTGTAGGTGCATCCCTCTTCAAAGTTTTTGCAGAGAAATTGAACTTAGATCCTGAACATATTGCTATGGGTGAAACACTCATTTTATATCATACATTGATGAGTAAAGTAGCCCAACGTAACGATATCTATAATGAAAAAACTGTTTTACATTTTGCCTCACATTTCCAAACCAAGAAACTTTTGGATCTCATCTATATACTTACCTATGCAGATATGAATGGTGTGGGCAAAGACATCTATAATTCATTTAATGCAAGACTGATCAGAATACTGTATGAACAATCACTCGAAATCTTGGATAATAAGACCATGCTGGATGAAGCAGCCAAACGTCTCAAAAAAGAACAGACCCTCAAACGGAATGCAGCATTCAAAACATTTACCCCGATACAGCAGAAAAAAGTATTACAGATCCCTTCAGATCTGCTCTTTTTACGTTATAGTCCACAAAAAATAGTTTCTATCTCCCAAAAAGCTTTTAATACCGAAGATTATACGTTCAAAATAAGCAATGTAAACTACTTGACCATTGAAGTGACTCGCAGAAAACCATTTAATATTTCTTATCTTTTAGGGAAACTTTCAACATTGGGGGTGGTTCATATGGATATATGTAAACTTTTTGATGATCTTAAATATTTTAAAATAGATTTTTCTACCAAAGTGAACGCTGAAGAGATGTCACGTATTAAAGAGATCCTTCATGATTCATTCGACGATACAAAAAAGAGTACCCTTACTGTACCTGTTATAGAAAAAGATGAACTTCAGATCGATTGCGAACATTCTAAAACCTATGCTGTGATGTACCTGAACTGTAAAGACCAGAAAGGTTTACTTGCGTATATTATCAATATCTTTGATGAGATGGGTATTGACATCGCTACTGCCAAAATTCATACGATTAAAAGCCGTGTAAGAGACTTGTTCCTTATCGAAAAGAATGGAAAGTTTTGTCATAATGTCGATACAATAATAGATAAACTTACGGGGAATAAATAATATGTGTGGAATTGTCGGATATATAGGACCAAAAGAGAAAAAAGAAATATTGCTTGAAGGCTTACAGGAACTTGAATACAGAGGATATGATTCTGCCGGTATTGCAGTCATAGAAGGTGATAAATTTTCTGAGTATAAAGCCATAGGTAAATTGGACAATTTACGTGAAAAAACCAAAAAGTATGAAAGCGAAGGTTTTGGTATCTCTATAGGTCATACCAGATGGGCTACCCATGGTAAACCAACGGAACTCAATGCACATCCACACTTAGGTGCATACTCTTATGTTGTACATAATGGAATCATTGAAAATTACCAAGAGCTTAAAAATGAACTGCAAAATGAAGGTGTAAAATTTCTTAGTCAAACAGATACAGAAACGATCGTACATCTTTTTGAAAAATATCATAATACATCGAATGAAGCTTTTACTGCTTTTGAAAAAACGATCAAAAGGCTAGAAGGTGCCTATGCAACACTGCTCATCACCAAGGCAGCCCCTGATACTATTTTCTTTGCAAAAAACGGTTCTCCTATGCTGATAGGATTTGATAATGACGAAGTTTATTTTGCTTCTTCCGATACACCTGTCATAGGCAAAGCAAAAGAGGTATATTATCTTGAAGATGGTGAGTATGGTTATGTCCAAGAGGGTCAGGTTCATCTTTTTAACAAAAATGGAAGTACGAGTTTCACTACACAGGCACTGAGTGCTGATAAAATACTTGCCCAAAAAGATGGCTACCGATTCTTCATGGAAAAAGAGATCTATGAACAAAGTCGTGTCATGAGTGAAACTATGATGGGCCGCGTGCTTGACGAGGCCATTGCTTTTGATGAACTCGATGCAAATTTCTTTGAAGGGATCTCAGCTATTAAGATCTGTGCCTGCGGTACCAGCTACCACTCTGCCCTGGCTTCTGCATATCTCTTTGAACGTATTGCAAAGGTAAGATGTGATGTAGAGATCGCTTCTGAATTTAGATATAAAGAACCTTTACTGACAAAAGATACACTCTTCATTACTATTTCACAAAGTGGTGAGACCGCAGATACACTTGAAGCTCTCAAAATGGCAAAGCGAGCAGGACTGAAGAGTCTGAGTATCTGTAATGTAGATAACTCTTCTATCGTTCGTGAAAGTGACACTGCCATCTTAACAAGAGCCGGTATAGAAAAAGGGGTTGCAAGTACCAAAGCTTTTGCAACCCAGACCATGGTACTTTGGATGCTGGCGCTTTATGTGGGTCAAGAAAAAAGCACGGTTTCAAAAGAGATACTCAAGACTGAGATCACTGCGATGCTTCAGACCCCAAAAGCATTGATAGTTACTGATGAATTACATGCAAAACTGACTAGACTCTCTAAACGTTATCTGCATGGACATGGATTTTTCTTCATTGGAAGGGATATTTTCTTTCCTCTAGCACTTGAAGGTGCATTGAAACTTAAAGAAATAAGCTATATGCATGCAGAGGGGTATCCGGCAGGTGAAATGAAACACGGGCCTATTGCCCTGGCAGACAGTGAACTTTTTACCATTGCTCTTATGCCAAAGACAATGCATTATGATAAGATCAAATCAAATGTAGAAGAACTAAGTGCAAGAGATGCAACTATATTGGCCATTTCACCAGAAGCATTTGAGTTGGCTGATGACTTTATACAAACAAAATATGATTCTCACCCAATGTTGGAATTTTTTGAAATGATGGTGGTTACACAATTGCTTGCACTTGAAATTTCTGTAAGGCTTGGAAATGATGTAGATATGCCTAGAAACCTGGCTAAATCTGTGACAGTAGAATAAATTTCATACTATATCAGGGAACACTTTGAAAAAATTCATTATTACTCTCAGTAGTTTGATTGTTATTGGTCTAGGCTTGTATCTTGCTTCTGGACCATTCATTACTATCCATGGCATAAAATCTTCTATCAAAGAAAAAGACAGTGATAGACTTTCAACCTATATCGAATTTGATCTACTCAAGAAAAACCTGAAAGAACAATTCAATACCGAGATGTTGAAAATAACTTCAGCAGACCCAGACGAAAATCCTTTGGGAATGATGATGGCAGGATTTGCATCTCAAGTAGTAGATGGCCTGCTTGATGTCTATTTGACTCCATCGTCTATAGCACTTCTACTAGAAGGTGAAAAGCCTGATCGATATAGATCATCATTCAATCATCAAGACTCAACTAAGGAAAAGCGTACAGAACCATTAGAAGAGTATAAAGTAAAATTTGTATCTCACGATAGATTTTATGTCTACACAAAAGGTAGACATGACCAAGAGATAAAAATCATTTTACAAAGATTTGGGTTAGACTGGAAAATGACCAATATTATTTTTGATGGTCTCTATTAACTACAACATTAAATATACAAAAGGATAATGATGCTTATTTCATTGGATGTGATACCACAAGTCGATATGGACTTTATGAATGAAGTCCACAAAGAAGATGTCGATATCATTAACAACATTTTTGAACATATTTTAGACTATGATGGTAGTGAAGAAAGTGCTGCAGTTATAGATGACCTCTATAGTCAATGGATAGAACATACAGTGATCCATTTTCAAAATGAAGAGATCAAAATGCAGGAAATGCGTTTTCCTCCTTATCTTGCACATAAAGGTGAACACGATAGAGCACTTCAAGAGATGCGTGATCTATTTACCCACTGGCAGCAGTATAGAGATATCAAAACATTAAAGATCTATTTTATAGAGACGTTACCTGCTTGGCTTCACACACACATCTCAACGATGGATACAGTGACTGCACGTTTTTTTGCGACAGGCCAGTCACCATGTGGAGGAGGCGTCTGCTAACTTTCGCTTTTCCTCTCTAAATTGTCAAACCATTGTGTACATAAAGCTTTATAGATCACTTTATAAGCCTTCAATTTTTCATCATTAATTTCATTTTCTTCAGTGAAATAACGTCTTAAAAAATAGGCTTCATTTTCTTTATCTAGATTAAATTCAACACATACCGATGCCAGATCAAAATACCTGTCGTTTATAGCAGCATCTTCCCAGTCGATCAATTGAATCGTTTCTGTAAAGAGTATATTACGGGGATTGAGATCATTGTGACACAATACGTATTCAGACGTAAAGCGCGCCAAGGTTGTGAAAGCATCCTGCACTTCTTTGGATTTTGTCTCGAGCAGTGTTTCTAAGAATATAGGCTCTCTCTCTATGTTTAAAGTATGTACTTTTCTCAATACTTCTGCAAACTGATGCAAATCATTTTTTTCCAATGTATCTTTATGTATACCCTCAAGGTATGCTGACACGGCTAATGCATTTTCTTCATCCAAAAGTAAAGGCTCTGATGCTACACCTTTTTCAAATGCCAATTTTTGTACTTTAAATTCAAATTTTCTGTCTACATCTCTTCGTATGAACTTTCGCAAAATATATTTTTTTTCTTCACTATGGATCACATAGTTTTCGTTACAGTAACCCTGATCTTCAAGAAGTTGATAAGAGTCTATTTCTTTGTTTTCGAAAAGTGTGTATTGTTTAAGTTGATCTATCATTGTTCCACGAGCTTTTGATTCTCTACTTTATACACTCTGTTGGCGATACGTTCACAATCTTCGATCTCGTGTGTAACCATGATGGTGTGTAGATTATTTTCATGTGTGATCTTTTTGACCAGATCAAGCATCTCTATTCTTGTATCGGCATCCAATCCTGTAAAGGGTTCATCCAAAAGTAATATAGGCTCACGGCGTATCAGTATCCGTGCCAGTGCAACACGTTGTTGCTGTCCTCCTGAAAGTGATGAGGCAAGGGTATGTTCATATTTTTCAAGACCTACTTCTTTGAGGATCATATTTACTTTTTCTAACTCATCTTGAGTGCTTTTAAGCGTTTTACTTATCCCTAAAAGTATATTTTTCTGTACCGATAAGTGCTCAAACAGATTATGGTTTTGAAATAAGATGCTGATGGGCCTTGTTTCAACACTTTCTTCTGTCAAGTCATGTTCATCTAACAATATACTACCGCTTTGCGCATGCAGGAATCCTGCCAAGAGATCAAGAAGTGTGGACTTTCCACTGCCGCTTTGACCAAGTATCGCTACTATCTCTTTAGGATTCACAGACATAGAATAGTTATAGATATCATCAGCATTTTTATGCTGGTACTTCAAATCAGTTATCTTTAGCAACGCTACTCCTAAATAGTCTCGGTAACAGAATAAATACACATAGTGTGATGGCCAAGAGTATCAAAGCAACTCCAGCAGCATCACTTGTTCGGTAAGAGCCCATAAGCTGATATAAATACCAAGGCAGGGTTGAAAAATCATCAGATCCGAACAATGCAATGATACCTAAATCCCCTAGTGAAAAACAAAAAGACAATGCAAAGACATAGCCAAGCGATGACTTTAAATAAGGATATTCACAATACACCCATCTTTGCAATGGATTCAAATTTAATGAAAAAGCAAGCTTATCATATCTTTGTGCGGTCTTTTGCATCACAGGTGCTAAAATGGCCAAGGCAAAAGGCAATGACATGAGTATATTTGCAGTGAGCAGTGCTATAGTGGACCATACTGCTATCGGAGCTTCATAGGTTTGGGACAAAAGAAAAAACCCCAACCCCATGATCAATGACGGAACAGCAAGGTACAGATTCCCTGAAAAGGAAACGACAGTATTTAAAATTTTTGAGAAAGTACTGTCTGGTAAACGATGTTTCAGGGTAAAGTTTCTTTTTGTATCACTTAAAAAGATAGCGAAAAGTACGGTCAATATACTTGAAATTATTGCGAGTCCAATACTCGTAAAAAAAGATTTGATAAAAAGAGGTGCTGAGAGTATCCTTGTAAAATCTGCACCTATTCCATCAACGATGATAGCAAGTAGAGGTAATATAAAAAACAGGGAAAAGAAACTGATAATGGCTACTTGAAATCGTTTGACATGTTTTGACTCAGACCAAGGTATGATCAATGTACTTGTTTTTACATTGCCTATACCGGTTCTAAAATTGGATGAAAAAAGTACAAGCAAGCTAGTTACTGCAAGTTGGATCAGTGCTATTTTCAAAGCCATTCCTATGTCAAAATCAAGTTTTACCGCTTCATAGATAGCCACTTCCAAAGTATTGTATGCAGGAGAGCCTCCCAAAACCAGTACGATGGCAAATGAAGTAAAACATAAAAGAAATATGGTCGATGCTATACTTAAAAGTGTCGTACGCAAAGCCGGCCATTCAACATAGATGAACCTTTCAACAGTACTAAAATGTAAACTTTTGGCAAGTTTGTATTTCTCTTTGGGAATAGATTCAAAAGCATGAAGTAATGATCGTGAAGCAAAGGAAGCATTCAGATAGACATGTGCTACCAAGATTCCGGTTAATCCATAAAGATAAGAGCCAAAGGAGTGATCAAAAAGATATAGGCTTAATTGGTTTACCCAGCCATTACGTCCAAGTACAGAGATGAGTCCAAATACCACGATAAGTGTCGGTAATACCAAAGAAGAAGAGAACAGTGCAACCAGTAAAGAACGTCCTTTAAAGTTTGACTGATGTGCCAGACTCCAAGCTAAGGCCAAACCAACCAATACAGATAAAACTGTAGATAAAAAAGCTTGGTACAATGTAAACTGTAGTAGAGAAAATACTCTACTGTCAAGCTGTGTTACAGAGGCATCATCTTGTGAGAGAAAAAGTATAAAAAACAATAAGAAAGCAAACCCTAGCAAGAAGATAGATACAAACCCTCCAGGTAGCAGTGAATATTTCAATCTTTTTACATCTTGTAACATCTTTATCGTTCCAATGCTGTAAGCCATTCGTTGATGATCGCTTTTCTGTGTGCTTCCACTGTTTTACCATCAAGCAAGATCATTTTGGATGGCTGTGTAAGTGTCTCAAATACTTTAGGCAAACCTTGTTTTGTTTTTACAACAGGGTATGCCCAGTTTGCTGTAGGGATGATGTCTGCAAATGTTTCACTATGCAAAAAATGTAAGAATTTTTTTGCCAGATCTTTATGTTTAGAAGACTTGATCATGGCTGCAACTTCTATCTGTCCATAATGCCCTTCATCGAAGCGTGCACTTTTAAAGTTCGTTCTATTTTCATCTATGATGTGATAAGCAGGTGAAGTCGTATAAGACAAAACCATATCTGCCTCACCTTTTAAAAACAGTCCATAAGACTCGGACCAGCCTTTCGTGATGGTCAATATATGTGGAGAAAGTCTTTTCCAATACTCTCCTGCTTTCTCTTTATAGATCTCCTTGACCCATAAAAGCAAACTAAGCCCAGGAGTGGATGAGCGAGGATCTTGGATAACGATTTTAAAATCTTCTGGCATGGCTGCAAGTGCTTCAAAAGACGTTGGAGGATTTTTCACCTTAGTTTCATCATAGACAAAAGCAACATAACTGTAATCATAAGGTACGAAATTTTTATCAGTATAGGCTACAGGCAAGTCTAAATTCGAAGTATCCAATTCATGTGCTGCAAAAAGTCCGGTTTGATTGGCAGCTTGTGCGATGTTGGTATCTAGACCAAGCAAAATATCTGCCTTGGTGTTTTTACCTTCAAGCTGTATCTTTCTTAATGCGCCTATGGAACTGGACATACCTACAAACTTTACATTACAGTTATGTTCTTTTTCAAAAGCTTCTTTTATCTTAGGTCCAGGGCCCCAAGAGACAGCAAACGCATCATAGGTATAGATAGTAAGTGTGGGGGTTTCATTACCAAGTGTAATGACAGTAAGGAGCAGGAGTGTATATAGTATTTTAATCATAAAGGATTATATCCCATAAATACCCTGTCTATTATTACCTACCAGTTTCAATACAAAAATAGAATCTGGAATCTCTGTAAAAACCGAAAACATTTCTTTTTCCAAAAGTGCCATGATCACTTTATAATCACCATGAATCTGTGTGCTGAGTTCATTACGAACGACCTCAACACTTTGCTCTTTTTCAAGCTCGGCGATAAATGCCAATATAGGCGCTTCAAATTCTCTTTGAAGCGGATACATACTGATGTCTACAGAGATTTCCATCTATAAATCCTTATTAAAAGTCGTATGCCACAGTTACACCAAATGTTCTTGGAACACCTAGCTGTGCATAAAGTTCTGTCTCATAAAATTTGGACGGATTGTTTCCAAAGTCTCCAAATCCACGTACATAGTACTCTTCATCTGTAATATTTCTAACCCATACACTTGCAGTAAAACTACCGTTTGTATACTCAAGACTCGAGTTAAAAAGTGCATACGAATCTGCCTTTTCATTATGTCTGTTAGAAAAATAGTAAGACCCTTTACCCTCAACATTGGTTTTAAATGTCCATGCTTCCAAAAAGAAATAATCAAACCCTATATTATACTGATATTCAGGAGAGTTTGCAGGTGTACGTCCTGTCACATCAAGGGCTGAAGGATCAGGATTATCATACTCATCAAATTTAGCCTTGAGTAAACCCAGACTTGCATAGAGATGTAAAGCATCTTGAGGATAATAATCGATTTGTGATTCCAATCCATAATATGTGCCTTCAGCCGCATTGGCTAAATAATCAATCCATTCTACACTCTTATCCTCTCTGATATTACGTTTTGAACTCTTAACCTGCTGATCTTTTCTTTTTCCATAAAAGAGATTGAGTCTACTTTTTACCGTATTATTGAAATGACTGGAGTTTACACCAGCGTCTAAATTCCACAAATTCTCTGTCTGATACTCTCTCGCCTCTGGTGTTAATCTGTAATCAGAATTTACGCCTCCAGGCTTATATCCTTTTGAAAGTGTCACGTAGTAGAGACGATTTACATCAGCCTGATAATTCAATCCAA
>Ga0210119_1000120_pt1 | contig 17412 bp, 17 predicted proteins | sample China_Bullhead_C_2_FD_184859 | JGI IMG/M metagenome (GOLD analysis project Ga0210119, IMG submission 184859) | Wetland microbial communities from San Francisco Bay, California, USA, that impact long-term carbon sequestration -... | ecosystem: Environmental > Aquatic > Marine > Wetlands ... | reverse complement strand
GACGTAAAAAGGGGATTTATAGGAACAGCGATCGCTCCAATCTTTAAAATACCATACAGCATAATAATAAACTGGGGTGTATTGGCAAGATAAAGTGCCACACGGTCACCTTTTTGAACACCCAAACCTGTAAGAGCATTTGCTGCTTTGTTTACCAATGTATCCAGCTCTCTATAAGAGATAGCATTTTCCAAGTAAGAGAGAGCCCTGTTTTGGGGATATTTGGCAGCTGACTCTTCCAAAAAAGTAAAAAGTGGTACTTTGGGATACTTTACAGTATCGGGTACACCCTGGTCATAATGCTTTAACCAAATTTTTTTATCATATATCATCCACCTCTCCTTCTTGATCGGAGAAGATGATCCAAAGAAAAGTACAATGAATAGAAGTAAAAAAGAATAATCGTTCCATCCACAAACCCCTCCTTTTTTAGTGCCTGTCTTATAAGATCGTTTTTACTCATCATAACCAATCAGGAGAAAAAAAGTCAAGTAGGACTAGAGACATAAAACAAAGACAGAAATGACATTTCTTGATTCTATGAAAAATCAAGAATTTGTAAACGTCTATGTGCTAAGCTACAGATATGTGAACAGTTACAAATTACTCTTGTATCTTCCTAATAGTGCCATTGTACATAAACACTGTTATAGTTAGCCGCTATATTATGCAGGTCTGTACGAGTAAGATGGACCCCACTCACTTTCATTGAGAAACCTTTTCTTATCTTTGATCCTGGGAACATTTTTCTTTCTATTCTTAAAATATTTTTTGAGTCGATTATTTTGAGATTATAGCTAAAAGTAAAAGATCATAGTTTGCTTCTACATAGCTGATTTGATATTTAAATTTATGATACTATAATATAATCAAATATTAAATTTTTTAGTAGAATGTAATACTCTTTTCCTATAATATATAATCTTTTAAAGGTGACAAATTGAATAATAATTTTTATTTACCATTGACCATTATTTTAATTCTTACAGTGATGATACCTTTTTTATTTCATTTAAGTCGTTATCTCGGTGATGTCACAAAAGACAATAGTGCAATTAACCAAACCTATGAAAGTGGTATAAAAAAAACATACAAAGATAGTTTTGAGCGTTTTAATATCAAGTATTATCTTGTAGCTATTATCTTTATTATTTTTGATGTTGAGATACTTTTTATGTTTCCTTGGGCGGTAACACTTCGTGATACAGGTCTGTTTGGTCTTGTTGAAATGTTTATATTCATGACACTTCTTCTTGCCGGACTGATCTATATCTATAAAAAGGGTGCCTTGAAATGGAGTTAAGTAATCCGTCACTGCCAAATGACATTGCGATCACGACAAAACTCGATGAAGCCATAGGATGGGCAAGGGAATCTTCTCTTTGGCCTATGATCTTTGGAACGGCCTGTTGTGCCATAGAATTTATGAGTGTAGCTGCAAGTAAATATGATATTTCCCGTTTTGGTGCAGAGGTTGTTCGTTTTTCACCGCGTCAGGCAGACTTGTTGATCGTTTCTGGTACTGTTACCTATAAACAAGGTCCCATCTTAAAACAGATCTATGATCAAATGAGTGAACCAAAATGGGTGATCAGTATGGGTGCTTGTGCATGCAGTGGTGGATTTTACGACAACTATACAACCATGCAAGGTATAGATCAGATCATCCCGGTTGATCTCTATGTGGGTGGCTGTCCTCCACGACCAGAAGCGCTGCTCGATGCACTCTTAACTCTGCAAAAAGATTTAAGAACCAATAAATACAACCCAAACAGGCATGAAAACTTTAAAGGCTTACTTGATAATGTTTGAAAATATGATAGTTTTGTCTAATGAGATACATGCATTTATAAAAAGTAAATATGATGAGGGCTTTAATTATCTACTAGATATTACTGCGATAGATTACAGTGACTACGTCACACAGCAAGAGGAAGATTTTGCTTTAGTGTATATACTCCGTCATGAAAGTTTCAAGAACCATATCGTAATTAAAACATATTTGCATGAACTAGAGATAGAGACTATTTCTGATATTTTCAAAGGTGCAAACTGGTTAGAGAGAGAAGTGTATGATCAGTATGGAATATCCTTCAAAAACCATCCAAATCTAAGAAGAGTGCTCAATCATAAAGAATTCGTAGGACACCCTTTAAGAAAATCCTACCCTATAACAAAAGGTCAGATTCTTCATGAAACCGACGACCTTATTGATGAAATGAACCATAGACTGCTAAGCAAGGATCTTGTGTGCAAAACAGAGAATGGCTTATTTACTGAATGCAGTAAGGATCTTATGTTCTTAAATCTTGGTCCTTCCCACCCGGCCAGTCATGGTACTATCAGAACATATGTTGCTCTTGATGGAGAGACCGTAGAAGCTGCAGTATCCGAAATCGGTTATCTGCATCGAGGGTTTGAAAAGAGCTGTGAAAATCATACCTATAATCAAATAATCCCTTATACCGATAGACTAAACTACTGTTCTGCTATCAGTAACAATATCGCTTTTGTAAAAACCGTTGAAGAGATGCTAGGAGTTACTCTGAGCGAACGAGCCCAAGCGATCAGAGTGATGTTGCTGGAACTCTCGCGCATAGAAGACCATGTGGTATGTTTGGCTGCAGTTTTGGTCGATATGGGCGGACTTACAAATTACTGGTATATGTATAATCCAAGAGAAGACATTTATGATCTGCTTTCGAAACTTACAGGTGCCAGACTGACAAATTCATACATGAGAGTCGGTGGAATGGCCAATGATCTCTATGAGGGTTTTGAAGAAGATCTAAAAGCAGTCATCAAAAAAATTCAGCATGGTGTAGAACAGACTTTAGCCCTTATAAAGCATAATAGAATTTTTCATGACAGAACCCAAAATGTAGGTGTCATCAGTGCAGAAGATGCACTTAACTACGCTATGACAGGTCCAAATTTACGGGCAACTGGTGTAGCCTTTGATATGCGAAAAGATAGCCCTTATTATGGATATGAAAATTACGAGTTCGATGTTGTCGTTGGCAGTGTCGGCGATGTGTATGATAGGGTGATGGTTCGTTTTGCTGAGATAGATGAGAGCATTAAGATTATTACGCAAGTAATGGAAAACCTACCGGAGGGTGACGTAAATGTCAAAGATGCTTCTGTCACACTGCCAGATAAAGAGGCTGTTTATGGCACTATAGAAGGTGCGATGAATCAGTTTAAACTTATTTATGAAGGGGTTAAAGTGCCTGTCGGTGAACATTACAGTGCTGTAGAGGCTACCAATGGAGAACTTGGATTTTTTATTGTGAGTGATGGAAGCGGGACTCCTTATAAGGTCAAAGTAAAAGCACCATCATTTACTGCCATGAGTGCATATCCGGAGATCATAGAAGGATCACAGCTCGCAGATGCGATCCTTACCCTTGGAAGTTTAAATATTATTGCGGGAGAGATGGATAGATGAGTTTTTCTTTTAACCAGGACAACACTATGAAAATCGATTTGATCAAAGATCGTTATCCGGAAAAAAAAGCACTTATATTGCCTCTGCTTTGGCTGGCTCAGAAGCAAGAGTCATACATAAGAGAAGATGCGATGCAATACATTTCGGAATTTACACAGATGCCCTACATGCATGTTTACAGTGTAGCAACTTTTTATACAATGTTCAGACTTCAAAAACCTGAAAAAAGAGTGATAGAAGTCTGCAGAACACTCTCTTGTGAGTTAAACGGCAGTGAAGAGATAAAAAAACATCTTGAAAGTCAATATAGTGATGCGTTTGAGATCATTGAAGTTGAATGTATGGGTGCATGTTCGGGTGCACCGATGTGTACACTGGATGGAAAGTACCTTGAGAACTTAACACCTGGGAAAATTGATGAGGTTTTAGATGCAAACTAAGATCGTCAGTAAAAATTTTGATATACCACTGTCACACACCATGGATGTTGCACTGAAAAACGGACGATATACATCTCTTGATAGACTTTTTACCTATAAACCGCAACAAGTGATCGATACCATTAAAGCGAGTGGTCTCCGTGGCAAAGGTGGTAGCGGAGCATATGCTGGTAATAAATGGCAATTAGCCAGTGATCATCATGGTATAAAATATGTCGTAGTCAATGCAGATGAGAGTGAACCGGGAACCTTTAAAGACAGACAGATCATTTCGCACGATCCACATCTTCTGATCGAGGGGATCATTGCTGCATGTTACGCTATTGGTTCAAACACAGCCTATATTTATGTCAGAGGTGAATATGAAGCGTTCAGTGATATTCTACAATCTGCTATAGAGGAAGCATATGAAAAAAAAATCCTGGGTAGTGAGACAAAATATCTTGTTGATATCACTATACATAGAGGTGCTGGAGCTTATATTTGTGGAGAGAAATCTGCACTGTTAGAATCTTTAGAGGGAAATCGAGGTCATCCAAGACTAAAACCTCACTCACTACAGCCGGAGTTTTACTTTGGCCAACCAACTCTCGTTACAAATGTTGAAACGATCGCTTCCGTTCCTTTCATTATAGAAAATGGAGCAGATGCGTATAGAGCTTATGGAACGGATGCATCTCCGGGAACTCTGCTTTTTTCGATCAGTGGGAATATTACCAATCCAGGAGTCTATGAAGCTGAATTTGGTGTGAATATGCTTGAATATATAGAAACCATGGGTGGCGGAGTAAAAAATGGTAAAAAACTGAAAGCTGTGATACCAGGTGGCGCTTCAACACCTGTGCTTCCGGCAAGTATGCTCAAAGATGCAACACTTGATTATGAGAGTTTAAAGAGTCTTGGATCTGCACTCGGTACGGGGGGAATGATCATTTTAGATGAAGATGTATCTATGGTTAAAGCTTTGAAAAATCTACTTAGATTTTATCATCATGAATCATGTGGACAGTGTACACCATGTCGCGAGGGAACTTCCTGGGTTGACAAGACACTGGATAAATTTATAACTAAAACAGCGACACAAGAAGATTTGAACATTTTAAGATCAGTGAGTCAAAGTATGAATGGAAAAACGATCTGTGTATTTGCCCCTGCAGTAAGTGCTGTGATCGATGGATTTTTAAAACATTTTGAGAGTGAATTTTTGGAGTGTATGGTATGAAAATCATGATTGACAACACTCCGATAGAATGCGAAGAAGATGAACTTCTCATTGATGTGATGTTAGACAACAACATCCATATTCCTCATTTTTGCTACCATCAGGACTTAGGTGCAGATGGTAACTGTAGAATGTGTATGGTTGAGATCAAAGGTCAAAAACGTCCTCAGATCGCCTGTGATACCCTTGTCAAAGAGAATCTTGAAGTCTCAACAAAAAGTGAGAATATCACAGAGATCAAACGCTCGATACTTGAACTGGAACTTCTAAACCACCCTGTAGATTGTCCTATTTGTGATCAGGCTGGGGAGTGTAAACTTCAAGATTATTACATGGACTATGGTCTTTATGAGAGCCATCTCAGTACCCCAAAAACAAAAAAAGGCAAACATATAGACCTTGGCTCAAATGTGATACTTGATCAGGAGAGATGTGTTTTATGTACACGATGTACTCGCTTTACTTCAGATATTACAAAAACCGGTGAACTGGGTATCATTGGGCGTGGAGATAGTGCACGGGTTGCAGTAGCGCCTGGACGTGAATTAAATAATCCCTATGCGATGAATGTCGTTGAACTCTGTCCCGTAGGAGCATTAACCTCAAAAGATTTTAGATTTAAACAGCGTGTCTGGTTTTTAGATTCTACGGAAAGTATCTGCCATGGCTGTTCACGCGGATGCAATATTCATATAGATTACAATGAAACGAAATACACAAATGAGAAAATTCATAGATTTAGGGCAAGAAGAAACACACAGATAAATCAATCATTTTTATGTGATTACGGCAGACTTAGTTATAAAGTGTTAAATGAGAGCTTCAGTGGTACAGTCTCAGAAATAAAGGAGTTGAAAGCACTACTTATCATGGAAAACAAACTTGCTTTGGTCTCCCCATCCATGAGTCTTCAACAGCTTCAGAGTGTAAAAGAATTTTCTCAAACCTATGATATAGATCTTTTTTCTCTAGCCTATATGGATGAGAGTTTTGGGGATGACTGGCTAAAAACCAATGATCTCAGTGCTAACTTCAGAGGGGTAAAAGAGCTCAATATCAATAGTTCTAAAGAAGCGTTTGACACCTCTTTGGAAAATGCAGAATTAGTCATCAATTTTGATCATGACCTTTTAAAACATCAAGAGTTACACAATAAAAGAGTGGTTCAATTCACAACATCAAACTGTGATACGCATTATGAACTTATCTTTGCCATTGCCAACTTTGCTCATGACAGTGGTACTATTATCAACTGTGATGGGATAAGACAAGATTTCTATGCCACTAAATATAAGAGTGAGACCCCTACTTTAGTAGAACTCTTAGGAGCGTTAGTATGAATACCATTTTCATTCTTCTCCCCCTGATTTTAACACTGCTTTACTCACTTGCCAGTGTTCCTATTTTAGTCTGGATGGAGAGAAGAATTGCTGCATTGATCCAAGACAGACTTGGACCCAATAGATGTCATATAAAAGGATTTAGACTTGGCGGAATTATTCAATCCGTTGCCGACATGATGAAGCTTGTTTTCAAGGAAGAATTTTTACCTTCACATATTAAAAACAAATTTTACTATTTGGTAGCACCCTCTATTGCCTTTATGAGTGCATTTTTAACTTTTATGGTGATACCTTATGCTGACAACATCACGATCGATGAGAAGACGTATCACTTACAGGCCCTGCCGACAGAGCTGGGTGTATTATGGTTCTTGGCATTTGCGGGGTTAGGTGTGTATGGCATCATTATTGGTGGTTGGGCCAGTCACAATAAATATGCCATTTTAGGTTCTCTTCGGGCTACTGCACAAGTGATCGGCTATGAAGTTGCTATGGGTTTATCTTTAGTATCTATGCTGATCACTTACGGTACTATCAGTTTAAATGAGATGGTCGTTTACCAGTCACAAAGCTTTTCTATACTTCCTGCATGGGGTGTCGTACTCCAGCCTCTAGCCACGATCATTTTTATAGTTACAGCATTTGCTGAGACGAACAGAGCACCTTTTGATGCAGCTGAAGGAGAGAGTGAGGTAGTTGCCGGTTATCATACAGAGTATGGTGCGATGAAATTTGGTCTGTTTTTTGTAGCGGAGTATATTGCTATGGCAGCTTCAGGTGCATTGATCGTGACGCTCTTTTTTGGTGGATACCAACTTCCCTATCTCAGTACAGCTGACCTTTTAAACCATTTTGAATTGGTCTTATGGATCATCATAGCTTTTGCTGTTGTAAGTTCTCTGGTATTTTTAAAATGGATGAGAAAACACAACATATTTAGAACGTCCGGTTTCAATGAGACAAAGATATATACAACGATTATTATTGGGCTTACGCTCTTTGCGATCATGCTGATGTCTTATTATGCTCTTGGACTGGGAGATGCCGGTGCTGTAGGTGTCATGATCTTGCAGTTTGCTATTTTTACTGTCAAGCTTTTCTTTCTACACTTTGTTTTTATCTGGGTGAGGTGGACGTTGCCTCGTTTTAGGTATGACCAAACCCAAAAACTCGGGTGGAATATTTTACTGCCGCTCTCCCTGGCAAATATCTTTATCACAGCGATGGTTGTAGTAGGAGTGAATTATGGGAATTAAAGTGGTTGAACGTCATGGAAATACCTTCAAAGAGAAAATCTATCTGCATGCTGTATTTTCCGGGATGAAAACAACACTTAAACATTTCACAGCAAACTTAAGTGATGCCGGTAATATTCCTACGATCTGTTATCCTGAACAGATGCCTACAGATATTACACCTCGCTATCGCGGAGTACATAGACTGACACATAGAGAAGAAGATGATTCCATCGCGTGTGTAGCCTGTTTTATGTGTGCTACAGCTTGTCCTGCAGACTGCATCAATATCGTTGCTGTCGCCAGAGAAGACAGTGTGGATGAAAAGATGCCCGATGTGTTTAATATTGACTTGTTAGAGTGTGTGTTCTGTGGGTATTGTGTTGAAGCCTGTCCGTGTGATGCCATCAGAATGGATAGCGGTATATTCTCAGTCATAGGTGATAAAAGAGAAGACTTTATCTACAACAAAGAGAAACTACTGAGTATCAAAGGTATCTCAGATGAGGAGTATAGCCTTGCAAAATGAGATTATTTTTTTGATATTAGCAGTGCTTGCTGTTGTGAGCTCCATAGTGATGATCACTGCGCATAGACCTATTGATTCAGCACTCAGTTTTATAGTGACACTTATCAGTGTCGCTGCACTCTTTGGACTTGTGAATGCTACGTTTTTATTTGTTGTACAGATCATTATCTATGCAGGTGCCATTTTGACACTGATATTGTTTATTATTATGTTTTTAAATATCAAAGATGAGAATTTACCTGATGAAAAGTACAAAAACCTGTGGCTGCTCGGAACGACTCTCCTTATCTTGCCCTTTTCAGCTATCTTGATTCATTTGATTCTTAAAAGTGACATTGCCCTCAACAGTGCCACGGATGAGTCATTCGGAACGATCAAAGATGTGGGTTTGACACTTTTCAGTCAGTGGGTATTGCCTTTTGAATTGGTCTCTATCTTACTACTCGTTGCATTGGTTGGTTCTGTAACGCTCTCAAAAAGGAATGATTGATGTTAAAAGCATACATGATACTCTCGATCATACTTTTCTCCATTGGCATGGTGGGACTGATAAGCAGAAGGAACATTATTGTGATATATATGTCCATAGAGTTGCTGCTCAACGCTGTAAACTTATCTTTAATCGCCATAAGTGGAGATCTGGGAGACTCCTCAGGTCATGTCATGTCTCTGATCATCATAGCTATTGCAGCTGCAGAAGCTGCACTTTTCATGTCTTTGTTCGTTGTATTATTTAGAAAAAAAGGCTCACTTGATGCCAATATTTTTGATATACTAGGTAGCAAACATGAGTCATAGCATACTTTTAAATATTTTGCTTCTCTCTCCGCTCACAAGTGCATTTCTGATTTTTTTACTTACTATAAGCACGAGATATACCAAACAGACTCTCTATACGTTTTTGGCATTATCAGGTTCCGGATCAAGTGCAGTGATTGCTTTGTATATCAGTTATATGAGTTATTTTGAACATAAACTTTTTGTTTCACATCTTTTTACATGGTTGAATATTAGTGATTTTACCATTGAAGTGACACTCAAAGCTGATGCGCTGGGTTCTTTTATGTTGCTCTTTGTTGCACCGGTTGGTTTTCTCATTCATATTTATGCCACAGGTTATATGCATAAAGACAAGAGTTATGGGCGTTTTTTTACATATTTTAATCTCTTTATCTTTTTTATGTTTTTACTGGTATTGGCAGACAATCCTATACTGATGTTTATAGGCTGGGAGGGAGTGGGACTCATCTCCTATCTCCTTATAGGTTTTTATTTTGATGATATTAAAAACACCTATGCCGGGAATAAAGCGTTTATTGTCAATAGGGTGGGAGATTTCGGATTTTTAAGTGCATTGATGCTTTTGTTTATTGAAATTGGCAGTGGTGGTTTCTCTTATCATGCAATATTTTCTAACCTATCTTCCATAGAATCACCCATGTTAAGTTTGATCGCTCTCTTGCTTTTTGTAGGAGCGATGGGGAAATCTGCACAATTACCGTTATTTGTATGGTTACCTGATGCGATGGCAGGGCCAACACCTGTTTCTGCACTGATACATGCCGCTACTATGGTCACAGCAGGTATTTATATGGTTGCCCGTTTTGCACCTTTATACACTCTCACCGGCGATGTTTCACTTTTGATCGCGTACGTTGGCGCATTTAGTGCATTGTTTGCAGCTATCGTTGCGACAAGACAATATGATATTAAAAAAATACTTGCATACTCAACGATCTCTCAACTGGGATTTATGTTTATGGCCCTTGGAGTTGGTGCCTATTCTACTGCATTATTTCATATGTTCACACATGCCTTTTTTAAAGGATTACTCTTTATGGGAGCAGGTGCCATTATCGTTGCATTTCATCATAAACAAGATATAAGAGAGCTTCGTGGCATAAGAAAGTCTGTACCTACTGTTTTTATCATGATGCTTATAGGATCACTGACTATTTCTGCTATCCCTCCCCTCTCCGCTTTCGTTTCTAAAGATGCCATTATGAATGTCCTATATGCCAGTCATCATTTAGACTTGTTTTTGATGGCACTGCTCTCTTCATTATTCACTGCCTTGTATATGTTCAGAATGCTATTTGTACTGTTCTTTAGTGAAACTACCCATGAAGCTACGCTGGAACCTTCCCGAAACAGTGTCAAATCTATGATCTATCCGATGGCTATCTTAACACTGCTTTCTATCTTTGCAGGTATGCTAAACCTTCCGGAAATATTTGGTGGAAATTTACATATTTCATACTGGCTTGATCTTGCAGATAGACACTTTGTTCTTTCGCATACCAATGAGATAGTGTTAATGTCTGGCAATACTCTTTTAATACTCTCTGTCATATTCTATGCCTATAAAAGATATGCATACAACGATACGATCCTAAAAGAGAGCAACACTGGCTTCGTTGCAAATAAATTTTATATTGATGCACTATACAACATGATCATTGTCAAACCCCTATACCTGTTATCTGTTTTCTTCGATAGAAAAATAAGCCACGAACTCATTGATAATACCATTGATTTAATGGCATTCAATTATAGAAAACTTGGAAAATTTTTCTCAATTCTTGAAAATGGAAATGTGAGGTTCTATGCACTCTATATGCTCATAGGTCTTGTTTTAGGATTTATATATCTATTTTTATTATTGAAGGCAATGCTATGAATATTTTAAGCATTATCATTTTCTTACCTATCATCACTGCAGTGCTATTGTTTTTTGTAAGAATACCTATCAGACTCATTAAGATCGTTTATATGATGGTAACATCGATGATCGCACTTTTAACACTAAAACTCTACATAAGTTTTGAACATCATGCTTCCATACAATTTGAAGAGATGCATCGTTGGATATCTGAGTATGGTATCAATTACCATATCGGTGTGGATGGCGTATCTCTAGGTATTGTTGTTATGAATGCGATCTTAATGCCATTGGTGGCAATAGCCCTATATAAGCAAAGAGATAAACGCGGTTACTGGATCAATTTACTGTTTGTCCAGGGTGGTATCATGGGTGTTGCATTATCTCTTGATCTGATGCTTTTTTATCTATTTTGGGAGATCATGCTGCTGCCGATATTTTTAATGATCGGTCTTTTCGGTTATGGGAACAAAAATTTTATTACAATGAAATTTAATATATATACTATATTTGGCTCATTAATGATGCTTATCTCTATCTTATATATCGCAGTACAATATAAACTACAGTTTGGTGTCTACACTTTTGATCTTGATAAACTTCAAAACCTCGTTTTAGATTCGACACAATCTATTTTGGTATTTAGTGGTTTTATGATTGCATTTGCTATAAAAATTCCCATATTTCCATTTCATACGTGGCTGATCGATACATACAGGAGTGCACCAACAGGAGCTGTCGTGGTCATGTCGGCACTCATGGCAAAACTTGGTGCTTATGCAATATGGAGAGTCTTATTTACCTTATTGGATAAGACTTCCCATGAACTAGCCTCTTATTTCATTACTATCGGACTTTTTGGGCTTATCTATTTTGGTATATCTGCTATGAATCAAACCCATTTAAAAAATTTGTTTGCACTCTCATCTGCTTCTCATTTATCTTTAATCGTCGTTGGGTTTTTTATCTACGATGTGTATGGACTGATCGGTTCATCTTATCTGATCGTTGCTCATGCTATCTCTTCTGCTGCTCTATTTATGATGGCTGCTATGTTATATGAAAGAACCAAAACATATGACATCTCTTCTCTTGGAGGTATTGCAGCAGTTGCACCAAGATTTTCGATATTCTTCACATTGTTTGCTTTGAGTATTGTTGGCGTACCTATGACTGCAGGTTTTGTTGCTGAAGTTTTGATCGTTCTTGGTGCATTTCACTATAATATCTATATAGGATTTATGACTGCCACTACCCTATTGATCGCAATGCTTTTTATGTTTAAAATGATAAGTCAAGTTTTATATGGCAAGGCAAGTAAGGCTACAGAAAACTTTGAAGACCTTCGTATGCATGAGCTTATGGCTTTGATACCTCTGGCTTTACTCGTCTTGGCGATGGGGATCTTCCCAAACTATTTTATACAAAAGATTGAGCCGACAGCTCTATCTTATACCGTTGAAAAAGAGGTATCTTATCATGAGTAATGCATTGATTGCTTTGGCAGTACCAGGACTATTATTATTTAGTGCTCTTTTTATTTTACTTTTTGGCTTTAGTGCATACTATAGTAAAAATAGAGGTTATTATATAACGCTGATCACTCTGTTTATCACTTTCTGCATTTCAGTCAATGGTGTAGGTGACATACACTCTGCTGAACTTTTGCCTCAACTATTTAACGCAATGGTCATCTATGATACCTTTAGTGCTACCTTTATTTCACTCTTCTTACTTGGTGGTTTTTTATCCTTGGCTATTGCAAAATCGTTTATAGATCAAACAAATTTTTTTACCCATGAATCCTTTGTTTTATTTCTTTTTTCACTTTTTGGCATGGTAGTTTTAACGATGGCAAATGAACTGCTTACAGCTTTTATAGCTTTGGAAATTGCCTCAATGGCTGTGTATGTTTTGGTGGGACTCAATAAAGAATCCCTGAGAGCATCAGAAGCATTTTTCAAATATTTATTACTCGGCTCATTTTCAGCATCATTTTATTTACTGGGGATGATGCTTATCTATGCACAGGCTAAAAGTACACATTTAAATGTTATTGCAGCATATATTTTCAACCATGATCTAAACTCTCAACTATTGATCATCGCAGGTGGTATGTTGATCATTATCACCATTATGTTTAAAATAGCGGCTCTTCCATTTGGAGCTTGGGTTCTTGATGTATATGAAGGGGCTTCTCTCCCTATTACAGCATATATGGCCACGGTATTTAAAATTGCGGTATTTGCATTTACCATAAGAGTATTTTTGAAGAACAATGATCTGATCCAACTTGTTTTTGACCCTTTGGTGGTGATAGGAGCAATCATCACCATGATCGGCGGCTCACTCTTAGCTGTCATTCAAAATAGTGTTAAAAAGATGTTGGCAGCTTCATCTGTTGTACATAGCGGGTATTTGTTGATAGCATTAGCCTCCATTGAAGATGCAGACTCAAGTGCCTCCAGTGCTATTATTTTTTATTTATTTGCATACTTTATCAGTGCGATTGGTGCATTTGGTGTTTTAAGTTATATCAGTAAAGGTACAGATAAACATATCTCTTTTGATGACTTAAATGGCCTGGGTAAAAACACCCCGATCATTGCAGTCTCTTTAACGATCTTTATGCTCTCCTTAGCCGGTTTTCCATCGACGATAGGTTTTATCGGGAAATTCTACATATTCACATCAGCCATTGAATCAGGCTATACAATGTTGGCTCTTTTGGGTGCGATTACTGCTTTTATTTCCATCTATTATTATTTTAAAGTCATCGTACATTTATATTTTAAAGAGTCTGCCTATGTGAAGGTAGAGTATGGATATAGAGTATCGTTGGGTTTCATCATTATCTCTGCTTTTATTGTATTGTGGGGAGGCGTAGGAACATCATTAATATTCAATATTCCAGGCATTAATGAATTAAATGAATTGAGTAAACATGCCATACGATCGCTTGCTTTCTAAGACCTTATTCGCATCATAATAAAATTAAAAAACAATACATTGCTGGCTTATCATTCAATAACTATATAACGCACTTATATTTTCTTATAGGGACATAGTTACACCCTTAGCTTTTTATTACTGATTATTAATTTTACAAGTGCTAAAATAAAATATAAGAGTTATATTAAGCTCTTTTATCTATCAATCTCTGAAAGTATAGATTGAACCACGTTAATATTATAATTTTAAGGAATCTTGAATAATGTCGAGTATAAACATATCACTAGAAGAAGCACACAAGTATATAAAAAATGAAATAGAAAAAGAAATAGAAAACCATCGTTGTGAACATGATGTTTTTTATCAGGCAGTTGAAGAGGTTTGTTTGTCTATCGCCCCACTTTATCTTGCAGACGAAAGATATGCAAGACATAATATTATCAGAAGATTGGCGAATCCTGACAGAATTATAAAGTTTAAAGTTGAATGGCTGAATGACAAGAACGAAATTCGAGTCAATACCGGATACAGAGTTCAGTTTAATAATTCAATGGGACCATACAAGGGTGGTCTTCGTTTTCACCCATCGGTAAATGAAGGAGTCCTGAAGTTTTTGGGGTTTGAACAGATTCTTAAAAATGCACTAACCGGACTTCCTATAGGTGGTGCTAAAGGTGGAAGTGACTTTGATCCAAAAGGGAAAAGCGACTTTGAGATCATGAAATTCTGCAGGGCTTTCATGAGAGAACTGCATAAATACATCGGTCCGCGTATGGATGTTCCTGCGGGAGATATCGGCGTGGGTTCAAGAGAAATATCATATCTTTTTGGTGAATACAAAAAGCTCACGTCAACCTTTGACGGTATCCTAACCGGTAAACCGCTTTTCTCAGGGGGTTCTCTCGCGCGTACGGAGGCCACAGGGTATGGCGCGGTTTATTTTACCGAAGCGATGCTCGAAATAGAAAATAAAGAGAGTCTTCAAGGCAAGATCTGTACAGTGAGCGGTGCAGGAAATGTAGCACTTCACACCATAGAAAAGCTTTATCACATAGGAGCCATTCCTGTTACATGTACAGACTCAAGAGGAACGGTTTATGATGCCAGAGGTGTAGATTTAGCATATCTAAAAGAGTTAAAATTCAACAGTAGAGGATCTTTGGAGGAATACATTGTAAAACATCCTGAAGCGGTTTACATTCCTGTATCAGAATATCCAGAAGAGGGGCATGCGGTATGGAACATAGAGTGTTATGCCGCTTTCCCTTGTTCTACACAAAATGAGCTGACTGAACTTGATGCTAAAAATCTGATAGCAAATGGTTGTGTCTCTGTGACCGAGGGAGCCAATATGCCATCTACTCCTGAAGCCATAGCAACCTTTTTAAAACATAAGATCTGTTTCGGTCCAGCGAAAGCAGCCAATGCAGGGGGAGTTGCTGTAAGTAATTTCGAAATGAGTCAAAATGCTTCTATGTCAAAATGGAGTTTTGAAGAGGTTGATGCTAAACTTAAAGAGACCATGTATGATATTTGTCATAATGTTGCTGCTACGGCTAAAGAGTATGGTGTCGAAGGCAACTATGTGGATGGTGCAAATATTGCCGGCTTCAAAAAAGTTGCTGATGTCATGATCTCTGAGGGAATATAAGACCTTTCTTTACTTTACTCTATTCATTGTCGTATAATGAACGGGTGCCCTGAAGAGGATTAACATGAAAAGAATTATGATACTAAGCGGTGCAGGACTCTCTGCCGAGAGTGGTATCCATACCTTTAGAGACCATGACGGTCTTTGGGAAAACCACGATGTCATGAAGGTCTGCTCTACGCAAGGGTGGATCGAAGATCACAAATATGTCACCCGTTTTTACAATGACCGCAGACGTGATCTTGAATTTAAAGAGCCTAATCCTGCGCATCAGGTACTGGCCCAACTTGAACATGACTATCGCGGCAGGGTCATCCACCTGACCCAAAACATAGATAACCTTATGGAGAAAGCGGGTGCCAAAGATGTGATCCACCTTCATGGTACACTCACTGATCTACGATGTGAAGCGTGTACTGAGACGTTTAATGTTGGTTATGCGCCTCAAGAGGGTAATGAACATTGTCCGCATTGTGGAAATAAAAGGGTCCGTCACAATGTTGTCATGTTTGGCGAAGCAGCGCCGAACTACAGCCACATCCAAGAGGCTATCCGCCACTGTACACTTTTCATCGCTATCGGTACCAGCGGCACGGTAATCGACATTGTCCCCATTGCAAAAGAGTTTAAACACTCCATTCTTATTGATCCCAAACGTCAGGAGACTGCAAGCAAATTTGATCCTCATACTTACATAGATGAGTACTTTGAGCATTTCATTCAGAAAAAAGCCGGTAATGCGATGGAGGACATGATGGCAATCATCAAAGAACATATGGATGGTCGATGATAATGAGTACTTCGTGCCCCTGCGGTTCCTAAAAACGCTTCAAAACCCCCAACAAGTAATCGATATCTTTTTCTGTATGATTGGCGGAAACCTGAAATCTGATCTCCTCATCACCCTTTGGAACCACGGGAAAGTTAAGGCCTGTGGCGAGAATGCCGTTTGCAAAAAGATGCTCCACAAGTCTGGAAGTCTTTTCGGTGTCCCTTATCATAAGAGGGACAATGGGATGCTCTCCGGGGATAATTTCATAACCAAGATCCTTTAACCCCTCTTCAAGCCGCCGGGTGAGTGTGCGAAGCTTTTCGAGTAACTTCAGCCCCCGTGGGCTGTCGAGGATATAAAGAGACTTAATGGCCGCTGCTGCTTCAGAGGGAGTAATGGGATTGGAAAAGATGTAAAAGGGAGCTGTCTCTCTCAGGTAATGTATGATGGTTTCACTGGAAACCACATAGCCGCCATTGACGCCGAGGGCCTTTCCGAGGGTCCCAATGTGGATATCGACTTTTGTACCGGTCACCTCCTCTGTTCCCCGACCGGTCTTGCCGAAGGCTCCGACACCGTGTGAGTCATCAACAACAGTAATGATGCCCTCTTCAAAATCTTCTCCATATTTTTTGCAGAGCCCAACGATCTCATCAAGGGGCGCATGGTCTCCCCGCATACTGAAGATACCATCGGTAACGACGATCATCCGTCTGCATTTGCCGGAGTATCGCTTGATGGCAGCTTCAAGGTCTTCCATATCAAGGTGTCTGTATACCGCTTTTTCAGCGGGGTGTGACAGCCGGATGGCGTTGATGATACAGTTATGGTTCAGTGCATCGCTGATGACAACCGTTTCTTCTGTAATAAGCTGTGGGAGGACGCCCATCACGGCTGAATAAGCCGCGCTGAAGATCATTGCCGATTCTCTGCCGCAGAAGGTGGCCAGTTTCTTTTCGAGTGTCACATGAGGTTCAAAGGTACCGCTGATAAAACGAACAGCACCCGGGCCGGTACCAAATTGGCGTGATGCCTCCTCTTCTGCTTGAATGACATCTTTCTGCGTTGATAAGCCCAGGTAGCTGTTGGAATTCATCTGCAAGAAGGGCTTATCTCCTTCCCCGGCAAGGGTAACCCTCGGTCCAGAACCACCTT
>Ga0210119_1000119_pt1 | contig 17436 bp, 15 predicted proteins | sample China_Bullhead_C_2_FD_184859 | JGI IMG/M metagenome (GOLD analysis project Ga0210119, IMG submission 184859) | Wetland microbial communities from San Francisco Bay, California, USA, that impact long-term carbon sequestration -... | ecosystem: Environmental > Aquatic > Marine > Wetlands ... | reverse complement strand
TAGAAGTTCCAAGTTCTGGGTTACAAGTGCGGTCGATGTAAGTTTTGTTCATGGCAGGCTTGATGTCAATGTAGCGCCTTTAACGCATTTGGTACAAGGGGGTATAGAATTCTCCTCTACGGGCGAAGATATATCTGACAGGGTACCTGATAAATTTGTTTTCCGTCTTTACAAAAATGCCAATCTTGCAGAAGGACAGGTTATCGGAAAGGGTGGGGATTTTATTAATACTTTTGAGATCCTGACTGATGATTCTATTGCTAAACTCAAAAAAGGTGCATTGGTACAGTATCAAGGGTATGAAGTAGGACGTGTAAAAGATATTGCACTTTCCTATAACAAGCATACACATAAGATACTGGCTAAAGTTCTGGTAGATATAGATCTGTCCTCTTTTGCTTCAAAACAAGATGATATAAAAAGTTGTCAAAATAAATTTAATAAAGCCTTAGAGGAAGGCCTGAGTGCAAAAATATCTTCTACAGACCCTTTCACCGGGACACTTTTTGTTGATTTGGTTTTTGACACTAACACGACAGATAGAAGTATACTGCAAGGAGAGCATTATGTACGTCTTCCTTCCATTCCTAATGATGCAGTAGGGATAGTAGATAAGGTTGAAAAGCTGGTTGCCTCTCTCAATAACGTGGTTGATCAGAATGCAGAGCCTATACAGAAAATCGTGGCAGATCTGCAAAACACAGTGAATAATCTTAATGCAATGACAGGTACAAAAACCTTTAAAACGATGCCGGATGAACTGAATAAAACAATGAAAGAGTTGACCAATACACTCCGTACAGCTAAAAAAGTGCTCAAGGAATATGACAGTAATTCACTCTTAACACATCAAGTTTCGCAAACACTCAAAGAGGTGACAGAGACCTCTCAAGAGATGCAGGAATTCCTGAAACTGATGAACCGTAAACCAAATTCACTTATTTTTGGAGATAAATAATGACCAGAATCAAACTATTTTTAACCTTGAGTGCTTTATTTATAGTCAGTGGCTGTACCTTATCTAACTATTATGTACTTTCCACCGCTTCACAACCCACAGTGAGCTATGCGCATACAAATCAGGTTATAGGAGTAGAGAAGGTCACGGTGCCAAAATATCTTTTTAAAAGAGAGATAGCTGTAGCAAAATCATCAAGTCAGGTCACATTTTTAAGTGGTTCACAATGGGCTGAAGATATGGATACAGGATTAACTCATAGACTGATCGCTTTTTTGCAAAAAAAGTTTAAACAGCCAAGTGTCTATGCTTATCCTTGGGGTACAGACATGCAGCCGGACATCAAAATAAAAGTGCAGGTAACACGTTTCATTGCACAAGGAGACAGTGTGTACCTTGATGCCAGTTGGGAAGTGAAAAATATGCGAACAGAGCAAAGAAGTCTTAAATTGTTCAGTACCATAGTCCCAACGGAAGCGGATGCAAACAGTATCGTAGATGCTATGAACAGAGCATTTGGACAGTTGGAAGAAGATGTAGCCAGAGGAGTGAAGAACCTTTAGGATGTTTTGCTAGCTGATTTACTGAATATATAGTTCTCAATTTGTATAAGAGTCTAGGGATGAGAAGGACGGCTATGATACCTTTGAATGACAGCGGGAAATATTCAAGATCATGAAATACATAAACAAAAATGTCATTATGCTGGGATGGGTCAGTTTTTTTACCGATATGGCTTCTGCCATGGTCATGCCCATTTTGCCTATCTTTGTTGTTGTGGTCCTGGATGAGGGAATGGACAAGCTGGGTATTATCGTAGCGGTATCTACTTTTGCCTCTTATGCGCTTCGTTTGGTATCAGGCTATATTTCTGACAGATACGGCATTGTAAAGCCCCTGGTTGTGGGAGGGTATGCTTTTTCTACTTTGAGCAAGCCTCTGATAGGATTCACACAGGGCTATAAAAGTGTAGCAGGATTACAGGTAGCTGAGAGATTGGGTAAAGGGCTGCGTTCTGCTCCCAAAGATGTAATGATCGTACAGTACAGCAGAGAAAATGCCTCGGGTAAAACCTTCGGTTTTCATAAGATGATGGATATCGCAGGAGAACTTAGCGGTGCATTGATACTCTTTGTACTGCTTTGGTACTTTGGTCAGAGTGAAACGGTGATGCGTAACATCTTTTATGCTACTTTGGTTCCTGGTATCATAGGACTTATCATTGTTACATTTTTTGTACGTGACGTACCTAAGCTAAAGAGTCATTCCAAACAATCGTTTACATTAACACATCATGATAAAAAAACGATTGGTGCACTGTTTTTTTATTTTTTATTTTTGCTTTTTGTTTTTAGCCCTTCTTTTTTTACGATGCAAGCAAAAGAGGTTGGCATTGCCACAACTGTCATACCTCTGCTTTTTGTTGTCTCCGCAGGAGTGCAGACATTGAGCAGTTATCTTTTTGGCATACTGATTGATCGATTCGGTGTGAAACGGGTCTTGGCATTTTCTTATGCTTGCGGTACAGCTGCTCAAGGACTTTTAACGCTTCAAAGTCCTGTTTTTACATGGACTGCCTATGTCTTCCTGGGACTTTTCACAGTGGCCTCCCTGAACGCAAACCGTGCTTTTATAGCACAAAATGCGTACAATAAAGGTTCAGTCTATGGCGTTTTCTACGCAGGAGTCGCACTCTTTGGAGCATTGGGAGCATTTATAGGTGGGCTCATATGGGAACATTTTGATATGCAGATAGCATTGATATATGCTTTGGCAGGAACATTGGTATTGACAGTACTTTTTCTTTTGATGAAAGGTCGTCATGAAAACTAAAGTACTTACATTTCTTTTAAAAAACAAAGCACTCATCATGATGAATATTCTGGGCTTTTATCTGTTTGCTAAAATGGCCGAAGATGTGATAGAAAAAGAATATGTTCTAGTGATCGATCGATGGATAGACACTTATCTCAATGCTATTCAAACCCCATTGTTGACTAAGTTCATGGTAGCTCTAACCAACTTCAACGGTGCCATGGGTATCTTTATTTTTTCAATCTTCATGATATTCTTTTTGATCTATAAAAGATGGTATAACGATCTTTTGTTCTATATCTTTTCTGTGTTCGGTGCAAATATAGCTTTTGTTGCTATCAAAATGATCGTGCAGCGTGCCAGACCGAGCTCTGATATACTTGCCATAACAACCCATTCTTTCCCCTCAGGGCATGCAACAATGGCAACAGCAATGTCACTGGCTGTCTATTTGATCTTTGCTAAAAGAGTGCATTCCATTGGTTTGCAGTTAGTGTTATTGATAGGTTGTATAGTGTGGCCAGTCATCATTGCTTTTTCCAGAGTATATCTGAATGTACATTGGTTGAGTGACGTGATCGCGGGAATAGGACTGGGGCTCTTTTGGGTCACTTTAATCGTATTGATATTTAGGGTTAAGAACCTATAAGTGAACCTGCATATCTAACATACCATACTTTAAAAAATTAAAAAACAGTAAAAATATCATAGATCAAAACATATTATTCTAAACAAAAAGTGCTATACTTCCTTAATTGACCGACGGTCAGTCAAAAAAAGGGATACTATGCCAATTGTTGTAAATAAAGAAGAAAAACGCCGTTCTATAGCGCTTGATTCCAAAAGCTTGTTACTGGAACATGGTATAAAAAATATTACCATTTCCAAAATAGCAGAATGCGCTGGCGTAGGTAAAGGTACGATCTATGAGTACTTCAACAATAAAGAAGATATTGTTTTTGAGATCATTTCAGTTTTTATTGCGGAACATGAAAAACGGCTTTATGAACTTATCAATGAAGATATAAGTACCAAAGATAAGATCAAAAGATCTTTGTCATTACTGTATAGTGATGCCTATTATGAAAAACAGTTATCTATCTATAGAGAATTTTTAGCCATTTCACTGACATCGAACGTTGATGAGATGATAGAGTTCAGTAGAGCATGTCGTGAAAGGTTCTTGACCATATTGGATCAGATCATAGATGAAGCTGTGATAAAAAAAGAGATCAAAGCAGAGGCTAGAGGTCTTGTCGGGATGCTGCATACTTATTCTATAGGTATGGTGGTAGAATCAAAAGTTGATGGACTTGATGCTAAAGTGCATATCGATCAATTTGTTGAAGCCTTTTTTACACTTATTCAAAAGAAGGATATTAGATGAGAATACTGTTAGGATTATTTTTACCTTTTTTTGTCTTTGCACAAAGTTATGGTTTAAAAACATTGGTAGAAAATGCCAACAAAGAGAATGGATTGATCACAGCGAAAGAGATACGGATCAAAGCAAAACAAGAAGAAGTGGATGCAGCTAAAAGCGCTTACTGGCCGACAGTGGATGTTGGAGCAAATCACAGCTATGTTTCTCCTAACAATCTTGTGAATCCAGGACAAACGTCGACAGCTTTTGCAACAGTGAACCTGGAACTTTATGACGGGGGTAGAAAAAGTGCCATACTCAGTGCCAAACGTTATGAACATGAAGCATCTCAGTTTGAAAAACGTGCTTTTGAAAAGAGTATCACATTAGAGATCGTGCGACATTATTATGGACTGCAGAAACTCAAAGCAACATTGGATGCATTAAATGAGCGTTCTACAGAGTTGAAAGAACAGATAAAACGGGTAAAAAAGTTTAAAAGTGCAGGTCTTTCTACGCAGGAAGAGGTAGATAAGCTTCAAGCAGAATATGACAGTAATAACTACACGATGGCTAATACAAAGCTGGAACTTTTAAGAAGTGAAAAAAACCTGGAACTTCTTAGCGGATTGCCTGTGATACAGCTAAAAAAGAATTATTTTATGGAACCTAAAGATGTACGGTTTGAAATCTTTGAAAACATCAAAATGCTTCAAGCCAATGCCAATGCGGTAGGCGAAAATTCCAATGTGATCAATGCAGGGTATAAACCTCAGGTAAATATATCTGATACCTATAACAGATCACATTTTGATGATACTGTTTCTATGGGGGACTTTGTTGGAGATGGATTATTGCTAGACCATCAAAATAAATTGATGATCTCAGTCAATATGAGGCTATTTGATAATGACAGAATGTCTAAAGAGAGTGAAGCAGTGAAATATCAGAAGCTGGCACTGCTTTCTGAAATCGATTATGCAAAAAGTGAACAAAAGATGAATTATAACCTGTCACAAAAAAGTCTAGAGACCATACGTACCAGACTGAAAAGTGCCAAAAGTGCTTTGCGCGCTGCAAAAAGTACGTATGATGTACTCAAAAAGAAATTTGAAGTCGGTTTAATCGACAATATTGCTTTCCTTGATGCACTGACGCAAAAAACACTGGCTCAGGCACGTTACAAAGAGACACTTTATGATTATGAGATCGGTAAATCAATCTATTATTATTATGCGGGGAAAGACCCAAAGGAGTTTATTAGATGAAGAAGATGGTAGTTTTATTATTAGTTGCATTCCATTTAAATGCAGAGGAGATCTATGCAACATTTGATGTAAAAGCGGAGAAGAGTGCCTCTTTGGCATTTAGCAGCAGTGGTATTGTTGGAGAGATGAAGGTGGATATCGGTTCTGAGGTGAAAAAAGATGATCTTTTAGCCGAGTTACTGAATGATGACATTGAAGCGATGGTTGAAGTCTCAAAAGTAGCTTTGAAATATGCGCAGAGTGACTATGAACGACAAAAAAAGGTTCAGCAGCATATTAATGTCTCCCTGTTTGAAAGTTATGCCTATAAATATGATAATGCGAAAGTACAACTCAAGTATCAGGAGGCACTTTTAGCTAAAACCTATTTACGTGCCCCTTTTGATGGTATTATCACTGCTAAACGTATAGAGATCGGTGATGTGGTCAGTGGCCAAATGATCACAGAAGTCTTTGATATTCAAAGTCTGAAAGCAAGAAAACTGATACTCAAGTTTGATCAAAAATATCATGGAAAAGTGAAAGTTGGTGATAGTTTTAAATACAAGATAGATGGGGATGACAGAGTGTATTCGGGAACTATTTACAAGATTTATCCAACCATAGATGCAAAATCAAGAAAGATGTTGGCTGAGGTCAAAGCTGAGAGTTTCCCTGTGGGACTTTTTGGTGATGGATACATCACAGTAAAGTAGGGAATAATGTATAAATTTGCCATTAACAGACCTATCACAACACTGATGGGCGTCTTATCCTTTATTGTATTTGGATTGATGTCGTATAACACGATGCCTGTGAATCTTTTTCCCAATGTTGATTTCCCTGTGGTAACCATTCAAACGAACTATAATGGAGCTGATGCCAGTACAGTGGAGACCAAAGTAACCGATAAACTGGAAGAAGCTGTCAGTGGGATCGATGGGATCGATAAACTGATGTCAACCTCCTATGAAGGTTTTAGTACGGTTACCATACAGTTTGAACTTTTTAAAAATATCGATGAAGCAACGAATGATGTGCGTGACAAGATAGGTTCTGTACTGCTGCCCAATGAAGTTGAAAAACCCATCGTAAAAAAATTGGGCGCAAGTGGCGTGGTGATCAATCTTTTTGTTGCGACTAAAACAGGTGATGTCACTGCACTCATGCGAATGGCAGATGAAAAGCTCAAACCCAAACTGCAGCGGATCAAAGGGGTAGGCGAAGTCAATATCATCGGGTATCAAGATAGAGAAGTACGGATCTTTGTAGACCCGTTTAAACTCAATAAATATGACCTTACGCCACTTGATGTTCAAAATATTGTTGCTGCTCAGAATATTAACCAAGGAGCAGGTAAGCTTATCAGTGATCAAAAAGAGACTGTGATCAAAGTGAAAGCGGATGCCATCAGTGTAGATGATCTTCGAGAATTGATCATTAAACCGGGGATTAAACTGAAAGATGTTGCACGTGTTTTAGATGGATTGAGTGACAGCAGCAGTTACTCTTCGTACAATGGAAATCAAGGTGTCATGCTTGAGGTGAAAAAGATCTCTGGTGAAAATGTACTGGATATCATTAAAGGGGTAAAAGAGGTGATGCCCCGTCTTGAAACCATTGCCGGGGATGATTACACGTTGCAATTGCTACAGGATCAGAGCGATAAGATCATGGTGAATATTGATAATGTCACCTTCGATCTTATTTACGGATCTATCTTGGCGATCATCATCGTATTTTTCTTCCTTAGAAATGTCACTGCAACCCTTGTTTCAGCGCTTGCAATTCCAACATCGATTATTGGTACGTTTGCCATTATTGACTGGATGGGGTACGACTTAAATAAACTCACACTGATAGGGCTCACACTTGCCATTGGTATCTTTATTGATGACGCGATCGTTGTGATCGAAAATATCACTAAAAAGATGGAAGCAGGCATGGAGCCGTTTCAAGCATCTCTTGAAGGGATCAAAGAGGTATCATTTTCTATTTTAGCGATCTCTTCAGTGTTGCTTGCCGTGTTCGTACCTGTTGCCTTTATGGATGGTATTGTGGGTATGTTCTTTAATTCCTTTGCTATGACCGTAGCTGCAGGTGTTGTACTTTCCTACCTGGTAGCGGTCATGTTCATACCAACGGTTGGAGCGCGGGTTTTAAATGCCAAGGAGAGTAAATTTTTCCATTTGACAGAGCCACTTTTTGTTGGACTTGACAGAGCGTATGTAGCGCTACTGAAACCATTGATCCGTTTTAAGTGGATCACTATTTTGGTCACGATAGGCGTATTGGTTGCCTCAACCAAACTCTCTACAGGAATGGACTTCGTACCGATGCAGGACAACAGTGAGTTTCAGGTGTTTACCAAGGCTCCAGTAGGAACAAGTCTGGAAGAGATGAAGAAAAAAATGAAGCCTATGCTTGAGAGAATGCAGAGTGATGAGAATATAGAGTATTCGGTTTTGTCCATTGGTTATAACAGTGCCAAGGAGATCCATAAAGCCAAGATCTATGCGAAACTCAAGCCCGTAGCACAGAGATCTGTTTCACAAGAAGATGTAGTGCAGCAATATACCAATGCATTTAAAACGATCAAAGATATGGTCGTTACGGTTGAAGAAGTTGCCCCATTTGATACAGGGAGCAGCAATGCACCCGTACAGATCGTTGTCACAGGGGATGATCTGGATGTGCTTAACGAAACAACCCAAAAGCTAATGGATCTGCTTAAACAGACCAAAGGGGTCGTAGGTATAGATAGAGATTATGAGAGTGGAAAACCTGAAATAAAAATAGATATTTTAAGAGAAAATGCACAGCGTTCTGGCGTCAGTGCTGACGAGATTGCAGGTATTTTATCGAGTGCATACTCTAGTGATAGAGCCATCTCATATTACGAAGAGAATGGCCGTGAATTTGATATTACTTTGCGTTTTGAAGATAAATATCGTAGCAGTATTGATGATATTAAGAAACTGCAGGTCAAAAACAGCGATGGTGAATTTGTCTCACTTGAAGGTTTGATCAGTTTTGAAGAGCATACTGGCACATCATCCATTAATCGTTATGATCGTGAGCGAAAAGTGATGGTGACATCAGGGATGTATGAGACCAGTTTGGATGTGATCATGAAAGTAGTGGATGAAAAAATAGGAGATATACTGCCTGTGGGATACAACTACCGTTATACGGGAGATATTGAGAATATGGCTGATACCAATGCAGCGTTTGGTGCTGCAGTACTTTTGGCAGTCATTTTGATCTATCTGATCCTTGCTGCATTGTATGAGTCGATCATTCAACCGTTCATCATCATGGTGGCGATGCCGCTTTCCTTTACAGGGGTCATCGTGGCACTCTATTTGACGGGAAACAATTTCAGTCTCTTTGTCATGATCGGGATCATCCTCTTGCTTGGTATGGTAGGGAAGAATGCCATTTTGGTCGTTGACTTTGCCAATCAGGCGATCAAAGAGGGTAAAGAAGTGAATGAAGCTATTTTGGAAGCGGGTGAAAAAAGACTTCGTCCTATCTTAATGACCACATTTGCCATGATAGGTGCGATGCTTCCTCTGGCATTTGGTGGCGGAGCAGGACATGAGAGTAATGCACCGATGGCACTGGCAATTATTGGAGGATTAATGAGTTCTACTATTTTAACGCTTTTAGTGGTTCCTGCTATTTACCGTATCATGTACCCGATGGATGCATGGCTTAGAAAATGGTATGAAAAAGGAAAAGTATAATCCTTTTTCTGATTCTAGGATGCAGGACGCTAGACATATTGCTTGTAGATATCTCTTATAGTTTTTAATTATGTTACAATACACTCATCAATTCATCATCTACAGATAAGGAAGTTTATGTCTATTGGACATCATATGATAAAGATTTTATTCATTGGAGGGGTTACACTTCTGCAAGCAGAAGTGGCAACACATCCATTTGAAGTAGAGTCAGGTATGGTCCTTTATGAGATCAGTGGCGGAACACAACTGACACCTGAAACCAATCTCAGTATAAAAGGTAAGGCAAAATTGTGTTTTAAGGACTGGGGTGAAGTGAAGTTAGAAGAAGAGAGTGGAGTCGTAGTGACTACGGGTGCTATAAAACATAAACAGCATGTAAAGAGATTGGAAAAACATACAAAAGATACAGTCATTACTGCTGATTATGCAAATGAACAACTTCTGGAACGTAAAAAAAGCTCACATGATATCAGTGGCCATGATGAAACAGCTTCTTTGACTAAAACAGGAGAAGAAACTGTTGCCGGGGTTCTATGTGATGTGTGGGAAGGTGCAGGTGTAAAAAAATGCATGTATAAAAATATTGTTCTTAAGTTAGAATCTCATATATTAGATGTTTGGTATGTAAAAGAGGCAACGAAAGCCATTTTTGATATTAATACTTCCAGTGAAGCGTGTAGTGTACCTGATTTCCCTGTACAAGAGTTTGCACTTTTTAAAGATGATATTAAAACCAAGAACGTACATAAATCTGAAAGTTTTTATAAAATATTAAAACAAACTGCTTTTAGTGTCAGTGATATGAATGCAAGTTACCGTAGCAGCGACATAAGAGATGAAGAGAGGAGAAAGTTTATTAACCATATTTCTAAAGATATTTATAAAAGACAAAAGAAACTCTTACCTAAGCTCTTAAAATCTATGAAGAAAACACGTGAATGTCTACAGACAGTGGAAGACCCTTTTACAGCCAATCAATGTATAGAAGAATTTAGTCGGATGAAGGCACAATTAGGGATAGAAGAGGATGACTATATGATACATTGGGATGAGCAATGCAAAAATATATTACTCGACAAAATAGAAGACGAACTCATCAATTTGCAATCTCGCATACCCTGTGTGAATCGTGCAAAAAATATTACTGATCTCTCTAGTTGTATGAAATAATCATCTATGAAGTTTTACCGTATTTACATAGAGCTTACCAATGTATGTGGACTCTCCTGCAGTTTTTGTCCTACAAAAGCGTTACCTACTAAAGAGATGGATCTGGATTTTTTTGAATCCATTGTTAACCAAGCCAAATCGTATACCAAGGAGATCGCTTGTCATGTTGTAGGGGATCCTCTTACACTGTCTAATCTAGATGCTTATTTAGATATTATCCATAAACATGGGCTTAAAGCGATGCTGACAACCAGCGGATACTTTTTGAAGAAGCATTCTTATGATACACTTTTCCATCCTTGTGTAAAACAGATCAACATTTCACTCAATAGTTTCAATAAAAATGATACTTCTATCACCTTTGAACAGTACATGAATCCTGTACTTGAATTATGTGAAGCTAAGCTGAACAGAGAAGAAGACTTGTTTATTAATTTGCGTGTATGGAATTTAGATGAGATGATGAGTGAACGAACGTTTAATGAAACACTGTTTGAAAAACTTTCGTCTGCTTTTGATACCAAAATTGATCTTAACAGCATTTATGAAGAGAAACCAAAGTCACTGCGTCTAGCCTCGAAAGTACTTGTACATTTTGACAACTACTTTGAATGGCCCTCTTTAAACAATAAAATATACGGTCATGGAACATGTCAGGGTTTACAGTCACATGTGGCTATTTTGGCCAGTGGGAAAGTCGTACCTTGTTGTTTGGATTGCGATGGGATTATAGAACTTGGAGACTTACATGAAAATACACTGGATGAAATTTTAACTTCAAAACGTGCGGTAAATATGTTAGAGGGATTTAAAGAGGGCAAAGCAGTAGAAGAGCTTTGCCAGAAATGTTCTTATAAAGAAAGATTTAATACGTAACTAGTTACGTGAGCTTTTCGCTGAGAAAAACTTAGCGTTAGCGTAAGCATATAGGGTTTTACTCTATATGCGGTCAAATAATAATCATTTTGCCAGAAATGTTCTTATAAAGATCGTTTTAACAATTAGTCTTTATCAGGTGTTATTCTTTCGAATTTTGTACCTTCAAATGAAAAGTTACCCATCATCCCCTTAGAATCAAATACAAATCCAACCATATTGGAACCAAAATCAACATCATCAGCTTCTTCTTCAGCATTATATTCAGCGACAGCAATATTGATATCAATCTCAGTTTCCCAATCATCATCCCTCATAAAAGTTTTGAGTGCTTGGTCTGTTGTAAAGGCTATGATCAAAGAATATTGTTGCATCCCCATTTGCATTCCCATAGAGGCAGATGTGATACTGTAGTACCCTGCAGTCACACCATTTACACGTAGTGCTCCTTCACCATATTTACCACCAAGAAAAAAGCCTCCTTCTGTTACCTCAGGAAATACGATATAGCCTTTTGCATTGTCTAAAAACTTTTTACCGCCATTTACTTCTTTATAAAACACCATAAGTGCTTCATTTGAATCATTATCAATTTCTTCAGCTGTGTCATCTAAAGCCATAGAGTTAGTAGTAAATGCTAGAAGCATAGCCAATATAAGGGGTATAGTTTTCAATAGTTTCATTACTTCTCCTTCAAGTGTAGTGTTAATTAGGGTTTGATTCTTTCAAATTTGGTACCTTCCATCGTAAAGCTGCCCATCATTCCTTTTGAATCAAAGATAAAAGCAACCATATCATCATCATAGTCAACATCATCAAGCTCTTCTTTAGAGTTCCACTCTGCGATAGCTATTTTACCATCGACATCTGTTTCCCATTCATCTTCGTCTAAAAGAAGAAATTTATTGAGGGCTGCATCAGAAGTAAAGGCGATGATCATATTATACATTTGTGCTCCCATTTGGAAACCAACTGAGGCAGAGGTAATGCTATAATATGCTTTAGTGGAGTTACCTACACGCAGTGCACCTTCACCATATTTACCACCAACAAAAAATCCTACTTCTTTGATATCTGGAATGACAAGATAAGCCTTCGCATGTTCCAAATATTGTTTGGAACCTTTGACTTCTTTATAAAATGTTCTGAGTGCATCATTTGCATCCTTATCTATTTCACTTGCAGAGTTTAGTGTCGCCATAGAGTTAGTTGTAAATGCTAAAAGTATAACAAATAGCATAGGTAAAAACTTAAATATCTTCATCACTTGTCCTTATTTATTTGTATTGATTTATTATAACACAAAAGATAATTAAATTACGTAGTATGTGTGAATAAAAAAGAAACAGAGAGGTAAGAAGGTAATGAGAAATATTTTAAAAATGAATGGAAGAAAAAATGTAAGTATATTTGATGGAGAGATTCCTCCATCAAATAGGATGAAATAAAAATTTAATTAGGTATGATTCTTTGGAATTTTGTACCTTCTATACTGACACCTAACATTAAACCTTCTGCACCGTAGATAAATGCAACAATAGGTTTTTCATAACTGATAGAGGTAATATCTTTATTTTTCCCCCAGTCTGCTACAGTGATAGAACCATCTACACCGGCTTCCCATCCGTTACTTTTAATAAAATTGTTTAAAGAGGCTTCTGAAAGAAAGGCGATGAGGACCGAATGCTCTTGCACACCGGCTTGGTATCCTATGGAAGCGGATGTCATACTGTAAAAGTGTCTTGTAGTACCATTGGCACGTAGGGCACCTTCTCCATACTCACCCCCAAAGATAAATCCACCTTTTATGACAGAAGGAAAAACAAGATAACCTTTTACTTTTGAAAGAAATTCTGTTCCCCCTGCAACTTCTTTTTCAAATTTTTTGATAGCTGCATCAACATCTGCATTGAGTTGGCCAGCTGGTTTTGCAAATGAAAATTGCGTAAAAGCAAGAGAGATGAGAAGTAATAGCATCATTGGGTTTAATTTTTTAATGTACATGTGGTAATCCTTATGAAATTTGTCATATTATATCTTAGAAAAGTAAATTAAATTAAACAGTAGGAAGATGATGGAAAAGTTGAGTATTAAGGCTTACGCGAAACGACATAAATTGAGTATATTTAATGTGGTGAAAATGACCAAATCAGGCCAAGTTCCAACAGAAACAGTAGTAGAGAATGGTAAAGATGTAGTCTATATCTTACTAGATGGTGATGTCGAGAAAGAGGTTAAAAAGTCTATCGTGAAAGAAGAAAATAAAGAACCCTATAGCTTACGAAAAGAGAATGCAAGACTTAAAAAAGAGATAGAAAAATTAAAAGAGGAGATAGCACTACTAAAAAATAGAGTATAATAGTGGTATGAAAGTAGCATATATAACTGATGATATCTATCTACAGCATCATACCGGTGCAATGCATCCGGAGTCTCCAGAGCGCCTAGTGGCTATCAATAAAGCCATTGAACCACTGCATCCATCATTGGTCTTAAAAGCTCCTATAAGTGCTTCAGAACATATACTGGAATTTGTACATTCCTCTGATCATATAGAAATGATTAAAAATGTTTGTGCATATGGTGGAAGTATAGATTCTGATACTGTTTGCAGTAGTGATTCTTTTGATGCAGCAAGGATGGCTTCGGGGGCGGGAGTCGTAGCATTAGATGGCATAAGATCTGGAGAATTTGAGCGGGCATTTTGTGCCGTAAGACCTCCTGGACATCATGCCAGACCTGAACAAGCCATGGGATTTTGTCTTTTCAATAACATAGCCATAGCTGCACGATATGCACAGAGCATAGGATATGAAAAAGTGATGATCATAGATTTTGACGTGCATCATGGTAATGGTACACAAGAAATTTTTTATGCTGATGATTCAGTATTTTATTTTTCTTCACATCAGGCTTATATATTTCCTGGTACAGGTGCTGAATCCGACATAGGTGAGGGTAAAGGCAGTGGATATACTGCGAACTTTCCAATGATGGCTGGAACCACAGACAACGAATTACTTGACATCTATGAACATGATCTGCCTCCTTTTGTCAAAAACTTTAACCCTGACATCATTTTAGTTTCAGCTGGGTATGATTTGCATGAAAGTGATCCTCTGGCACAACTTAACATCACTACTGAAGGTATAAGAAGCATAGTGAGGCTCATATTGGATAGTGCAGATGTTCCCTTTGTATTTTTTTTAGAAGGGGGTTATAATGTCAATGCCTTGGGAGAAAATGTCAAAGTAACTCTAAAAGAAATGATGATGAATTAAATCTCTATTTACTATATTATTTAATAAATAACACTTATATTTATGTATATAAGTGATATACTTTATATATGGAAGTGTATAAAATAAATAATATTGCCGGACATCTCGCAAAAGGATTTTTAGCTAATCCTCTTACTCCTGTATTAGCTGTTGCTATTTTACTTTTGGGGATTCTCTCTTTGCAGATCATGCCTAGAGAAGAGGATCCTCAGATAGAAGTAAGCGGTGGTTCTATCATCGTTGCTATACCTGGTGCTACACCTAGTGAGATCACTAATGTCATCATCAAACCTCTTGAGAGACGTATACGTGAAATTAAAGGTGTAGAACACGTTTATGGTACTGCCATGAATAATGTAGGTATGATAAACGTACAGTATTTTATCGGTGAAAACAGGGAGGAATCCAACCTTAAACTTTATGACAAAGTCATGCAAAATATGGATCAGCTTCCAAAAGGTACCATGCCTCCATTGGTTAAACCTTTTGACATCGATATAGATATCCCTATACTTACCGTAGCATTTTATAAAGCAGGTAATAAAGAAATCGATACGATAAATCTTTATAAGATCATACGTGAGCTTCAACAAGATATCAATTCCCTTGATAATGTAGCAAAAACCACACTCAAAGGTGTGAAGAAACCACAGTTTAATATCTTGATAGACTTACATAAACTCTCTGCCTATAATATCTCTTTAGGGCAGGTGACACAAGCTGTTAGGTCTATTTCTACGAATGCACCGGAGATAGACACAAGAACTTCAGAAGGCAAGCTTATCGTATTTGGTGTGCAAAATGCCTTGGATAATGTAGAAGATCTTAATGAATTGATCATTGCTCAGTATAGAGGATCACCTATTTATCTGGAAAATATTGCAAAAGTGGAATATAACTACGATATCCAAAATTATGATTCAGCTTCCATCACTTACCAGGAAAATAGGGGAGGAGAAGAACCCGGACCGATCCTCTTCCGTGATGCTGGAGACCAGATCACTATGACCATTGCTAAACTGAAAGGAACCAATGCTGTAAAGATAGCACAAAGAGCGATAGAGGAGATACAAAAGAATAAAGAAAAGTTGTTGAACCATGGCGTTGGTTTTATAGTGACGCGTAATTATGGTACACGGGCGAATGAAGCAGTAAATGAACTTGTACACCATTTGGAGATCACTATACTGATTATTGCATTGATCCTGGTACCTTTCCTTGGTTGGAGAGAATCATTGGTGGTGACCATTGCAGTACCTATGATACTTGCAACGACACTTTTCATCGCATTGATGACTGATCAGACGATCAATCGTATTACACTGTTTGCCTTCCTCCTGAGTTTGGGACTGATCGTTGATGATGCTATCATTGTGATTGAGAACATACATAGAAGACTGCATCTTAAAGAATCTGAAGCGCTTGAATTTGATGAGATCATCATCCAAGCAACAGATGAGATAGGCCCTTCAACAAACATTGCGACTATTGCTATTATGCTTACAATGATCCCTATGGGATTTGTTGGGGGCATGATGGGACAATTTATGAAGCCTATTCCTCTGAATGTACCGGTTGCACTTGCTATTTCATTGTTTGTCGCGTATGTATTTGCCCCATATTTAGCTCGTAAATTTATTAAGTTTGAAAGTCATTCAAAGACTGTTGAAGAAGAGAATTGATGGAAAAAATTGTCTATAACATAATTAACAGTAAGCGTAATAAGTGGATCGTAACCCTGATCGTTCTTTTCTCTATGGGAGCTGCAATCATGATGATACCTACGAAACTGGTACTTGCCCGTATGCTTCCGGGAAAAAGTGCAAATACCATGAGTATCTATGTCGATACTGCTACAAATGCATCTATCCAAGAAACACAATCTGTTACAACATGTATCGTGAACTATCTGAAACAAGAAAAAGAGATCACAGATATGGAAGTATATCTGGGGCAGGGGGCACCACTTGATTATGCTGGACTGGTAAAAGGAAGTGCGCTCAAAAGGATGAAAAACCAAGCAGAGATAGTCCTCAACTTTACAAATAAAAATGATCGTGATGAACCTACCTATATGATGGCACATCGTTTACGGCCTCTAATTCAAAGTGAATGTGGGGATATAGCCCCTCATACTTCAATAAAATTCATAGAGATGCCTGCTGGTCCTCCAACTTTGGCAACGATCGTTGTAGAACTCTATAATGAAAATGAGAGTACATTACGAAAGATGTCAGCTAAAGTCGCGAAGATACTTGAAGATACAGAAGGACTTGTTGATGTCGACGTGATGCAGGATGACATTTATACCAAATATAATCTTGTACCTGATAAAGAAAAGATCATATTGAGTGGACTCAATGTAGAACAGGTCAACCAGATCATCTATCTTGCGTTCAAAGGGATGCCGATAGCTGAGAAAAATACAAAAAACCAGCAAGATCAAATTCCTATATTTCTAAGACTTGATGATGAAACACGTGTAGTTGAAGAAGATACAGAAACTTCTTTGCTCAATAAACTCTTTTCATTAGAACTTATGAATGATAAAGGAATGATGGTACCTATAAGTGAAGTAGTTGAGGTAAAAAGTGCGGACTCCAGTCCTACTATCTTTAGAAAAAACCTTAAAAATATGGTTACGATCACTGCAGAATGTGATATGGTAAGTCAAGTGTATCCTTTACTTGAAGCGAGGGAAAAGATGCTTGAGGTACTTAAAGATGAATATACTTTGAGTAAGGTGCCAGGGATCAACACCTATATGTTTGACTTGATTGCAGTAGACAAAGAGACTGGGGATGAAATACTTATACGCTGGGATGGTGAGATGAAAGTATCACTTGATACATTCCGAGATCTTGGTGGTGCATTTATCGCTGCTTTGGTGTTGATGTTTTTACTGATGGTTGTGTACTATAAATCTTTTGCCTTGAGCGGCATTGTCCTTGTGGGTAGTTTCCTTTCTATTATA
>Ga0210119_1000117_pt1 | contig 17468 bp, 12 predicted proteins | sample China_Bullhead_C_2_FD_184859 | JGI IMG/M metagenome (GOLD analysis project Ga0210119, IMG submission 184859) | Wetland microbial communities from San Francisco Bay, California, USA, that impact long-term carbon sequestration -... | ecosystem: Environmental > Aquatic > Marine > Wetlands ... | reverse complement strand
GAGATTAGGGAGGCCAAAGAACTGGGTATGATCGATGGAGTGACGACCAACCCCTCGTTGGTAGCCAAGGAAGGCTGCCAGAATAGAGAAGACTTCAAAAAACTTATCCATGAGATTTGTGAAGTTGTCCAGGGGCCCGTGAGCGCCGAGGTAGTGAGCATCGATGCAGATGGCATGGTGAAGGAGGCCAGGGAACTTGCTAAAATTCATGAGCACGTGGTGGTGAAAATTCCAATGATCACCGACGGGCTCAAAGCGACACTGCAGTTGACCGCAGAGTCCATCAAAACCAATGTCACTCTGGTTTTTTCCCCTCTGCAGGCCCTGCTGGCAGCCAAGGCGGGCGCTACGTATGTGAGCCCTTTCGTTGGCCGGTTGGATGATATCTCCCACACCGGGATGGAGCTGGTAGCTCAGATTCTCGAAATCTACCAAAATTACATATTCGAGACCGAGGTCCTGGTAGCCAGCATCAGGAACCCTCTACACGTGCTTGAGGCGGCCCAGATGGGGGCCGATGTGGCCACCATCCCATTCAAGGTGATCGGGCAGCTTGCAAAGCATCCACTCACCGACATTGGTATGAAGCAGTTTTTGGACGACTGGAAACGGGTGGAATCCACCTGATCAAGAGCTGACGGTCATAGCAGCGGACAGACGAATCGATGGCAAACTACATGGATTGGCTGTTTAGAAGGGCCGTGTTACCATGGCTTCTGCTGTTGGTGTTGCTCGGTGCAATTGTCAAGCCGGCTCTGGCAGATATCTACCGGTACGTGGATGAAGATGGAGTAATTCACTTTTCCAACGTACCGACGCACTACCGATTTCGTCTTTACATTAGCGAGACCAAGCTAGACTACAGAGCCTACTTCGATCGTTATGACCGAATCATAACCCGGGCCGCTCGCAAGCACGGCGTGGACAACACCCTGGTAAAAGCGGTGATTAGAGCTGAGTCTGACTTTGATAGGAATGCGGTTTCAAATAAGGGAGCCCAGGGATTGATGCAGCTGATGCCTGAGACTGCCAAGGATCTGGCGGTCAAGGACTCTTTTGATCCACATGAGAATATCAACGCAGGTGTGCGGTACTTGAAGAGGCAGTTGAACAACTTTGAGAACAATGTGCCGCTGGCTCTGGCAGCGTATAATGCCGGAGAGAACGCCGTGCGCAGATACGGAAGGATTCCACCCTATAAAGAGACCCGAACATTTGTCGATCGGGTTCTACGTTACTGGGACGAGTTCAGCCTTAATAAGCAGAGTAAACCCTGACATCTTTTCAGTTTCTTCATGTTATACTCCAATAACTGGGCTATTTTGTCACGCGCGCCCACAGTAGCGCCATAACGGAATACGGATGAAAACATGATTGACAAAGGCAAAAAAAGCATCTTTAATCTCCCGAATACCTTGAGCTTTTTCAGGATTGGCTGTATCCCTCTGCTCGTGGTCCTCTTGTTCTTTCCTCACAAAACTACCAGCTTCTTGGCAGCTCTGGTCTTTGGCCTGGCCTCTATTTCTGATCTCCTGGATGGCTTTGTTGCGCGGCGTCACCAGATGGTCACAACGTTTGGTCAGTTCCTTGATCCCTTGGCCGACAAGCTGCTAGTGTCTGCGGCCCTGATCATGTTGATTCCTCTCGGTCGGGTACCGGCGTGGATGGTGCTAGTGATCATTGGGAGGGAGCTGGCAATCATGGGACTGCGCTCCGTAGCTGGCTCAGAAGGCAAGGTGATCACTGCCGACCATCTTGGTAAACAGAAGATGGTTTTGCAGACAGTGGCGATTCTCGGTTTACTGCTGCACTACGACTACTACGGGGTCAATTTCCACGCGGTTGGTATGTTTTTCTTGTGGCTGGCTGTCATCATGACACTCTGGTCGGGATTCAATTATTTTCGCAACTTCTGGCACGTCCTCGAAGAGAACGACTCCGATTCAGCTGGCAGCTAGCAGCAGAGCTCAGCTCTCATCGAGCTTCGCGTCATGTGCCTTCGGCGTCATTAGGTCACTACGCTTCGCTGTCATTTGTTGTAAGAGGTAGAGGAAAGAAGACATAAGAAAGAGATTCACCTGTGGGAGCGGCTTTCCCCGTCCTGAGCCTGCCTGCCCTGAGCCTGTCGAAGGGTCGAAGGGCAGCCGCGATTTGAACGACTTTTACGACTTGAATGACTTTTACGACTTGAACGATTTCAACGACTTGAACGGCTTGAACGACCGAAGTTTACTATTGACAATTGACCGATCTTTGCTAAGCTAGACAGAACTTGGGCGGGAATAACTCAGCGGTAGAGTGCAACCTTGCCAAGGTTGAAGTCGCGGGTTCAACTCCCGTTTCCCGCTCCATTGTAAAAAAAAGGCTCTCGTTACCGGAGCCTTTTTCCTTTGAACCATTTTTGTCCACGCAGGGGAGAAATCATGTGCTATTTTCAACGCTATGCCCTAGGCGCCATGCGCTATGCTTTTGCAGTGGTACTATTGTTTTTATTAGTAAATAACTCACAAGCCTTTCTCGAGAAAAGCCGGTCCAGAACCTTCAACAAGCAGGAGATTGAGCGTATGAAGCAAACAACGGCTGTATTAGAGACAAAATTTGGTAAAATCACCCTGAAGTTTTTCCCTGAGGTTGCTCCAAAGCATGTGAACAGCTTCATAGAGCTGGCCAGCAGTGGCTTCTACGATGGCACCACCTTTCACAGGGTCGTTCCGGGATTTGTCATCCAAGGGGGTGACCCGAATACAAAAAGCGAGGACAGGTCAAAGCATGGAACGGGTGGACCAGGGTATACGCTAGAAGCAGAGTTCAGTAATCTTCCCCACAAAAGGGGCACCCTCTCAATGGCGAGAGCGGCGTCCCCAGACAGTGCCGGCTCACAGTTTTTTATCTGCGTTGCTGCTGCAGCCTTCCTGGATAATCAGTACACTGTTTTTGGCGAGGTTAGCGAGGGAATGGATGTGGTGGACGAAATAGTCGCTCAACCCAGAGACAGCAGTGACAACCCCAATGAGCGAGTGGAGATGAAGGTCAAGATCGTGGCTCCTGAGGGTAGTAAGTAGCAGTGCTCAGCTCTCATCGAGCTTCGCGTCATATGCCTTCGGCGTCATTAGGTCATGACGCTTCGCTGTCATTTGTTGTAAGAGGTAGAGGGCAGGAGGCAGATTCGACGGAAATGGAGAAGCGGAAGTTGATGGAAATTCCAAATTACAAATCACAATGACCGAAATTCGAAATTTCAAATCTGTTTTGGTCATTGAAAATGCTACAGCGAGCGTAGTCCCCGCGACTTACTGCGGGGTTAGCGAGCGAACTACAATAAAATGGAATCTCTTCCTTACATTTCGAAGATTCCCTGCAGCTTGCTGCAGGGAGCTTCAATATTGGAATTTGAGATTTAATTGTAATTTGGTGCTTGGGATTTGTGATTTGGAAAAGTTTGACAATTTGACCGATAGACGCTCTGCCCTATGCGTTTGTGGCAGGCATTGTAATCGTGATCGTACATCCGGGACCGTCGTTGTTTTTCGCCGTGACCGCGCCCCCCATTGCGGTGACAAGCTTTTTCACCAGAGCCAACCCTATACCGGTTCCCCCGGTGGTTCGTGTCAGGTCACTGTCCACCCGGTAGAAGTCCTCAAATATTTTTTTCAAGCCGGAGCCAGGGATCCCCGGCCCGGTGTCGGATACGGAGATCCTCACAGTATCTCCCTCGGGCCAGACCTTGATGGTAATTCGGCGGGTAGGCGATGACCTGCCGAATTTCATGCTGTTATCAATCAGGTTGATAAGAACCTGAATCATAGCTTCCCGGTCGTATTTGAAGGGTGGCACTTCCTCTCTCTCCACCTGCAGATCGAATCCCTCCTGAACGAGCTTCTCCTGCATGACCTCTTTGACTTCCTGGATCACCTCCTGGAGAGTGCCTCTCTGCAGGTCTAGATGTACCTGCTTTTTCTCCAGTTTGGAATATTCCAAAACGTTATTTATCAGACGGGATAAGCGGGAGCTCTCCGATCCTAAAATCCTGAAATATTCTTGCTCCCGTTCGTGGTCGCGGGCGATCCCTTGCTCCAGCATCTCTATGTACATCCGTATGTTGGTCAATGGGGTTTTGAGCTCATGGGTGACCGATGAAACGAACCTCGAGCGCCGTTCCGACAGGGCCACCACGGCCCGTGCACTCTGATATATGGCAAACAGTCCAATGAGGATGATAAAGGCAAGGACAAACATCATAATGTTCAGGGTTGTGCGGCCCACAGACTTGGGGATCCGGTCAGAGGTAAGGGTAGCGCGCACAAAGGAAAAAGGGCGGGGAAAGGTCCGCTCCAGAGAAAAGTTCGGATATTGGACAGTGGCACCTGACAGGACAGTTGTGGTTTCTCTTCCACGGTCCACAACTGACAACCGCAGACTGGTAAACTGTGCCATTGGCTGCAGGGAAAAGTATTCATTGGCCAGGTGGTTCAGGAATTCCTGCACAATCAATATGAATCCCTGACGATAGATTTGATTGTTGATCACAATGCGGCGAAAGATGAAAACTTGGCTGTCGTTGATAAACACAGCTTGCATTGGATCCACTTCAACTTGAAGCTTCTCGGTATCGAGAGGTGGAGGGGACCGCAAGGGGCTCGGGGCCGCAGCTTTAGATCTGTATTGCTCCGTGCGTAGTCCTTTCTCTTTAGCAGGTTGTCCTGCAATCCGGTCGGCGGCCATAGGGGCAAGATCTTGCTCGGCTGCCACTTGCTCTTCTGGTTCTTGCCGGGCCTTGCTCTCCTTTTGATTCTCATCCAGCTGGGCAACAGTTAGGGCCTGGCTGGGGGTAATTTCCTCGACTCTTTTCCTGGCCTGTCCCAAATAAGATCTTTGTTTCTTGGAGCGGGAAGAATCCAGATATTTATCGGCAAAAGTTGAGACCTCTTCTCTTTCCCTTTTGGCAACCATCTCGGCTGGTTTGATCTCAATACCCTCGGGGACCGTGGACCGCTTCAGGTTGAAGGTTGTGTTCACCTCATTCAGCTGGGCAACCACCGCATTCGATCCCGGGGGGATGTTGTCGTCATCTTCCACCAGAGGTGAGTTGAAGGAGCCATCCGGATTGTTCTGCAGGTAGCCCAGGATATAGCGATCTTTGGGAGGTTGAGACAGGGGAGATCGACTCAATCTCCCTGAGCCCGGGGCCTGACCAGGAGCCACGTAATTGTATCTATACTGATCTATGGACCGCCCCTCTTCCTTGATTACCAGAGAAGCGAGTTCCTCTTCCATTTGGTCGAAAATGGTTACGGCAAAATAGCGCAGCTGTGCCACTTCCTCTTGCTCTAGGCTGCGGTAGGTGCGGAGGACGAAATAGGCCAGTGGAATTGACAGGGCCACACAAAAGATAAGGATGAGTATTTTCAGCCTTTTCACTCTTCAAACTCCAGGCGATATCCTTCGCCCCTGACGGTCACTATAAAAGGAGTGTCCCCAACCAGGGAGGTGATCTTCTTCCTGAGTTTGAGGATGTGGATATCCACGGTTCGGGTCTCAATATCTGTGTCTGCATAATTCCATACCTCGCCGAGGAGCTCCTTTTTGGAAACTATCTGCTCCCGGTGGCGATGAAGGTAGAGAATGATGTCCATCTCTCTCCTGGTGAGCTCCACGGTGCGGTCATTATGTGAAGCCATGAGTGTCTTGCCGTCGAAAAAAATGTCGTGTGAGTGTATTTGTTCGTCTCCCAGGTTTTTCCCGGCCCTCCGTAACAGCGCTTCAACCCGGACCATCAATTCTCTCAATGAGAATGGTTTGCTTACGTAGTCGTCTGCACCTGCCTTGAACCCGGTCACGATGTCGTCTTCAGAGCCTTTGGCCGTGAGCATGACTACAGCCTGCCCCGGCTTCTTCTTCCGGATTTCTCTGCAAATGGCAAAACCATCGGTGGTGGGAAGCATCACATCCAAGATGACCAAGTCGTATCTTCCTTCCAAAGCTTCTTGAAGTCCTTCGCCCCCATCTTCCACACCTGTGGCCTCGTAACCGTTGAACACGAGAACATCAAGTAAGCCGTGCAGGATGGCTACATCGTCTTCAACCACAAGTATGCTTGCCCTGGGTCTCTTCATCGGGTCCTGTTTCCTTATCTCAGGGTTTCAGGTGTCGGGTGTCAGGTGTCAGGGGAAAGAAACAAAAAGCTGAATCCTGAACACTGAAACCTGAAACCTTAATTCTGGATTCTGACTCCTGGCTCCTTACTCCATGTTTCATTGAATACAAGAACTGTTCCAGATTGCAAGTAAAAGTTATGTAAAAAAAACCTAGTGATTATTTGCACTTCTTTGAATTGTGTTTCAATTTCTTTCCGCTACCATGGGAACTAAGAGAGGCGTAAACCAGTACTGCAACAAAAAGGAGTAAAACCATGAAGAAAAACAGAATCAAATCGTTACTACTCGTAGGATGTTTGTTGACCATCACCTGCACCGCAATAGTGTATGCAAGCAAAAGTGGTCCTTTCAGGTTATGGTCGCCACCCGTTATTTCGGGAAAAAACGGCGTGGTTACACTTTCCGGCAACCTCACCCAGGACAAGGTCCTCTTTGGAACCGATGGGATGGCGGCCCTGGCCCTCACCCTGACCGCTGACGAAGTTTTTGACCTGAATCGAGGAGATGCGAACCACGTTGATATGGTGATCGTGTTGGATCGCAGTGGTTCCATGAACGGCAAGAAGATCGATGATGCCAAACGGGCGGCATTGAGCCTTCTCTCCAGTTTATCAGCAGCTGATCGGTTCGGACTGGTAACCTACTCTGACGGGGTGCAAAGGTGCTCGGGTCTGATCAAAATTACACCTGCCAACCGCAAGCGACTGGAGACAATTATAAGGAGTATAGCCGCGGGTGGAGGGACAAATCTCGGCGCCGGCCTCCAGGAAGGAATCGAGGTTCTGCTCTCATCCCGAATCAATGGCAACACTCGCAAGGTTATTCTCATTTCCGACGGGCTCGCCAATAGGGGGATCACCGACCCGACTTCACTGGGAAATATGGCCGCCATCTCGATGGAGAAGACGTTTGCTGTCAGCACAGTAGGGGTAGGCTCCGACTTCAATGAGCAGTTGATGACCAGGATCGCCGACCGAGGAGCCGGCAACTATTACTATCTGGAAAATCCCAACCTTTTCGCTGAGGTGTTTCAAAAGGAGTTCAACAATACCAGAGCCGCAGTGGCGACCTCGGTGGAGGTGCGGATACCGCTGACCAATGGCCTCTCAGTTGTAGATGGTTCCGGCTATCCCATCCAGGTAAAGGGCAATCATGCAATCGTTCATCCGGGCAATTTACTCTCCGGCCAGAGCAAGAAAATCTTTCTCACCCTGAGAGTGCCCACCCACAGAGAGCAGACATTCGCAATCAAAGGGATCAATGCCCACTACCGGTACAAGGACAGCTCCTACACGGTGAACCTGGATGACGCTTTTCAGCTTGCCTGTGTCAAGGACCAACAGGAAGTCTACAGCTCTATTGACAAGAGCGAGTGGGAGGAAAAGGTAGTAAAAGAAGACATCAACAGGCTCAGAGAGGAAGTCGCAACCGATATCAAGAAGGGGAGCAAGAAGTCCGCTCTGAGACGTATCGAAGAATATTTCCAGGCGCAGCGGTCGGTGAATGCTGTGGTTGCTTCACCTAAGGTGGCAACCAGTCTGGAGAAAGATCTCGGGGGTCTCCGGGACATGGTAGAAGATACCTTCCAGGGAGCGCCGCAAGAGGTCGAACAAAAACAGAAGAAAAACTCCAAGGCCCTTCAATACGAAGGCTACAGTGGAAGACGAAGCGGGAAGTAAAAATCCGAAATTCTAAGCACGAAACTCGAAACAATATCAAATGACCAAAACACCAAATTCGAAACTAAAACATGAGATGAAAGGAAATATTTTGTTTGAAACATTAGGATTTTGAAATTCGGATTTGTTTAGGATTTCGATATTCGGATTTCGAATTTTCTGCAGATCCAAGCCAGTCAGGAGATACTGGCTTGGATCGCTGCAAGGAGGAAAAAATGGGAATCATGACTAGATTCATGAGGCTATGTAAAGCGGATATCCATGGTGTTATGGACCAACTGGAAGACAAGGGCCTCCTTCTCAAACAATACATGCGGGACATGGAGGAGGAGTTGGGCCGTAAAGAGGCGAGCTTGAGACAGATGGTGGTGTCCAGGGACAAGGCACAGCAGGACCATGAGAGGTATGCGGAGCAGTGTGAAAAGCTGGACCAGGATATCGGGGCAGCAATTGAAAAAAACAAAGATGATATAGCTCGCATGCTAATCAAGAAGATAAAGCCGTTAGCTTATCACCGGGAGGAGCTCAGTCGTCACATTCAAAACCTCGGCCGGGAGATAAGGGAGTTTCACGAACAAGTGGAGGAGCAGAGGCTCCAGTATGAGCAACTTCAGCTCAGAGCAAAAGAGTATTCTCATCAGGCCGAGCGAGAGCAGTGGGAAAAAACCATTTCAACCACCGTACCGGCCGCTGCCTCCAGGGAACCGAATGAGGAGGAGGTGGAACTCGAATTGCTCAAGCGCAAGGAAGCTGCCAAAGGAGGTGCTGAGAAATGAAGATCACCAGACGACCGATGCTCACGACTATTCTGTACGGGCTGTTGTGTGGGATCTCTTTTGTCCCCACAGTCATGGTAATGAGTTCGTTTCTTTACTGGTCCACCGCTTTCAGGTTAGCCATCTGGCTGTCTCTCGCTGGATACCTGGTCATCCTGACCAAGTGGGGAAGGGCAAGCTTGCTCTCTATTCTCTTCCCGCTTCTCCTGCTTCTTCTCCTGGTGTTCTGGGGAGATACCAATTCTGCCTTTTTATTCCTGGCGCTGGGAGTGCTCAGCTGGGTGCGGAGCGGCATCTGTTTCCAGGGAGGGCTGGTGAAACCACTGCTCGCTGAGCTTACATTCTGCCTGGGCGGTGGGGCTCTGGTAGCGTTCTTCACGCCTCACTCCGCAGTGACCTGGGGTTTAGCGGTGTGGATGTTCTTTCTGGTCCAATCTCTCTATTTTGTCTTCTTCAGGGATCTCGGGGAAGCGGTAGGAGAAAAGGTGGAACTGGATCCTTTCGCACTGGCCAGAAGTCAGGCTGAAAGAATCCTGTCCGCCGGACCCCAGTAAAGGGCTAAATTTGCCGCAGACTCACGCAGACGGCCACGGACATGAATAAAGGTCTATAACCGTCAAGGGCGAACAGTAACATGAACGTATATAGAGCCTTTAAAGTGGATACTCTAAAGATCGCCTAAAAGGTCCCGCGTGGCGGGGGTCTCGATGCATCCGCATCGGGACCGACGGTGAAGAGCCTGAGGGACGAACACAAGCTAGCTTGTTCTCGTCCCTTAGGCTCTCCACCTCACCTTTTGGGCGAACATGTTCTCAACTCCTGTATCATCCTTCCTGTTTTTTGTGGAAAGACTTTTTTACTGTCAAATTCTCAGTTGATTATAGGGAAGCAATGGTCTGCGTCGTCTGCGTGGGTCTGTGGCTAATTTGAATAAATCAAGTGAATAAAAGCAGGATTGTTGCGGCAGCGCCGCCGATTAGCATGAGATAGGCGGTTATGGTTTTGATGGTATAGACGTAGCACTCCCTGGACTTACGCTCGGTTCGGAGTGTTTTTAATTCGATGTAGGGCATTGGAGAGCGTCTGTACCAGCCCTTTATTTCCACCTCGGCGTCCTGTAGGTCCTGGGCGCGCATCAATCCGAAAAAGAACTCCCAGATACGGAGTGGTTGCCTGTAATCTAGAAATATAATCCCGGTCTCATCCTGCATCACAAAGTCTTCGGACCAGATAAGGCCGGCAACTCCTTTCCCAACCACTTTCCCTTTCAGTCGGCAAGGAACCCCCCGCACCCCTGACACCTTCACTTTCTTCAACAGGCTTGATACCGACATTTCAGGAAAGACTTCTGCTGGATAAGAAAAGCCCATTTTGAAAAGCATCAAAAAGCCTGTCACCGCAAAGGCCACCCCGAACAGCCAATCAATTTGAACGAAAAATGCAGCCCCTGCCAGCCCTGCAAGGGCTACGAACGGCAGGAACATGATCATGATGTCCACGAAAAACTCGTCCCAGTAGCTTTCGGGCCTGCGAAGAGAGAAGCGGATGAAAGGTTCCTGTCCCATCGCCTGGGCCTGGTTGCCAAGGTGATTCATTCTGTTTGCCACCAGCGGGTGGGTGGAATGAAGTTCAAAGTATTTGGCCCAGGGGTTCCATAAATCCCACTTCATGGCTCCCAATATGTTCGATCGTTGGCCCAGGTCTGTTACCGTGGCTGAAGATCTGTCTGCAGCGTATGCCGAGAGAGCGAAAGAACTTGCCATGCCCGAGTCGAATATGCCCATGGCACCCACCGCGTCCAGCTTGGATGAACGTTGTGTTGCCTTTTCCTCTTTTCCACCTTCCTGACCAGCCAAGCCGTAAGCGATCTTGACCAGTGCCGAGGACAGGCTGTTGGGTGCTTTGGTGACCTCTCCGGCGAAGCGGTCTGCATAGTACTCCCTGGTGCGGGAAAACCACAGCACAATGTATTCACAGACGATGTAAAGCACATAGGTTCCGATGGCCAGGAGAGCGACATGACCCGAACCTTTCTGATTACTTCTGGAGCCCGATTTCACTTGCATGAGTGTGCGATAGACGTAGTAAAGGATGAGAGGCACCAGCTGAACCACGGTCATCAGGAACATGTCCCAATTCTTCGCATGGCCAACTTCATGGGCCACAACCGCTTGCACTTCGGATTCATCGAGGAGATCCAAGAGCCCCCTGGTAATCACTATGCGGGCATTATTAGGTGTATGACCGTAGGTAAAAGCGTTGGGTCCACCGTCATCGATAATGCCAAATCTTGGGATGTCCATATTTTTCTCTTTACAGACCTGTTGTACAAATCTATGCAAATGTACGGGGAGTCGGTGAAACGGGACCCACTCCATTTTGTAAAACCAGTTCAGTGACAAGTCCATCAACCATGGTCCCAGGAGAAACTGCACAAGCGCAATGGCCACGCCGATGAGCAGAGCCCAGGAAGGAGGCAGTTTGGCGAATTCCACGCAAAGTACGAGAACGAGAGTGAGAAGAGCGTAAAGGGACACCACTGTCATAGTGGCCCTGAGAGCAAGATTTGGCAGCGGGCTCGGTGGGGTAGCCAGGATCTGTGGATCAGTTTCAGCAGGCTCAGCAGTGCTGGCGTCATCCTCTCCTGTCCAGGGCTCTATCTTAATAGCAAGTTTCCTCGGGTCCACGGTGAGCACCTTCTTGAGCTCGCCCTTGTCGAACCACATTCCCCCGCTAGCCGGGCAGTAGTCGATGACCAATGTGCCATCAAACAAGGGAAGTTCTTGCAGGGCTTCACCGGTTTTGGGGCATTGGCGGGAAGTAGGTCGGGCTTGCTGCACTCCACTCTTGAGAGAGTTTGCCAACTCTTTCCGTCGTTTGGTGAAATGAAAAATCTCCCCTTTATCCAACCAAATGCCGGCGCAGCTGTCGCAGTAGTCCACCTCCACTCCCTGTTTGGTCAGAATGGGTCGCAGCTCACTTGCCTTGCAGGTAGGACAGTTCATTGTGATCCTTCCATTTAACCCAGCCTGGATATTTCATGAATCGCCTGCTGCGACCACGGGTATGGCCGTCCTTCCTGGCGTCCTCGGGTGTTCCTTCGACAGGCTCAGGACAGGCTCACCCTGCGACGTACCGTTGAGGTACGCCTCGGAACCAACACCCTGCGGTTGCCAGGTGGCACGCCCATGTTCGCGGTCTCGCGACAGCAATTCATGAGATATCCGGGCTTGCATGAGTCTTAGGGCAATTGCACATCACATGCCAAGGAAGAGAGCATGGAGCATAGGGCATGGAGCATGGGATGAGGAGAGTCGGAATCAAGAATTGAGGTTTCAGGTTTCAGTGGTCAGGTTTCACATTCTCTGTCTGTTTTTCCTGACACCCGAAACCTGACACCTGACACCCTGAACTATGGTGCTTGAGATTTGGGATTTCGAAATGATTGACGATTTGACGAGTCGACTACTGTCTACTAGCTACTGACTACTGACTACTGTATTCTTTCTTTGAGCTACTTTCACCATTTCCGTCGTAACATATTTATAATTCGACCAAAAAACGCGGTAAATATTACGAAGGCTGCAATGAGCCCTATTGGGACAGCGACCAAGACGCTCAGTTTCAAAACGAATATGAGCAGAGGAACTAAAACGAACAGGATCAGCCCTATTACGATCAATGCGAGGCATCCCGTAAGAAAATCCTTACTGAATTCGTGCTCAACGGGTTTCTCTTCGATTTCCTTCATTGTTCCATATCCATAAGTCTGAGAGCCGTTCGACCTTTCAAGGTCGACACGATATAACAATTCTGAGTCAAAAGCAAACCGGTGAAAGGTAGTCAGAGGTATAGCGCCAGAGCTCAGCTCTCTCGAGCGTCGCGTCATTTGGCTACGCCGTCATTGGGTCAGGACGCTGCGCTGTCATTTGTTGTAATATGTAGAGGGCAGGAGATAGAAGTTAGAGGAAAGAAGAAACAATGGCTCCTGTGGGAGCGGCTTTTCCGTCCTGAGCTTGCCTGCCCTGAGCCTGTCGAAGGGTCGAAGGGCAGTCGCGATTGGAACGATTTCAACGGTTTCTAGGATTTACTGCTTACCATTTACGATTTGAACTGTTTCAACGACTTGACGTTATGCGAAAATAAGTGACCCCAAGTAGCCTGCACTTTCCGACTCTCTCTTTACGTCTTCCTGTTTCCCTACGCTGGTATTGACCAGGTCAGGTTCCAAGGGTTGTCGCTGTCGCGACTCTCAGCCTCCGGGTTGGTGTTTGACTTCCCTTTGGCACCCCTAACAGTTTACGTTCCGAAAGAACCTTCAGTGAAACTTCTTGGGGTCACCCTCAGTGTATTCGACCCCATGCTTTCCGGTCAAGAGGATAAGTTTCACAAAGAAAAAAAATTGCTGAGTGCTGGCAAGCATCCAATTTTATGAGATTTCTAATTCCAATATTTTTCTTGACTATGCCTCCTCAGGGAATTAACCACTTGGCACGTGCCGCTAACCCATCACCACTTACCCCTACCTACATTTTCCTGCTTGACCGGATGCGGTCAAATTGGTGTATAATACCGAACTTTCCAATTTCTGCCTGATGGCAGCGCCAAAGAGTCAAGGCTGAGAAAAGCCTCATCCCCAAACCACCTTTTGAGTAGGATGACTATGAAGAGAAGGGACTTTCTGAGGGCTGCGCTAGGGGTTGTCATAGTAGGTGGTTTTGCTCCCGAGGTGCTAGCGCAGGTCGCAAGAATTCCTCCTACCAGCAAGCAGGAAAATTACGACCCTTTCATCAAAGACTATCTCCACAAGGTTCGGAACTTCGACGCCCACCACCAGGAGGATGTCTTCCTTGACCAGGCACAATTTCGTCTGCTGAAATCATGTGTGGCCCGATTCGAGCGTCTACAGCGAACAGTAGGCCATGGTAATTTCTACCTGCTAAGCTTCGACGATGCCACAAATATCTCCCGCAATTATCCCCGGGTTGGCCGCTTTACCAGGGAGGAGCTCATCTTTCTCGAAATGATATTCTATTCTGATGCGGCCCACTACGGTTTTCTTGGTGAAAAACCCCTGCAAAATCTCACCGACCGCATTCAACTGCGCAAGGTGGCCAAGGTTCCATACACCGGCAACTATCTCTACAAAGGGCTACCGCTGGAGACCTACCAGAAGGTCCGACACGAATTGGGCAGGCAGGTTATCCTGACCTCAGGGATTCGCAGTGTGATCAAGCAGTTCTTGCTCTTTTTGAACAAGGCTTATAATTACGACGGCAACCTCTCCCTGGCCTCCCGCTCCCTTGCCCCGCCAGGATATTCCTATCACGGCATCGGCGATTTTGACGTGGGGCAGGTGGGCTTAGGGGCCGACAATTTCACCCAACGCTTTACCACTACCGAAGTGTACAGAAAACTCAAGGACCTCGGATATATAAAAATTCGCTACGTCGAGGACAATATGTTGGGGGTTCGTTTCGAGCCCTGGCATATCAACGTGGGTTCGAAGGCATGAAAAGGTTTCTTACCATATTCTTCGGTTGCCTATTTGTTTGCGCCCGACCTGCCATGGCGAACAGGCACATCGATTTCAGCCTCCACAAGCTTGAAGCGGACCGGCCGGGTAACACGCTGTTGGTGATCGGCGGTATCCAGGGTGACGAGCCGGGAGGTTTCAATGCCGCCTCTCTTCTTGTTACCCATTACAAGATAAAGCAAGGCAACGTCTGGATCGTACCCAACTTGAATTTCATCAGCATCATTAAAAGCAGCCGGGGAGTGTACGGGGACCTCAACCGGAAGTTTGCTACCATTGGTGACAGCGACCCGGAGTTCGACACCATCTCCAAAATTAAGGCGATCATGCTCGACGACCAGGTGGACCTGGTCCTGAACCTCCACGATGGCAGTGGATTCTACCGTCCAACCTACGTGGACCGGACACATAGCCCCGATCGCTGGGGCCAGAGTATCATCATCGACCAGAAGCAAATTCCAGCCAGACGCTTCGGTAACCTGGGTGAGATCGCGAACCAGGTTGTGGCGGAAGTCAACCACTACCTCTTTTCAGAAGAGCACACCTACCATGTAAAGAACACCAAGACCGGGGAGGGTGATACCGAGATGGAGAGGACGCTCACCTATTATGCCATCCGCAACCGGAAACCCGCCTTCGGTGTGGAGGTAAGCAAGACCTTCCCGACCCACAAACGAGCCTACTACCACCTCCAGGTATTAGAAGCCTACATGGATCTTCTGGGTATAGAGTATGAAAGGGCTTTCAACCTTTCCGCCCGCGGCGTAAATGACGCCATTGACAGTGGTGCAAAACTGGCATTCTACGACAACAAGATTTTTCTAGACGTGACCAATGCGAGAAAACGACTTGTCTACATCCCTCTGAAAAAAGCTTCGGAGATTGTTTTTAGACCCAGCAGCCCTCTTGTCGCCGTGGTGGAATCGGGCGAGAGCTACAGGGTGTTTCACGGCAACCGCAGGGTTACACGCATTGATCCCCAGTACTTCGAATACGACTCCAGCATCGACGCCATCACCATAGAGGTCGACGGCGATGAAAGAAAGGTGGATTTCGGCAACATGGTGGAAGTTGCACAGTCCTTTCTCGTCGTGCCGGAAAAAGGCTATCGGGTCAACGTTATCGGCTTCAGGAAACCAGGTACTCACAACGAGTCTGGAATAGCCATCCAAAAAGACGACATCAAGAAGCGATTCTCCGTAGATAAGAAAGGCCGGATTTACCGGGTCGAGGTCTACCGGGAAAAGAAATTCTCCGGGATGGTTCTGGTGAGCTTCTCAGATGAGCGAGAAGACCAGATAGCATCGGATTCTTCCAAGGTCTCCCTGCTGAACGTTTCAGATTTGAGTAACGGTCCCCTCGAAAAAGACGCCTCCGTCAATTCAGAAGACATTTCTCATCTGGGTCGCTAACAGCAGTAAGCTGTCGTATTGGTAGATCTACCAACAAAATCAGTGGCATCGATATTGCTCTCTTAACGCCTGAGACATTTGGCCCTCTGAATCCAATTGTGTCTGGTGAAAGATATCCATGAAACGTGTAGCTAGAACCTTAGAAGTCGTCTTACACTCGTGCGGACCGCTTTTTATCGCCCTGGCCTGCGCCATGACCGTTCCTCTGGTGCTGGTGCTTATGTACGGTGAATTTCACCAGGGCCCGGAAACGCTGGAGGCGTTTCTGCTGCCTGCCGCGCTCTCCCTTTTCCTCGGTATTTTCCTACACAAGGTGCTCCGCGCCCGGCCCCTTAGCAGGCTTCACTCTGCCTTGATTTGCAGTGTGGGCTGGCTTGGGTTTTCAGCAATCGGGGCGCTGCCCTTTATGATTGGCATACACAGCACTTACCTGGACGGATTTTTCGAGGCCATGAGTGGCTTCACCACCACAGGTATCACCATGTTCACCGGCCTTGACCAAATGCCCAAGAGCATCCTTTTTTGGCGTGCTATGACACAATGGGTCGGAGGCCTGGGGATACTCACCATGTTCATGCTGGTTGTTTCTAGAGGTGGAAGCCCGCACAAGCTTTTTGGTGCTGAGGGACATAAGATCAATGTGGACCGTCCGGTTCCCGGTCTGGCAAATACCATAAGAGTTCTGTTCAGCATATACGCAGGATTCACCTGCTTTATAGCTCTGGCACTATTTGCTCTGGGGATGCCTTTATTTGACAGCATTTGTCACAGTTTCACCACCCTGTCAACAGGAGGGTTTTCCCCGCATGACGCCAGCATTGAATACTACCGGTTGTCAGGATATCCAAACTATGTCTGGTTTGACTACGTCATTACCCTGGGTATGTTGATGGGCGGCACCAGTTTTGTGATCCATTATCGTGTGTTGAAGGGGAGTTGGAAAGCCTGGTTTGACAACATCGAGGCCCGCTACTGGTGGAGCTTCATCGGCATATTCGTTGCCTTGATTCTCTTCGAAAGGTTTGTCCGGGTTGCGCCTCTTACGCATATTTCTGCGACCAGCCTCGACTTCTGGCGGCGACTTGAAGAAGACTTTCGGCTCGTGCTATTTCAGGTGGTCTCCATCCTTACCACCACCGGCTTCGGAACGCGAGACATCAATACCCCCTTTTTCGGTGAGGCAGCCCGTCAGTTTTTTCTGGTAATGATGGTCATTGGTGGATGTGTGGGCTCCACCGGCGGGGGTGTCAAGGTGCTGCGCATTGCCATCATGGGGAAACTGATTCGGAGAGAAGTGTATCGGTTACGGGTGCCGCCGCGGGCCATCAATTCGGTCATCATTGATGGTGGGCTTGTTGAGCTTGATGAAATCCAAAGGGTAGGCGGACTTTTCTTCATGTGGATGGTTTTGCTCGTTTTTGGAGGCGGGGTAACCGAATATTTGTCGCACCATAATGGCTACGCGGCATTGTCCGGAATGTTCAGCGCTTTGGGCAACATCGGCCCCTGCTACATCCCGGTTGCAGAGATGGGGCAGTTGCATCCGCTCATCAAGGTAGTTTACATACTTGGCATGTTGGCAGGTCGGTTGGAGATTTTACCTGTGCTTCTGCTTTTCAGCCTGAAAGCCTGGAGATCGTAGGGTTTAAGGTTTAGAATAATGAAGTGGCAAAGCATTGTAAAATATCAAGTTCCAAGCACCAAATCCCAAACAAATCTCAAATTCCAATCTTCAATGACCAAAACAGGTTTGGAATTTCGCATTTTGGTCATTGTGATTTGTGATTTGGAATTTCTGATACTCTAATGTTCCAGTAATCTACCCTTGCGGTACTGGAGTCTAGGTTAGAATCACCTTATTTAGGAGTGGGTCCTCTCCTTAAGGAGTGAAGAAAATGCGTATCATCGTT
>Ga0210119_1000116_pt1 | contig 17498 bp, 13 predicted proteins | sample China_Bullhead_C_2_FD_184859 | JGI IMG/M metagenome (GOLD analysis project Ga0210119, IMG submission 184859) | Wetland microbial communities from San Francisco Bay, California, USA, that impact long-term carbon sequestration -... | ecosystem: Environmental > Aquatic > Marine > Wetlands ... | reverse complement strand
CTTGGTCTTATGATCCTCACCAAGATATATAAACGTGAAGGCAAAGATCCAGCTGTCCTTGATGCTATGCTGATCTATGTCATGGTAGGTGCGGTACTGGGTTCACGTTTGGTACATTGTTTCTTCTATGAACCTGACTATTATCTTTCTCATCCCTTGGAAATACTCAAAGTATGGAAAGGCGGACTTGCCAGTCATGGTGGGCTTGCGGGTGTACTGATCGCTCTCTATCTATTCTCAAAACGTTACAATACATCCTATATGTGGCTACTTTCACGTGTATCCATCCCTGGTGCGCTTACTGCGGCCTTTGTACGTTTTGGTAACCTTTTCAATTCTGAAATACTGGGACTTCCAAGTGATAAACCCTGGGCTATCATCTTTGCACGTGTAGATATGGTCCCTAGACACCCGGTACAACTTTATGAAGCATTTTCCTACCTCATTATTTTAGGACTTTTAATTGCTATCTACCGAAAAGTGACACCTGCTTTTGCAACCAAAATACTCCCTGGCGTCTTTTTAGTCACAGTCTTTTCTGTCCGTTTCTTTTTAGAATATACCAAAACCAGACAGGCAGCATATACGACTGATTTTCCTTTTACAACGGGACAGATGTTAAGCATACCTTATATAATATTGGGTATCTTATGGATACTATGGGCATTTAAAAGTGCGTCTAAGGATAAAAAATATGACAAAGCCTCTCATAGCTAAATATGCACTCGGTATTGACATCGGTTCAACTACCGTAAAGTACGTAGTGTGTGATGCACACTTTAACATACTCCAAAAAGCCTATACTCCCCACGATACAAAACAAGCCCCGACACTTTTAAGACTCCTTCAGGAACTCTCACTTACACATCCAGAGACCTATAACAACATAGACAAAGTCTACATTACCGGTTCAGGAGCCACCCGTATAGCACCAACGATCAATGCACGTTTTGTACAAGAGGTGAATGCAGTTGTCCTGGCCGTAGAACATCTCCATCCTGATGTAAGAGCTGTTGTCGAACTGGGCGGACAGGATGCGAAGATCATACACTTTAAAGTCAGTGAAGATGGTAAAAAGTCTGTACTGAGCTCAATGAATGACAAATGTGCCTCAGGTACGGGTGCAACGATCGAGAAATGTACGATGAAAGTAGGTATGGAAAGCGATGAGGTTCAAAAACTCACCTTTGAAACGGATAAACTTCACCATGTTGCAGCCAAGTGCGGGGTCTTTGCTGAAACAGACATTGTGAACCTCGTCAAAACCTCCGTACCTTCTCATGAGATCATGAACTCTCTTGCTGATGCTATCGTCATGCAAAACCTCACTGTACTGACGCGTGGGAATACCCTTATGCCTAAAGTCTTACTTCTTGGAGGTCCCAACACCTACCTGCCCTTTTTACAAGAGTGTTGGCGTATGCGTATTTGCGAACTTTGGGATGAACGGGGTGTGAAATATGACAAAGAGAAAATCAATGAACTTATCATGGTTCCTGAAAATGCGCAGTACTATGCAGCGTTAGGGGCTGTGATCTTTGGTGAAGGCGAAGCGAACAATGACAAACCTTTTACAGGTCTTATACAACTTAAAACCCTGGTTGACACAGGAGGAGTGACACGAAACGATAATGATGATACCCCTCTCATTTCCAGCCCTGAAGAGTTACAAACCTTTCAAGAGAAATACACTATCAAAGCGTTCACACCTCCTGTACTTACAGAAAAAACCACCTGTTTCTTAGGTATAGATGGAGGTTCTACCTCTTCTAAAGCGGTCTTGTGTGATGCGCAAGGAGAACTGCTATTAAAGGTCTATCAACTCTCCAAAGGGAATCCCATAGAAGATACCCTCGAATTACTACAAAAGATACAAGCACAAGACCCTAATCACTTCTATGACATTCAAGGTTTAGGGGTGACCGGTTACGCAGCTGAAGTACTGGGTGGTGCACTCAATGCAGATGCGAACATCATCGAAACCATTGCACACATGAAAAGTGCCCAAAAAGCCTTTGGAGAAGATATCAATGTCATCTGTGATATCGGAGGACAAGACATCAAAGTACTTTTTATGGAAAACGGCATGATGAAAAATTTCCGTCTCTCCAACCAGTGTTCTGCAGGTAACGGGACCCTGCTTCAAAGTATGGCAAAACAGTTTGGTGTCCCGATAGAAAACTACGCAGAAACAGCATTTTCAGCCAAGAAAGCACCACTGTTCAACTATGGCTGTGCTGTTTTTCTTGACACAGACAGGGTCAACTTTCAAAAAGAGGGCTACAGTAAAGAAGAACTCTTTGCAGGCATTGCCAAAGTCTTGCCTAAAAATGTCTGGCAGTATGTCGTACAAGCACCTAACCTGGCTGCCTTTGGAGACCATTTTGTACTGCAAGGCGGTACCCAATACAATCAGGCAGCACTCAAAGCACAAGTAGACTATATCAAAGACAAAGTACCTCATGCTAGAGTGGATGTCCACCCTCATCCTGGAGAAGCTGGTGCCTACGGTGCAGCTTTAGAAGCTAAAGATCTGGTCGAGCAGAGAGGGTATGGAACCTTTGTCGGTATGGAAGAAGCTTTACAAATGACCTACACATCCAAGACCGATGAGAGCACACGTTGTCACTTTTGCAGTATCAACTGCTCTCGTACCTTTATAGACACACAGACACCTTCATCCCAGAGTGTACGCTACATCGCCGGATTCTCTTGCGAAGAAGGTACCGTGGAGTCGCATGAAGCACTTAAGCTACTCAAAGAGAGCAGAAAAGAGTTACAGCAAAACACTCCTAATCTTGTCAAAAAAGAGTCACTGTCACTCTTTGCACCTACCTATGATCTGGAGACAAAACCTACCGCTTCCACAGAGATCAAAGAGCAACAGGTCAAAGTGACATTGGGTGGCTGGGGACCGACATTAAGAAAAGAGATAAGCAGAAACTTTTTGCAGAGTAGCCAAGAGAGTAAAAATTACAGAAAGAATCTGCAGATAGCCATACCTAAAGTACTGAACATTTACTCTCTGGCTCCGTTTTTACGTACCTATCTCGAAGCACTTGACCTTAGTCCTATGCACATACAGTTTTCAGGTTTTTCAAATGAAGACATGTTCTTGGAAGGAGCAAAATACGGTTCGGTAGACTCATGTTACCCGGCCAAAGTAGCCCAGTCCCATGTCTATTCTCTGATGTACTCTAAAAAGTTTGCAAAAAAACACTTTGATCATCTTTGGTTCCCTGCGGTCACCCATCTTCCCGGCTATCTCAAACATACGATGGGTCAAACTTCCTGTCCTATCATTTCAGGTACACCAAAAGTAGTCTACTCTGCATTTACCAAAGAGAAAAATCTCTTTGAAGCAAAGGGTATCGATTACGTAGAAGATGCACTCAATTTTGATAACCGTGATCTGCTCAAAAAACAGCTTTTTCATACCTGGAAAGATAAACTCCGTATCACAGAGGATGAGAACAATTGGGCAGTAGAGCAGGCATGGAAAGCTTTGGATCAAAATGATGCGGAGATCATGCAAGAGGGACGCAGTATCTTAGATGAAGCCGTGGCCAATGATGAGATAGTGATCTTGCTGCTGGGACGTCCCTACCATTCAGATCCGGGGCTCAACCATGAAGTCTTGGATGAGTTTCAATCCCTAGGGTTTAAAACACTCTCCATGCGTGCCATTCCTAAAGATGAAGCGTACCTGTCACAGTACTTTAAAGGAGATGTTGACTTTGGTTATATTGAATCCCCTTATGACATACGCGATGTATGGGCAGAGAATTTTTCAACCAATTCTGCACAAAAAGTCTGGGCAGCAAAATTTGCAGCACGTCATCCCAATGTTGCCGTACTTGACCTTTCTAGTTTCAAATGCGGACATGATGCACCCACCTACGCGATCATTGACAAAATATTAGGTGCAAGCCGTACACCTCACTTGACCCTCCATGATATCGATGCCAACAAACCCGGTGGATCCATAAAAATACGTGTAAAAACCTTTGCCTATACACTGGAACAATATCAAAAAAGACTTGCAAATCAACAACAAACAACGTACATTACAAAACAAGAGGAGATGACAGTATGAGTGAAGTATGCAGCAACATAAGACCTCCGGAAAGCAATGGTGATCTATCGTTCATCAATAGTTCTGAAACACAATGGAGGGATGTACCACAACAAACGATCAAATATGCACCCAAACATGAGACTATTCTGCTTTCAGGCGGATTAACCATCTTGCAAGACCAACTCATACAGGCTGCCCTGCAGTCACTGGGTGAAAACTATATCTCCATACCTAACCCTGATTTTGAATCCTTTCAAAAAGGGAAAGCCTATGGAAATCGAGGCCAGTGCAACCCTACCTATTTCACTGTCGGAAACCTCATCAAATACTTGCAAAACCTTCGTGATGAAAAAGGTCTTAGCAGTGAAGAGATCGTACGAAAATATGTCTACATCACTGCGGGTGGTTGTGGACCTTGTCGTTTTGGTATGTATATCACCGAATACAAAAAAGCTTTAAGGGATGCAGGTTTTGACGGCCTGAGGATCACCTCCTTCGACCATGACAAAGGGATCTTTCAGGGAGATGAGATCGATGATGGGATCTTAAACTTTACCCCTACATTTTTCATCACACTGACCAAATCTGTCATCATCGGTGACATCATGAATCTGCTTGGCTATAAAATGCGCCCCTATGAAATAGAAGCAGGCAGTGTTGATGCAGCCATGAAGATCTGTGAAGATCTTGTCTCTGAAGCATTCTTGGAAAAAAAGAGTTTAGTCAAAACATTATGGAAATGCCGAGGGGTCTTAGAAAAGGTCAAACTCAACCGTTTGCAACCTAAAGCCAAGGTCATGGTTATGGGCGAATTTTGGGCAGCGATGACAGAAGGCGACGGCAACTACAACCTGCATAGATTTTTAGAGTCTGAGGGTGCAGAATGTATACCACAGCCTATCATCAACCGTTTGCTTTTAAATCTCTGGGAGGCAGAACGTGCTTTACATAAAAAAGAACATTTGCAGGTTCAAGATGCAAAAAAAGTAGACTTCTCTTCTGTGAAAACACGGGTGCTTATCAAGCTGGGCAAGGCAGCGATAAAAACCCATTTCACTCTGTACGCAAAAGCCATTGGTCTCCATGACTATGAGATACCTGACATGGATAAACTTGCACGTTTAGGACAAGAGTACTATACGCTTGACTGTGACGGGGGTGAAGGACATTTGGAAGTAGCACACCTGATCGAAAGTGTCAAAGAGAACATCGCGCACCTTGTCATCTCCGTCAAACCTTTTGGATGTATGCCCTCATCTTCAGTTTCTGATGGGGTACAGTCGCTTGTTACAAGCCGTTTTCCTGAAGCCAATTTCCTTGCGATCGAGACATCAGGAGAAGGAGCAGCGAACTTTTACTCACGGGTACAGATGGCTCTGTTCAAAGCAAAACAATCGGCAAAAGAGGAATTTGAAAATTTAACACTACCAGAGGAGATAGCAGATAGGATACATAACTATCTCTATCAGCCTAAAAGTGAAAAAGCAGGTACTGCTTCCCAATTAGTAGCAAGCTTAGAAGAGAGAAGGCTTTAGCCCTCTTCTGTCTTATGGATAATTTCAGCCAATCCTTCTTCTTCCTCTTCATCGATATCCAGCTTTTCTACTACCCCTGCTTCAGGATCTGTAAACAGTGACATCTCCAACTCTTTTTCACTCTTAGCCACGACACAGGTCACGACAGCATCCCCCGTGACATTGACAGAAGTACGTATCATGTCAAGCAGTCTGTCAACACCCAAGATGAGTCCTATGCCTTCTACAGGAAGTCCTACCTGCACAAAGACCATAGAAAGCATAATAAGCCCTACACCAGGAACCCCTGCTGTTCCTATGGAAGCCAGTACAGACATAAGTATCACTGTCAAATAGCCGCTTAATCCCAGTTCAACGCCATACACATTTGCTATAAAGACCGTTGCAACTCCCTGCATGATAGCTGTACCGTCCATATTGATAGTGGCACCAAAAGGTACAGTGAATGAAGCCACTGAGTTATCCACCCCCATACGTTTCGTAACAGATCTTAATGTCACCGGTATAGTTGCATTGGAACTTGCTGTAGAAAAGGCGAATACCTGTGCATCCCGTATCTTTTGTAAAAATATTTTAGGACTCAGCCCGGAAAAAAGTTTCAGTATGAACATTAACGTGCCAAAAAGATGTAGTAACAATGCAGCCACAAGCACCAAGACATACCCGGACAGGCTGACAAGAAGGTCCAAACCGAGTTCGGAAATGGCTTTGGCAAGCAATGCAAATACAGCAACAGGTGCTACAGACATAATGATATTGACCATATGCATCATCGCTTCATTGAGCACTTCTACACCTTCTGCAATGTTTTGTGCTTTTTTCCCCACCATTAAAAGGGAGATACCAAACAAAATAGAGAAGAAGATGATCTGCAACATATTTCCAGAGGCAAAGGCGTTGATGACATTGTCTGGGATGATATGAATCAGCACTTCCGAAAGAGGAGGTGCTTCTTTCGCGATAAACGTTGTTTCAGTCGTACCATTTGCCCCAGAACCAGGGGCCACAATAATAGCCAAACCTATAGCAGTGGCGATTGCGATAGCCGTCGTTAGCATATAAAGCGCAAATGACTTTACCCCCACGCTTCCCAACTTCCGTACATCTCCTATACCCAGTACACCAGAGATAAGTGAAAAGAAGACCAAAGGGACCACAAGCATCTTCAGTGCAGTAATGAACATCTTTCCTATGATGTAAAAAGCACCTCCCACAACATACTCTTGCACAAAACTGCCTTCACTGTTCCAACCACCAAGATTGATCATCAGTCCTACGATAATCCCCAAGAGCATCGCCCATAGTACTTTTTGTGTAAGTGTCATATTACTTCTTCCCTTCTAGTGTCTCTCTCTTGTTAAAAGATAGGTCACCTCATACATGTACATGAATACTACCTACACAAGCTGATAACCCAAATCTAGCTGTTCTATTGATGGTTTGCATTATAACAAAATATAGTTTTTTCTGCCCCTATTGACAAAGTAACTTAAATGTGTTAGTATCCACCATCTTTTCAGATATGGGGATGACTTGGTTTCGACTGGAGTAGTCGGGGCCATGTGCATGTCGGACTGGGCAATTCCGTTACGCGGCCCACACGCATTTAAACGCAAACAATACAGATTATCGTCCAGCTTACGCAGTAGCGTAAGTCATTAACCCCGCTAATGCGGAGGACTGCTTCGCCGGTGAGTGTCATCTTAACCGGATTTTGAAGTATAACATCTGATGACTATGCTCCATGGAAGCTATGCCATGGTGTGAGAATCTTAGCTCGTCTTGTAAAGTTTTGAGTGTAGTACAAAGCAGGATTAAAATTAACAACACTGACTAAGCATGTAGAGTCATGGTTCTATCTATTTTAGGACAGGGGTTCAATTCCCCTCATCTCCACCAACTTATATTTCAATCCATATTTTTTCCATTCTACTTTTAAAATCATTTCTATGGCTTAACCTTTGTTTTATTTGGTTTAATATAATATAGTATTATATTAAAATATAAATCAAAAAAAGGGAGGAAAAGATGAAAAAGACTGTTTTATCATTTATGTCAATCATGATATTAAATGGACTAGCGTATGCTGGTGGTGACATGACGACAGTTATGGAACCTGTTGTTGAGATACCTGAGGTGAAGGTCAATCCTTTTTATATAGGTGTGGGTATGGGTGAAGCATATGTCAATGATGATGTGACAGATGAAGAGATCTCTGCAACAACATTGATGCTGCAAGCAGGATACCGTTACAATAATTATCTGGCACTTGAAGGTCGTTATACCTTTGGTCTTGGCGGATCTGATTATGATGCCGGGAACGCAACAGGTATCACTGATGCTTATGATGGTGATCTTTCTACCTGGGGAGTCTATCTAAAACCAAGCTATCCTATCGCAGATATTTCACTCTATGCTCTTTTGGGTTATGGTGGCATCATGCTTAATGATCTTATGGGTGGGGATGCAGTTGAAAACGGTTTTCATTGGGGACTTGGAGCAACGTATTCGTTCACGGAAGAAATTTCTGTATTTGCAGACTATGTTTCTTTGTATGATGATACAGGGTTTGACTATAGAGCAAAGCTTGATGATGTAGATGCAGACACATGGACAGTCGGCTTCTCTTATAACTTCTAGAAAGGATAGATCATGAAAATAACAAACTTTAAAATGTACCCTCTTATGATTGCAGTTTCTGCATTTTTAGCTTTAAGTGGATGTGATGGCACAACAGGCATATCGTCTGACACTGGTATTGTTGCCTCAGCACCAGCACCAGAAACGCCAGTGCCTGAAACGCCAGTGCCTGATGCAGGAACATCAACGGTAACAGCAAGTCCAGCTTCAGTTACAGCAGATGGAACAGCAACATCAACCATCACTGTAACTGTCTCTGATGCAAGCTCTAATCCTATTGTAGATGCAATGGTGACACTTTCACAAACAGGTTCTTCAACGATAAGTACAGTCACAAATGTAGGAGATGGGACTTATACGTTTGAGGTAAGTTCCACTACCGTTGAGACGGTAACCTATACAGCTACCGCTGATGGTGTTAGCATCACACAAACAACGAATGTAGACTTTACACAGCAGACAGAAGCAGAATGTCTTCTGTCTGCTGGAGGATATGAAGCTATAATAATAAAAGATACCAATGATAATAATAGAACATGGTTAGATAGGAACTTGGGTGCAAGTGAAGTGGCAGCTGGGCCTTATGATGAAGCTGCATTTGGCCATTACTATCAGTGGGGTCGTTCTGCTGATGGACATCAGGAAGGCACATCAGATACCAATGATACGTTAGCCACAACACTAGATGGCAGCGATACCAATACGGATTGGTATGGAAAGTTTATCTTATCAAATAGAACAAATCTGGACTGGGTAACTTCTACTGTTGATAATAATGGTTCTCTGAGAGCAAACACTTGGAGTATACCATATGATGAAGTCACTAATCCCAATCAAGTTTGTCCATGTGGCTATATTGTACCTACTGCTCAAGACTTTGTTGATCTGAATCTTTCTAATCCTGCTAATGCGGATATATTTAAAATAGCATATACTGATCGTAGAGCAGCCGAAGATGGTTCTATTCCTCTTCCTACTGATCGTAAGCTAGCAATTTTTTGGACAACCACTCACGACAATAATGATAGTCACTACTACGCGATGTATTTTGGAGAACCAGGAAAAATTTGGGATAATGGGAAAAGAGGTGCGGGTGTTCCTGTACGCTGTATCAAACCTCTCCCATAAAAATATAGCGAAGGAAGTCTGATTACAGCTTCTTTTTGCTGCCATTTCTCTTGAGATAGTATACTAACATTTACTATCTGTCTATGTAGATCATCTATACAAAATATACTTCATACTTCTAAGAAGAAAACTGGTATGAGTGATTTAGATCACTTCTTTTGGCAGTTCAGCTGATAATGCAGTTGTTATTTCATAAGAAATAGTTCCTAATTGCTTTGCAGCCACTTGTGCATCATTCATCACACATACTTCTTCTTTCTCTGATTCAAGTGAGATAGAATCCATAGAAACACGCCCGAGTACAGATAGACCTTCGCTGGTTACATAGGGTTGATTACTGTCTCCTCTAAACCATCCATCACCATATCCAAGGTCATAGGTAGATACGGTCATATCTTGTGCAGCAATAAAATCTCCTCCGTACCCCATACGCTCACCGGCTCTTAATTTTCTAGTTGAGATCTTTTTGGCATATAAGGACATCACAGGTCGTAATCCTACGTCATCAAAAGTGTGTGGCAATTCACTATATCCATACGCACCTATGCCTACACGTACCAGATCTTCATCAAAACTCTTAGTACGGAGAATGGCAGCTGTGTTATGGGAATGTACTCTTACATCAGTAAAACCAGTTTCTTTCACTCTCTGTTTTACTGTTTCAAATTGCTTTTGCTGCCAAAAAAGTTCAGAGCTTAGTTCATCTGCACTGCGATAGTGGGTCATCACACCTGTAAGATTTAAGCCTTTTGCTTTGATCAAAGCAAATGCTTCATCGAGCTCATCCAAAGGTATCCCGTTACGGTGCATTCCCGTATCTACTTTGAGTTCAACCTTTGCATCTTTTTGGGCTTTTTTGATATCTTCTAAAGTATTGATGGTAAAAGAATATTTTTCATCTTTTATGATATTGTCACCAAGTATCAGTATCGTATCAAATAGGGATCTGATCAACTCTGCTTCTGCCGTTTTTCTCACCACTGCATGTTTGATACCAAATTCTGATGCCAGTCTTCCCATCAGTTCCAGTCCATGACCATATGCATTGTCTTTCAGCACAATAGCGATCTTCTCAACTGAGCCAGTTTTTAGTGCAATTTGGTTAAGATTATGATAGAAATTTTGTTTATTTATTTTAATAAATGCCATGAAGAGATTATACCAAAATCCACACTAAAAAGAGGTCCATATGATTACCATGCCAGCAGAATGGGAAAAACAGCGTGCCGTACTTATGTCTTTCCCTCATGAGGAGACAGATTGGCATGATCCTGATAACAAGGAAGACTTGGAAGCCAGTCTCTCACCTTTTATACGTATAGCTCAAGCTATCGCTTATGGAGAAGCAGTTTACATTATCTGTAAGGACAAAGAAAAAATCGCAAATATGTTCTGTTCCACACGTAACATGACTTTTATAGAGATACCCACCAACGACACATGGATACGTGACTACGGATACATCAGTATCAGAGAAAAAGATGAAGTGAAGCTACTTGATTTCACCTTTGATGGTTGGGGCGGTAAATTTGAAGCCTCTCTTGACAATGCTGTCAACACTGTTTTACATCAAAAAGGTTATCTTGGCACTACACCCCTCGAACATATTGATTTTGTTCTGGAAGGAGGTTCTTTGGAAAGTGATGGGGCAGGAACCATCCTAACGACTTCAGAATGCCTTTGCAACCCGAACAGAAATGGCGGACTAAGTAAACAAGAGATAGAAGAAAAATTACATACCTATCTGGGTGCACAAAGAGTTTTATGGTTAGACCATGGATATCTTGCAGGGGATGATACAGACAGTCATATTGATACATTGGCAAGGTTTGTCAACAAAACGACTATTATGTATGTCAAGTGTGAAGATAATGAAGATGAACATTACGAAGCACTACAACAGATGGAAGCGCAACTACAAAGCTTTAGCACAACAGAGGGAAAACCCTATACATTGATCCCACTTCCTATGTGCGAAGCAAAATATAATGATGAGCAAAAGAGACTACCGGCAACCTATGCCAACTTTCTCATTACCAATGATGCACTGATCTACCCGACCTATGATGATAAAAATGATAGTAGAACGGGCGAGATATTTAAAGAGGTTTTCCCAGATAGAGAGATCATCCCTGTGAATTGTTTAAAACTGATTGAACAGGGTGGGAGTCTACACTGTTCTACGATGCAGATAGTATATTAAAAAGGATTTTTATGAAAACCGCACTGATCCAACAGGCTTACCATGACAGCAAAGAACAAACCCTTCAAGTCACTATAGAGAAGATACAAGAAGCTGCACAAAACGGTGCACAGCTTATTGTCTTACAGGAACTTCATCAAACAGAGTACTTCTGTCAGAGTGAGGATACAAAGTTTTTTGAATATGCGGCTCACTTTGATTCTGATGTAGTATTTTGGAGCCGTATTGCAAAAGAGAACAATGTGGTTCTGGTCACGTCACTTTTTGAGAAACGGACAGCAGGTCTCTACCATAACACAGCCGTGGTCTTTGAAAAAGACGGGTCTGTCGCAGGTAAATACCGTAAAATGCACATCCCTGATGATCCTGGATTTTATGAGAAATTTTACTTTACCCCAGGAGATCTTGGTTTTGAACCTATACAGACTTCTGTAGGGAAATTAGGTGTACTTGTCTGCTGGGACCAATGGTATCCTGAAGCAGCACGTGCCATGACCCTCAAAGGGGCAGAAATGCTTATCTACCCTACTGCTATTGGCTGGTTTGAAGCAGACAGTGATGAAGAAAAAGCCAGACAACTTGACAGCTGGATCACCATACAACGTTCTCATGCCATTGCAAATGGGTTACCAGTTCTAAGTTGTAACCGTGTAGGGTTTGAAGCCGATAGTGCTGGAGTGATGGCAGGTACGCGTTTTTGGGGAAATTCTTTTGTATGTGGTGCACAAGGAGAAATACTGGCTCACGCAGATGACCATAGTGAAACCATACTCTATGCAGACATCGAACATGAGCGTACTAAAGAAGTACGTGATATCTGGCCATTTTTACGTGACAGACGTATAGAAGCGTATCAATGTCTCCTCAAAAGGTATTGTGATTAACTCTTGCCACTTCGGGGTATAAGGGTTTCCGAGTTTAATTTCGTTCAAACCACCACATAAATGCAAACATGAGTCCTGGTGTTTTTGCGATGCTTTCATCATAGAGAAGTTTCTTTGCTTCTTCTAGAGGCAAATAGATAACCTCTATCTGTTCATGATCTACACCACCGCCTTCACTCACTTTCATACTCTCCTCTACTTCTGCAAAATAAAGCGTCTGTTTACTTCCTGCAAAGCCCACTGAAGTATGAAAAGAAGTGATCTTTTGGATGTTTGAAAGCGGGATATCATAGCCACACTCTTCTTCTACCTCTTCTTTTGCAATTTCTACCAGAGAAAGTTCTTTATCTACGATACCTGCACAGAGTTCTATCGTCATACCATTTTCATTGTTCAAGTAGACTGCAGGACGGAACTGTTTCACCAAAACAAATGATCTCTTTTCTTTATGGTAAAGAAGAATAGAAACACTATCATGTGCTTCAACGATTTCCCATGATTTTTGAATACCCTCTTGTTCATATGTCGCAAATGATGTTGATATAAACTTGGCATTGACCAAAGGCTGAAGTTTAAAGTGCTTGATCCGTTTTCCCATCTTCTACCCTCATGCTTGTTTGTTCATATCCATCCCACATAAAAGGGGGACTTTCTTCTTTGAGATATGCCAAAATTTTCTCTTCATTCTCTTTTGCATTCTTGATCACAACTTTTTTGTATTTTGTTTTAGTCACATCCTTATATTCGGTAAATTTCTTCAAAACGGTATCTTTGATTGACGTCTTACGCAGTACTTGCATCGGGTTTATCCATCTTCCATTTTTCTTCATCCCAAAATGCAAATGGGGTCCTGTACTTCGTCCCGTACTTCCAACATACCCTATGATCTGACCTTTTTTCACGCGCTGTCCTCTTTTTACACGTATACGACTCTGATGTGCATACAGTGATTCATATCCACCGGGATGTTTGATCTTTACTACCTTACCATACCCACCCTTACGACCGGAAAAAGTAACTTTCCCAGAATTTACTGCAAGAAGCGGTGTCCCTCGTCTTGCTCCAAAGTCTGTACCGTGATGCGGGCGGTACCGTTTCAATATAGGATGATATCTTCTATGACTGAATGAAGAAGTGATTCGAACATGACGTAAAGGCATCCCAAAAGTAGAAGATGTACTTTTAACAGGAACCCTACGGGTATAGATCACTTTTTCTTTACCTTTTACCGTATATGCTTGAGATTTTTTAGTACTCTTGTAGCCATAACCATCTTTATCTGCATAGATGAACTGTCGTTTCTTATGAGATTCAATCATCGCTATTTTAATATATGGCATATAGTGTGGTTGGCCCATTCTCGTTTTTTGTGAGTAGAGAAAAGAAACTTTATCTCCCTTTCGAAACTTTCTCGCATTCACAGTACCTTTAAAAAGCTGTCCGATCTTATCTGCTAATGCTGGATGATGTAATGCATTGTTCACATCTGTATAAAGATTTTGTTCTATGGTAACAGTAGCACTATACTCTTGCTCTTTATACTCTATAGGAATAATATCGAAACTATACACATCACTGTTGTGCTCTTTAGCCAACCTTATTTGCATCTCTTCCCCTATTGGGATCAATGCCTGCTCCAGTGTATCATTGCTGTCTTTCAACTCATAAAAGATTTGATCACCCTCAATTTCGGAGAGAAACTGGATATCTGCTTTTGAAATATCATTGAGTATCTCTTTGGAAATCTCTTTGGAAGTTAAATACTCTGAAAACGTTTTCCCTTTTTCCCAACGTTCAAGCGTTATTTTCGCACCAAATAACGAACTGGATATCAATATCCATACCACTATATTTTTAAGACTTCCCATTCTCTACCATTATCCCTACTGCTTAGTTGGATATAATTATAACTTAAGTAGGTTAATATACCCGCTACACTAAGGACATCAATAAACTTTTACTATATTACTTGTATAATCAATACCATTATTCAACACTTAAAGGACCGCTATGCACAAAATAGCTCTTATCGCTCTACTCTCTTTACCTCTTTTTGCAGGTTTTTTCCCTCAAACAGTGTACACTTCTGTTAAATCTGTAAAAGGAAATACCATTACACTCAAGAAAAAATTTCCTATCAATGGTATGAGTGGTGTTGTGATACATAATTACGGCAATGATCTGACAGCTATTACAAGTCGTATCGCCCAAACTTCATCGGATAAATCCGTTGCGTTGGTCAGTACAGATATCCTGCATCATGATGAACTGCCTACCATCAAAACACCTGTTTCACCCAAAGACAAGGTCATTGGCGGATACCTTTATAATAATGTGCTTCTTTTAGCACCAGATGCAGACACTTATGCAAAGATCACCTCTGCACATCATAAAAAATGGATACACCCAGATCTTTTTGCCTTGTATCTTTCTGTTGAAGGAGAAGAGAAACCAACTAAAGAAAACCTTGCGAGTTTTGCAAAAAAATATCAAGTAGGACTTGTCTATATCGTACGTAAGAACTCTGCTGTACTTTTAGACCCGGTTTCTGAAAAAATAGTCTCTCAAAAGTCTATGACTGATCTTCCTGCTAAAGGCACATTTCCTTTTTATATGCGTTTGAAACAACTCGATTCAGGATGGTTCGGCAGTGCCGCTGAGGGTAATTATTACAATACAATGGAATCTTTATAAGGGAACTATGTCATGTTAGATAAAAAACATATAAAATATTTTGAAACACTTGTCGGAAAAGAGAATGTCTATAGTGATAAAGCACACCTCATCGCATACTCCTATGATGCTACACGCACACGCTTTGAACCTGAAGCGGTTGTCTTCCCTAGGGATGAAGCAGATGTAAGTGCCATACTCAAATACTGTAATGAGCATCATATTGTTATCACACCAAGAGGTGCAGGTTCTGGATTTACAGGTGGTGCTCTACCGACACAAGGTGGTATCACCTTAGGCATGGAAAAACACATGAACAAGATCCTTGAGATCGATATGGAAAACATGGTAGCCGTCGTACAACCGGGGGTCATCAATATGGATCTTCAAAAAGCGGTTGAAGCAGTAGGGCTTTTTTATCCGCCTGATCCAGCCAGTGAAGAGTACTCAACCATCGGTGGAAATGTGAGTGAAAATGCAGGAGGTATGCGTGCTGCGAAGTATGGTATTACCAAAGACTACGTGATGGCACTTCGTGCAGTACGTGCCAATGGAGATATCATCCGTGCAGGGAAACGTACGATCAAAGATGTAGCCGGATACAATATAGCGGGTATCCTCATTGCCAGTGAAGGCACATTGGCTGTCATTACAGAGATCACCGTAAAACTCATCCCTAAACCGAAGTTTACCAAAGCCTATATGGGTATATTCCCTTCTGTAGATGATGCGATGAATGCAGTGTTCAAATCCCTCGCAGCTGGTGCGAACCCTGTAGCTATGGAATTTATGGATGATCTGGTGGTCCAGGCATTGAAAGAGAAACTGGGCATCAAACTGCCGGAAGATGCAGGTGCACTGCTCATAGGTGATGTCGATGGGAATGTGATAGAAGAGGTAGAGTTTCAACTTGAAACCTTGGACAAATCATTTAAAGAGAATGGTGCCCAGGAGTTCATCGTCGCACATAATGCAGAAGAGAGAAATGAACTCTGGTATGCAAGACGTAATGCTTCTCCTTCCATCACGATCTTTGGAAGCAAAAAACTCAACGAAGATATCTCTGTACCAAGAAGTATGCTGCCTGAAGCACTTGAGCGTATCTATGCCATAGGTGACAAATATGGATTTAAAGTACCATGTTTTGGACATGCAGGTGATGGTAATATCCACGTCAATGTCATGGTAGATGGTTCGGATGAACAACAACTTCACGATGGTCACCAAGCCATAGAAGAGATCTTTGAACTCGTCGTTGAAATGGGTGGAACACTCAGTGGTGAACATGGTATCGGTACAAGTAAGGCACCGTTCATGAACATTGCATTTAATGAGGTTGAACTAGAGCTGTTCAAAAGTATCAAACACTCTTTTGATCCTAACAATATACTCAATCCGGGGAAAATGGGATTGCCAAACTGATTGTATTGCCCTCTTTTGGTATCACCTCTACAGGTGTGCCACTATGATTGAATGTATACATTCCCGTGAAAAACAAGGGAAGAACGGAGGAATCAATGAACATGCAAAGAAATCCTCAACTCACAAAAATCTTAAAACACTATTACATCTTTTTACGTGACTTTTTAGGGGATCTTTTTGATAGCAGACTAGGGCACTATGCCTCCAGTTTGAGTTGGAGTACACTTTTCTCCATCATTCCTTTCTTAGTCATCATTCTTGCTATTTTTACTACCATGCCACTCTTTAACACGATGTATGCAAGAGTAGAGGAACTTATTTTTGCCAATCTCATGCCTACAGAATCCAAAGTCATTATGGAATACCTCAATACCTTTGTAGAAAACTCTGATAAATTGGGTTATATGGGTGCATTGTATGTGATATTTGCGGCAGTCATGTTTTTCAAAGACTATGATTATATCGTGAACGATATCTTTTCAACACCCAGACGAAGTATCTTGCAGGCAGTAAAAACCTATCTTTTACTGGTCATTATCATACCAGCAATGATGGCTGCCTCTTTTTACCTCTCTACATTCATACAAGGGTATCTCGACAGAAGCAGTATCACAGATATTATACACCTCTATACATTTATACCTTACTTCATAGTCTGGATGATATTTTATATTGCTTACCAACTCTCAGCCAATACGCATATAGAGGTTTCAGCTGCATTAATAAGCTCATTCATCACCTCACTTGTATGGTATCTCTCTAAAAATGCGTTTGTTTTCTATGTGGTTCATAATAAAACCTATGCAAGTATTTATGGGAGTATCAGCACTTTGCTCTTTTTCTTTTTATGGATCTATATCTCATGGGCTATTTTCATCCATGGGCTTAAATTTTGTGCTCTACTGAACAAAAATGAAGAGATAGACCATATATGA